>Ga0228710_1003221_pt1 | contig 26029 bp, 12 predicted proteins | sample MedpolnodulmetaG_FD_177995 | JGI IMG/M metagenome (GOLD analysis project Ga0228710, IMG submission 177995) | Root nodule microbial communities from Medicago polymorpha collected in Santa Monica, California, United States - pink nodules | ecosystem: Host-associated > Plants > Roots > Nodule...
GTTGAATTTCTTGATTTACGTTACTGAGGGATTTTTCTGTCAGTACTTACTGGCCGATTATTCCGCCAGTAACTACTGAAGGAAAAATCCCTCAGTAATGCTTTGTCAGTTCACCCACTACATTACTAAAGGAAAATTCCGCCAGTAACATTACTAAGGGACTCAAATCCGCCAGTAATGCGTATTATTTAAGGGATTTTTTGCATTATTGGGGAATTATTTCCACCACTAAAAACCAAAATTCTTGTAGTGTTAGGTTTACCAAAAGACAAACTAATATTACATTACACTTCATGAGTTACCAGAGTGGTTATATGGTTAATCTTCATAAATTGAATTGTTGATACTATTGGTGATAGATAAACAAATTTTATGAAGGACTAATATATGCTTAGGACTTAGGAGGACTAATACTTGTCTTTGTTAGATCCAATGATATTTAATGAGCTTTAAATTTATGATGGGCTTTGTATACTACCATTAAGTCTAGGTCTAATAGCTAACCTTAACCTATTATGTACTTCTTCCGTCCCGCAATAGATGACCCATTTGAAAATATGTAATTTTGACATAACTTACTTTGACAATATTTTTCTACTAATATACAAAGGTAAATAATATCATATAAGATGTCGTTAGATTTGTCTCGATGAGAATTTTAAAATATCAAATTTTAATAATTTTTTTAATATATTATTCAAGCTATTTAAGCTTAAAATTATGCCTTAACATGCATAATAAAGTCAATTGTGTCAAATATTAAGGGACGGAGGTAGTATATGTTGAGATTTGATTTGTGCGTAAGATAGAATGCCGTAATTATCATTCCAAATAAAAATGCGATAAGTGGAAAATAGATTTCGGGAGATATTCTAACTTATTTATTTTGAAGGTAGATATACCAAATTTATTGTCACTATTTGAATATAATAATGTCAATAAGATTGGTTACACATTAAACGGAACGGAACATACATAGAGATAGAGATGATATAGTGCTACCAAACATTGCTCTATCATAATAACACTAGCTAGGTAGCACATATATCGTGAATTAGTGCTAGTGCTAGTAATTTATTTGTGATTGACGTAGTCGTTAGAACTTATGCTGCATGGCGTTTGTTCAACAATTCCTGGTGCAAAAGCAGCGGCGACGGAAGCCGCGACAATCGCCACCAGTGAAACCTTCACCTCTGCATACCGATGCACAGTTGCTGTCACGTGCACATGGACCCTTAAACTTGTGGCTCTTAGACTCGCACCTTCTAGCCTCTCCTGTCTTTACCGCAATATCTGCACGTTTTCATGTCAATTTCATTCATTTCATTAAAATAACCACATTACACACCACCAACATCTTTTCAGAAGGAACACAACTGAACATAGATATGTATAATTTGTTTTCATTTCAAGCTATTGTTAGAGATTTATTTTAATCTAAGTTAAGTTGTTTTTTTGAAAAAAAGTTTGTGAAAGAAAATATAACATATAAACATTATAAAAGTTATTTTAAAAAAATGATATTACAAGTAGGCCCTACACTTAATATAAAGAAGAAGAAGAAGAAGAAATAACAAATGTAACTAAAGAAAAATATAATAAATTACTACCAGCGGCTAAGAGAAGGAAGAGCATGAACAAAAACCCGAGTGTTTTCCTCTCCATGGCAAGTGATAACTCACAAATTCGATATAGTTTAGTGGTTTAGTTTAGTTTAAGCAAATGTAGCTCTTATGATCTTATATATAGTGGCTTCTAGGACTTGGAAACATTCATATATTATGACGTGTCAAAACCGTAGATAAAGAAGCAGGTGAGTGTGCAAAGCTGGGTTATTAATAGCTAGAGAGGTAATAATATACATGATGAGTTTGATTAATGAGAAACTCTTGGGTGGAGACAAGAATTTGGACCCTCTATTTAGTCATACACACATAAAAAAAGAAGTAGAAAAAGTAACAATTAAATAATCATTAATTTTTAAATGATTATATCATGTCTACTTTTTTGTGTGTGACCAAATAGAGACTCTAAATTATTGTGTCCATCCAAAAATCATTCTCGATTAATTAACATGCAAAGTTGCAACGTGTTCACATACAACAGTTGTGAGCTGCCCCGGTTAGCTTGATAGGCCTAGACAACCGCTTTCTTTTTCAATTCTTTTGCTTTTACAACCGCTTTGATTAATTAATTTCTTTAACATGATGAATTTTAATATTTCTTTTTTTAGGGTAAATTTATTTTGAAATAGTGCTTGTTTTCATTATAAACATTCCCCGAAACACTTTGCCTCTCCTCTCATGTGTATATGAGTGGGTTTTATGAAATCTACGTACCATTTATATCAAAGGTACGAAGCAATAAATGAAAATGCCCAAATCAAAATAAATTTTGTTCTTTTTTAGTAAATTTATATAGTTATGTACGGGCTAAGTTTAAAAGTATAGTTGTTTTTGGTACAAGGGAAAAAAACAAAGGAAAAATATCAGCTTCATTCTCAAATAACTAATCCTTAAAGCATCAATTTCTAAGATAGAGAGGTTATGGACGGATCCATCCAAAGATGGTAATTAACATCACCGACTAACCAATCTTTGCCAGAAAATTTTATGTTTTCTGAAGCCTTAATCTTTCAAGTCCACTGCCACCGCTTGTTTGAATGCAGACCTAAGTTACTCTTGAGAAGACACGTATAGCCCCCCGCCCAAACAAAACAATCTAGAATGCCTTTGATGATATTGATGGAAGTGAGATATAGAAATTTTTTCAGCTATCTATCGCCCGAATCTGCTATGTTTGAAAGCATAGTTTTAATAAATTAAAAAGTGATTTTTCAACTGCACGACTATCCAATAATTTTAAGAAATTATATGATATATATGAAGTTTTTTTTGAGGGAGATGTTTTTTTTTTGAAACCGTGATGTATATGAAGTTAATATTGTCAAATAGATATAAAAACAAAAATAACTAACTTATATTTTTTGTAGTTGTGATCGTCATTGTTCATAAAGACAGTTTCAAACGTAATTTTTTACATTCTACAAACAACCTTGAGCACTTATATGTAATATCGAACCACCAAAATGATAGTTAGGATCCTCTCAATTTTTTCTATCCGAAAAGATAAAGAAACAAAAAAGTTTCAAAAATATATAAAATAAGTAATAATAATGAGACTCATTTAGTGATAGGACCCATTTTTTTTTTTGTCAATCTCTATCTAAATAGCATTCACAAATTATTTTGAGAAAAGGATATGATCCTTACTCCATAATGATATACACCCAAATAAATGATCCAAGACGAAATATTAATTCGATCTTAGGTCACACATTACTATCTTGTATGTGATACACTTATCTTATTTGCTTGAGATGACACATAACCTTCTTGCATGAGAAACACTTGGTTTATTGCATAAATAACACTTGGATTAGTGCATGTAGTTCTTTTGACACTTTCCTTCAATCTTTTTGGGAATCATTCAAGTAATAGAAGTCAAAGTGTGAGTGTTCTTTAAACATAATGTCTTGTTGTTTTCTTTCTTGCTTTTGAACTATCTAATGATTCATGCCCAAATAAATGACCAAACCCAAAGAGTGATTCAAGTCCAACTCACACATAATTACATGTGATACATTTGTCTTATTGCATGACATGATACTTAACCTTCTTGCATGAGAAGCACTTGATTTGTTGCATGAATAACACTTGGATTAGTACATCTAGTTCTTTTGAAACTTGTATTCTTGCATGTAAGCCATTTAGTATTTATCTCCTAAAAATAGGAGTTCATAAAGTTCTTCGTGAATCATTCAAGTAATAGAAATAAGTGTGAGTTTTACTTTTATGATGTCTTCTTTATTTTCTTTCTTGGATAAAAACTAGTTGGGAAACTTCTTTGTTAGATTCAAACAATAGAATAATACATAGTCTAAACTTCTTCTACATCTTTCAGGAAAGGAAACAACAAAGACGTTCTTTGTTAATAACACTCATATACTAATTTTATTACTTGAATGATTTAGAAAGTATATTATGAACTAAAATGCTCACATGCAAGAAGACATGTGTCAAAAAAACTACATGCACTACTCGTAGTGGCTTTCATGCGAAAAAGCCAAGTGTTTATCATGCACTAACCCATGTCACACATAGTTATCTTGCATGTGATACATTTGTCTTATTTCATGAGACGACACTTAACCTTCTTGCATGAGAATCACTTGGTTTGTTGCATGAATAACACTTGAATTAGTGATGTAGATATTTTGACACTTGTGTATTCGCCTTTTAGTTTTGCATCTCCTATAAATAGGAGTTCATAATGTTCTTTATGAATCATTCAAATGATATAAATCAAAGTTTGAGTGTTCTTTAAAGTGTCTTTGTTATTTTCTTTCCTAAGTAGAATATGGTCGGACAACTACTTGTTAGATTAGTTTGAACTTCTTTTACATCTTCTTTCTGGAAAGAAAACAAAAGAGATGTTCTCTTAAAAGAAGACTCGCACTTTGATTTCTGATACTTGAATGGTTCACAAAGTACACTATGAACTCTTATTTATAGGAGTTGCAAAATTAAAAAGCTTACGGGAGACAAGAATTAAAATAATTACATATGCACTAGACATAGTGTTTTTCATGTAAAAAGTCAAGTGCATCTCTTGCATTCATCCAAGTCAAGATAGTTATGTGTGACTTGGATAAATGCGTGAAATGCAAATGGCTTTTTGCATGAAAAACACTTTGGCTAATGCATGTAGCTATTTTGTTTCTTGTAATCTTGCATGTAACCTTCTAGTTTTTCATCTCCTATAAATATGTGTTCATAATGTAATCATTCAAGTAATATAAATCGAAGTGTGGGTATTCTTTAACTAAAGCATCTCTGCTATTTTCTTTTCGGAATTGAAATTGGCAGGGAAACTTCTTTGTTGGATTCGAATCAAAGTGTTAGCTCTGATATTTATAAAGAGTAATGATACACAAACATTCCCATGTGGCAAACCCCCATCTACACCCCTTATGTGGCATTTTGTATTAATTTCAATGAGGGCAATTTTGTCTATTTAAAAAGAAAAGAGGGGTAATTTTGTCCAATCAACTCTGCAACTTTCTCACTCTCTTCTCAGTCTTCCTTCTCCTCCACTGGCCACCACCGGCGGCCCCCCACCACTGTCTTCCGTCGTCTGAAACTTCAAATCACATCGTCGCTCTCAATACTTACCACCAACGTTGTCGTCGTCCTCACCCGTTCTCTACTCTGTTTATGTTCTACTCATCTCAAAAATACAATCGACAACAACCTTTTATACAGATTTCAAATAACAGAGACATGGATTTCGAAAAAACAGAAATGGCGACGGCGACGACAACGAATACGAGAGAGACAGTCAGATCTGAACAAAACGAAAGGAGAATGACGACGGGAGGTCGTCGGTGGCGTGGCTGATGTGGTCGTTGGTGTGAGGGAGAAGAGTAGGTCGAAGCCGTAATGAGGAAGAAGAGGCGGAGTTTGTGGTGGTTCTGCCGTCGGAGTTGACAAAGAAGGTGGTGGTGAGGGAGGAAGAAGGTGTGATGTCGCTGGTGAAGGAGAAAGAAAACCAATTTTCTGTTTTTTTATTTTATTTTTATTTTATCGTTGGGTTGGAATGAGACAGAAGAAAATTTGTCACCTAGCAGTAGTGTAATGTGTGTATGGTTTAAAAGGGTGTTCAAGAATCTTTATTCATATTTAAAGGCAAAACAAGTTAATCACACCTAATCATTATCATGAAATGTATTTTCTTCATTAACCACAATTTAAAATAACTTATGTGTCTCATTCTTACACACTAAAAAATAACTATTGGGTTGTATATTCATTCAAATTGAAAGGAAAATCAATTTAACATAATTCTCAAAGAATTTCACCGATCCATAAACACTTAGAGCATCATCAATGGTGAACTCAACAAAAGATTATTTTGTAGGTCCCATTGATACACATCATCTTAAAATAACCCATTCATTTTCTACTCCAATGGTGTTAACTTAAAAGTTTAATAATGGGTCCCACAATTTACCAAATATTTTATTATTTTTATCTCATTCAACTCTTTCATCTATTTGTTGGACAAAAAGCTTTGAGAAAGGTGAAGCAATGTTATTTCAGGAAGAGACGATTATTACATATTGGCACACTCCATTGAAATTTTTGGCAAAACATCATCCCTTTTGTAATTACAGCTGGCAGACAGTGTTAAAATAACTCCCGCTGGAGTTGCTCGCATACTTTATAAAAATAATTGAACACCATATATATTATATACACACAATAAAAGTTACATACACTGTTTTCAATAAAACATACTGTAAGTCGATACGACAGTAAAATAGTTAACCCTCACTACCGTAAATTGTGAGTCTTAATTAGAATAATTCTTTTGAGTTTTGTTATTTTGTTAAATATACACTTTCTTGTTTTGATTTAGATGTAAAGCTTTATCTGAAGCAAACAATAGTTGACAAGAGTTTAATAGAAAAAATAAAATTGTTGACAAGAGTTTTTTCAATTTTTTCCTGCATCGCGAATAGAAATTTTAGTTATCTTCATGCCAGCGAATAGCAATGCAATACCTCAAGAAAGAAAAAAAAACAATGAGATTTTCATTACCAGCCATAAAATCCGTTGACATCCAACATCCTCTATAATCAAAATATTGAAGGAAAAAAAATTAAATCTGAGATGTAATCACCATATTTTTAATATAGACTATCAAGTTCAATCAATTTCTCCTTTGAACGGAATGTCATTTGACATCAATGTAAGCCATGTTAAAATTAAGGGTTTACTGTGTTCAAATTATCCCTATAATACTTGCAAAATCGGAAAAATGATCGCGTAAAAAAACAGGAATTCTAATCCTATAATTGAAGATTCTTTCTATTTTTGCCTTATTATTTTTTCATGTAGATATACAAAGTCTAGAAAAGCGATCTAGAAGTTGAATTTTTTCATAATTTCTGCAGTCATATTTAGGACTTTAAAATATGGTTTTCCACATAAAATTATAATTTTTCGGCAAGAGAATGATTGATTATAAATTTTTAAAGCGCTAAAAATTCGAACATCAAAACAACAGAAATCGAATTTGGAGCTGATTTTATTATGAGACATCTATAAAAATACATAGAAATGATTTGCAAAGTTTTATAGTATTTCGAAGATGCCTCGATTTATTTTAATTTTTCAAACCAAACCTGCAAAATTGTAATTTTGTTTAGAGTAAACATATAGTCATGGATCAAATTTCGTTTCCTGATTTTTTTAGGTATGATTAGAACATTTACCATGAAATTTTGAAGTTTTTAAATGTGGAACGATTTACTAAAAAAATAACATTCAGAGGAAAATAATAAAGGAATTCTAAGGCGAGTTCAATTATCGCATAAAGTCATAAAAAGAATTAAAAACTCATTACCGGTGTCTCTATTCATTTATATAAGTGAAGTTAGGGTACTGTTAAGAACGTAAGAGAGAAAATAATTTTAAAGTTTAATATTGAAAAATCTTCATTTTAAGACTTTAATGTACTATTAAATTCATCATTTCTAAGATAAAGTTACTTCTTTAAACTTCCTTTTTAACGAGTGTTTTAACAAACGAAGTTAATCTTGATATGTGAATCTTGATCAATGATGAAAAAGTACCAAGGTGTTTGTTTCAATCCTTTACCTAAAACAAAGAAACAAAAACATTTATATAACTTGAATGCCTGGCTAGCTGGGTGTAAATGATGGTCATCGTCCTCGTCCAGCACTTCATGCCTTGAAAGTATCGAAAGTTTGTTTGAAAAAAGGAATAAAACAGGCACATAAAGCATATTCAAACAGATAAAAAATCTAGATAGGTTGGAGCAATCAGTAGACTTTTTATGATAAAATTCGGTGCATAAAAAGTTAAAGTATTGGCGCACTAATGCTGGACATTGAATATGTTTGGGACCCTCGAAATGTCTATGTATTCCTACTATACGAAAAATGGACCTTAATATAGTATCTTCAAAGATAACAAAAAGTAATAATAATAAATAATAACAAGAATAAATGACATGATAATCATCAAATTATAAGATATAAAAAACTCTATTGATATGAACAGCAGGAAAGTTCAATTTGAAGATCATTTAGTGGTAAAAGTGAACACAAGAACATAATCAAACAAAACAATTTCGGTCTTGCACGTTGTACATTTCCACTTGTGCAAACATTATGATTTTTCTCAGTCAGAGAGTGAAGACTTGGTCTTCAAGCGGTACAAGAGCTTTTTCTTCCTAGAACTTGTGTTGTCAATGGTAAGAACAACTTTACCAGGTTCACTAATTTTAAAACTGTTGCAAAGCACTGCTTCTTCTGATGAAGCCACTTTTCTAGCCTTTTGGACAATAACAGTATAGCTTCCTTCATTGCTTGGTACAAATTCTGCACCATACCTTACTTCCCACCCTATTACTCTCACCTCCCAAGATAGTAAACATTTCTGCATAATTTCCGAATAAAAATATCAAACCTTATATCTACCTAATGAAAAAAGTTCCTAACTAATTTAACAAATCTTAACCAATTTACAATTAATAATAACCAACTTGTATACATGTAACTATCACCAACTAATTCTAACATTGTACACTAGTCTAGGATTAAATTAAATTACTATAACATTATTTTTTGAGAGACTTTTTTATATTATTACTAATAATAACAATAATAAATTGTAGAGCTTAGATATGTAATCCTATAAAGAAATTAAAACATCAACATCATTAGGTAGTTGGTTATCCAGACTGTGAAAGAGAGATATAGGTTGTTATTGACTATTTGGGACTTCTTTTCTACTCTTGAACATATGTTGCCTTTTCCCTTTTGTTTAAAGTCGTTTTCATGTTTCATAAACCCTTTATATATGTAGAATGCTCAACAAAAATTTCTCATAGCAATCATTAATGCAAGGTAAAATTTAAATTGACTTTAACTTTCAACACTCTAATTTTTACAAGGCTACCTATTGTTTGTTTCAATCAAGCATTAAAGTGGTCCACAGTCCAACACTGCAAAGCTAACAAAAGAAGCTGCTTTCTATGTTTATTTTACTTTTCTATGTTTATTTATTTATTCCTGAATTACAATGTTGTTTTTCATTTGCTACTGAATTTTCTTCAAGCCTACACAATTTATGGAATAGAATATAAAATCAAAGGAAACAACAAATCAGATAATATTGACAAAAGAGGAATCCTATGAAAGATTCTTAATCCTATGTTGCATTCTTTAGATGCTCAAAAACCAATCAATTCCAACAAAAAAACAAAGAAAAACCAACCTCAGTAACAGGAAATTCTACAGTATGTTTTGATGCTGGCCTTATTGTGATCTCAGTAACAGAATCTGAATTTTCAAATTCACCATCTTTACTCAATCCACCATACTTCACAGGGAGTTGCTCTGGAGCTATGTAGCTGAAATTACAAGAGACCAAAAATAAAATTATTCACAATTCAAACACAAAATAAACCCAAAAAGCAAATTTTTAATCCTTATACGTTTTCACCTCAAAAGGGTCTCAGTTGACTTGGAAGGCCCAGCAAAGACAAACTTGCTTTTGGTTCTCTGGGTAAGAAAAGGGCTTATCATCCTATTCACTGCCAAGTACCACCATGGCACATTGATGAACACCTAAAAAAACAAAAAGTGTTGAAAAAAATATTTAGAATAAGATAAATTTGAACAACCATTACACATATAATTATTTATCAACACAAATTGCTATCATCCATATAAAAATATATGTATGTAATTGCAGACTATAATGTGACATCAAGTGCAATTTTTTGAAATATTAAGGATTTGCTAGAACAATATACGTTGGTTATTCAAAGGTAACATCGCATTACACACCAATGATGTTTTAAGAAGACAATCAAATTACCTGTTTGGCCACAAATTCAGGGTAATTGTCCTGAAACAATTGAAGGGCTTGTCTGGTAGCTTGTCTAAGTTCCCATTTACCAGGTCCAGGAGAATCCTTAAGATCATTGACATGAACAATAGTGCATACACCACCATGGTTAAAATCCAAATTCCTAATGCTCTTCTCAAGGAACTGAATTCTCCATTTAAGGAAATTATGTCTCTTTTCCTCATCAGAAAAAGTTTTCTTATACAATTCCTTATTCTGAAATTCACCGTATATGTTATAACATACAGGGTGACCTTCCTTATCAAATCCATGCATGTAAACCACTTTCTCCAATTCATCACCTAATTTCTCATCCATTAACTCCTCTATTCCAAATTCTTTTCTCCAGAGAATTGTGTTCTTGATCATTTTGAAAGCCTCTTTCACCTTGAAATCTCTTGCACGCAGAAATTTCAACAGAATTACGTCACTTCTTTTGTCTGCAAGAAGAGGTATCCCATAAATGGATACTTCTTCAGGTGGTAATGGCAATGATGCTTCAACTTTCTCTACAACAGGTTCTTGCTCTGCAGGAACAGAGGCAGAAACAGCAACAACGCTTTCTTCAATAGCCTCCACAGTTTTTGCTCCATCATCCTCCACAGAAGATACTACATTTTCCTTCACTTCTTCTTCCTTCTTATCTTCTTCTTCGTCTTTCTTCGTTGCAACTTTGTGGTCTTTGTTTTCTTGTGCAGGTTCTTCTGGTGGGGTGGCATCAGAAACCTGTTCTTTTTCAGGCGCAGCAGCTACGGTGGTGTTGTTGGTGGTGGTGGATTGTTTTTCTTCTTTTATGAGTGGTGGAGCAGAGAAGGCATGGTTATTGAGTGCTTCTTGAATGAGATTTTTAAGCTCTTGCAGTGACTTGTTTTCATTGTCTGCAAGATGAGAAGGTTTGGTGGTTTCTTCTTTAATTAAAGTTTCTTCTTCGGTATTAGGTTTGGAGAGATGAGTTTCAAGAGTGACGGTTTCAACAAAGGGGTTGTTTTTCTTCTTGGGTTCATCAGGGTATGAATCTTCTTGCTCTGACTCTAAGGGAATAGTAGCTGTTTTTTCAGGTTGTGGAACATTTACATGAGTAACAACAACTTCCTCAACAACATGTGGTGATGTTTGGTTTGCAGAGTCATCGTGAGACATGTTGGATGATGAAGAATAAGAATAATGTGAAGAGAAAAGGAATTGTACAAATAGAGGTGATGGGTTTAGGGGAAAGGAGTTATGCGGTTTATATATAAGGTCAAGTAACATTTTTGGTCATTTTTGTTTGGGAGAATTCACAATTTATTCCTTTAAATTTTGAAAGTATCAATTAAGTCATTTTAGTTTGACAGAATTCCCAAGTTAATCCTTTAAGTTTCGAAAGTTTCAAATATGTCATTTTAGTTTGACAAAATTATCAAGTTAGTTCTTTAAGTTTCAAACTAAAATGACCTATTTAAAACTTTTGAAACGGTGACGGTGAAATAGTTTATCAACTAAAAAGACCTATTTAAAACTTTTGAAACTTAAATGAATAACTCGAGAATTCTGTCAAACTAAAAACACATAATTGAAACTTTCCAAACTTAAAAGAATAATTGACAATTCTATCAAACTAAAAACACCAAAAGTTGTATTTGGCCTATATATAATTAGAAAGAAAGAAGAGTGAGTATGTTGTGCCAACCAGGTTGGAAGTAGTAGGAAGGTGGAGCCAGGTGTGCGGTGTTACAAGTTGCAAAACAAACGTGGGAAAGAGTGATTAGAATTAGAATGATGATGAATGAATTTAACTGGGCAAATTATAGGCGGTATTGCCGGCCACTCCTTTCAATCATTCCAAAGCTTCTATTTCCATTTCCATGGGCCTGCCTGCCTGCTTTAGTTAAAGGTTTTTTTTACACAATGCTTTTACTTCTATTTCCAACTGGCTCTCTTTTCAACTTTCTGCTAATCCTCTTATTATACCTCCTTAATTACGAGATAGATAGATAGGGTGGATTTTAGGGTGTCCCTCACTTACCATTATAATTGACCATTGGATTAAATAGGTATATACAATCTCATTAGTCATAACCACACTCAATCATATCTCCCCTCTCTCCACTCCAACCACGCTCTTTCTCTAGCAAATCTCACTTTGTCTTGCACAAGGACCATGAGAGAGCTTTCGTCTCCATTTGTTCCACCATTACATATCGGACGGTGGTGCTTTCCCACCTGAAAAGCCTAGGAAATTCGGAAGACAGTGGCATCTTCTGTTCGAGATTCCAAATCCCATTTTAATTTCATGACCACAAAATGGTGTCTTATTATACTCTCCTTCTTATTGGTAAATTATATCAAACAATAACACATATATTGGACAAATACGCAAAAAATAAACCAAAAGAAAAGCCTAACAAATTCTAATGAAAGTTGGTGTATTCTTGTATAAATAATCATATGTAATGTGATATGTCTGACAATTGAATTTCTACTCACTTTACTTTCCTTTTATTCTATTCCTAATTTTCACAAAATCACTTTTGTTGGATAAGAGTGTGTGATATAGCTATGTAATATGTCGTGAGGTTTTTTAAATAAAACTGAATGATTTGTAATTGTTGAGATAATTAGAGTTAGTTAAGGTAGTTAGAGTTGGTTACATGTTAGTTAGAGAGAACTATAGTTAGTTGCAAGTAGTTAGGGTAATTGAGGTCTATAAAAGGACTAACCATGTACTCATTCATGTAATCTTTTTCAATACAATTCATAATGAATTCTAAGGGTTTTCCCTATGTTTCTTCCTATCAATCATACTTCTCCTATGAAGCTAATCTCAATATCTATGATCTCTCAATATCTATGATCCTATTATTTCTGATATGGTATCAGAGCGATACCGTTGCGCATCAAACTATAGTGATCATGAAGATGAAGATTTGGCTTACGAAGATGAAGACAGGGAACTTGTTTCTGACTGTGATGATGAAGTTCTAAGCGAAGATGAAGATTGCTCCTCTGAATCTCTACACCAAGCATCACCATTCCAAGAAGTTTTGGAGAATGGTCGTGTTTCGCAGATGATGAAGAAGAAGACTTATCTCTTCCCTAACTTCTCAAAGCAGCAAGATTCAATTCTTGAATCAGGAATCATGGAGTGCAAGAATTGGTTCAATCTTCCTCAACTGTTTTTCGGTGCCACTGTGAACAGTTCGGTCAAGATTGGAGAAATCATTGATTCAAGAACCACTGAGTTCTTGTTTCCCATTCCAAGTTTGATTTAGTTTTCACTCTTCAAGTTTGAGAAGTTGGTTTCGGCAACAACCACAACGTTGCCGGAATGCGTCAATTTGTTCTACAATCTCAGCAGCGTCAACATCAAAGTATTCGATCCCGATGGTAATTTTTGTGATTCATCGCCCTCACTTCTGTCAAGTTCAGTTTGCATTTCATCTGTTTCTGTTGGTATTTTCTTGTTCGATTCCAACGGCAATCGATTGTGTTCGTTGTTGCGTTTATTTCGAGATGGAGGCTTTGCATTCGTATTTGATCCCGGCGGAACAAATTCATTTTGATCTTCTCTATTTCTGTCAACTGTGTTTGTGACAACGTTTCATCTCTTTTTCCTTGCAATGATACTAACACTTTGTCATTGTTCTTTCTTCGTTTTTGATCCTGGTGGAATATATGTTATGTTTTCATCGATTATAACATCAGAATCAAACACCAAAATCAAGAATAATCACATTTTGAAATCGCGTTTAGGAAAGCTATTTTGGTTGAGCATTTTAAGGGTGGAATTCATATTTATGTTTCTGAGTATTATCGTGTTTCAGAATCGCGTTTCAAAGCTTTTCTTTGCATAGTCACGACTGCAGATAGCGCATTGCAGAAGCACTTTTGGGATGGAAAAGCGCGTTTGCAGAAAGTTCATTTGGGTTGGAGAAGCATATTTGCAGATTTTCTTTGCATAGTAAGGTGGCAGAATTGCTTTGCAGAAGCGTGTTTGGAGAAGAATCTTCCAATAATCACATTTGCAGACTCAAAGCGGATTCCAAATGCACATTTTTTGAATAAGCAGTTTTTGGTACATATGCAATTCTATGTCATGTCTTTGTATACTCTTGATTCATATTTTGAAAAAGTTGGAATTAGGAAAAATGGGTTTTGCATAAGCTAGATTTGAAAAAGCATGTTTGTCATAAGTTGTTTGGTTGAAGAAGCGCGTTTACCGAAAGCTGTTTTGATTGTATAGTTGTTTGGTTGAAGAAGCACGTTTCAGAAATTTCAAAGGAGAAGTTGATGGTGTTGTGCAGTTCGTGTCTCAATTCAGATTCACGTCAGAACTTGGATCTTCTTTTGGACTTAAGCCTATGGATTGCATCTTGGGTTTCACTCTCATTCCCTATTAGTTTTCTGTTTCGTTTACAAAGTGTACCTCTTTTGTGTTAGGTGCAACATTATTCACTTAGGATTTTGTATTTCAAACTCAAGTAAGAATTCTCTTACCTTGAGTTTGAGGGGGGATGTTGAGATAACTAGAGTTAGTTAAGGTAGTTAGAGTTGGTTACATGTTAGTTAGAGAGAACTATAGTTAGTTACAAGTAGTTAGGGTAATTGAGGTCTATAAAAGGACCAACCATGTACTCATTCATGTAATCTTTTTCAATACAATTCATAATGAATTCTAAGGGTTTTCCCTATGTTTCTTCCTATCAATCATACTTCTCCTATGAAGCTAATCTCAATCTCTATGATCCTATTATTTCTGATAAACACCATCATATTTCAACTAAACTTGCAGCACATTGAAATATATTATTAATAAAAAATAATAAAAACAAAGGGTGGAAATAAACCTAGCCCGAAAACATAATAATTCAACGATAACTAGGATGATTAATTAAATCTATTACAAAGAAATTCTTTTTTTGGTCAAGTAGCCTAGCGGCTAGAGAAATTCACCTTAAAGGTGAATAAGTTGGATGTCTGGGGTTCGAACTCCAGCTCCTGCATAAATATGCATTATCCCTTAACAAGAAATTCTAATTAATCTTAATGTCAAAGTATAATCTAAATAATACTCAGTTTGTTCCTTTTTAAGTGTCACATGTGAAGAAACTTTTTGTTTCTCTTTAATTGTCGTTTTCAAAGCTCAACGCAACCTTGGCTATTGACTTATCAATAATACCCTTAGCTATTTATCATGGAGAGAAAAATATATGAATGAAATTATACATGATTAAGTGTAATAGAAGTAAACTACAAATATGGTATCAAAGTAACAAGATTTATTAGGTGTCTTGCTATGTGTTAAAATTTACAAAAAAATGCTTAAAGAAATGTTAAAAACTTCAAATAAAAATAAATTTATATTTAATGTTTTTCTTTTTGAAGAAAAATTATATTTAATGTTAAAACTTAAGCAAGGAATTATACTATTATATATAATAATTTATTAAAAAAATGGAGAAAGATTATTTTTTTAACTAAAGTGGCACTAAGTCAATAAAAAAAAGGTTGTACTAATAACCATTTTACGAACGTTTTCATAGAGATTCAAACTCAATATATTGAAGTTATAACACGAAACATTTACCACTAAACTAGCACGCCAAATGTAATATATATTATAATTAAGAGTAATGCTTAATCTCGCGATAAAAAAGATCACGAAATTGTCCCAAATTAACCTGCAACCATCCATTTACATTAATTTTATTGGTGAAAGCACTATTTAATTATTAATTGAGTTATACAAGACCACGACCACTTCCATCTAATCTAATTATTAATTTTATATAGCTTAATATGATTTCAATTGGGTTGAGGCATTGACCTATACAGTGGTTTAAAAGGATATTGGAATAACGGTGTTACAGTGGATTTTTCATTTTTTGAGGGCGTGGCTTTTTTCTTTCAGACACATTTTCAGACACATAACCCGTTTTTTTAAAAATATAATGGCAGTACATATATGAAAGAAATGAAATTATGAAGTTGATGGTGTATTCGGGATAATCGCGAGCAAAATATTTCGGGAGATATAGCATTACCCCTCTTAATTTTTTACTCATATTTAAAGTTTAAGTCTCTTTCAGATAACCGTTATCTTTCACATAATTTTAACTTTTTCTTTATTAATACAGATAGACAGATAGATATAGACACTTCTAGCTCAGTTGGTGGTTACCAGGGATAATTTATGCAGGGGTCAGGGTTCGAACCCCGGATTCTCCACTTCTCCATACATAATGTGTGTGAATCTAGCCACTATACTACTTGACAAACAAAAAAAAAAGATATAGACACTTCAGATTTTCATTTTCAAACCATAACTTTATAGATAAATATTCTCCTGAAAGATACAGATGTAGATAGATTACTTGATTTGATTTGCATTATTTCAATTGCAAGAAACACAAGAAAATTACATCTTGGATGTGCTATTTTTTTTATTAAGGTTATAATTTTTTTTTATTAAGACTTGGATGTGTTGTTTGCATCCATTATTTTAACACTACTCCAAGACGAACACACATCGAAGGAATGTGTTTCCTTCAGATACTTACAGCCACCATATTTTTTTATTTTCCAAATGCATTTTTTGCAGTCATCTCGTTTATAATCGTAAATGACAAAATAATGAAGGTAAGGGCTTCCCGACCAAGTAAAACTACAAAAGAATAACGAAGTTTCCCACGGAATCAATGTTGGCTTAAATGAAAACATGTAATTTCCTCCAAACACGAGTGTGTGAAATCCAAGATTGTTATCTTTAGATTTGCAATGAAGAGTGATACTTGTGGGGGTTGAAACCGGCAGTACATCATTTATAATTGTAACGGTTACTTTACCCCAAAAATAAGCAAGTGTCTCTCTAGCTGCAAAAGCAAGTATTACAATTAGGAATATTGAGAGTTTTATGTTAATTGAGTTTTGATTTGCCATAGCTAGATCCACAATACCTGCAAGGCATATATCAATATGAATTTATAGAGCTAGCCCAACTCCTTTTCAATTTAAAAATGTTTTATACTTTTTTTGCACTTTCTTTAAGAGTAATTGTAATTTAATATTTTATTTTTGTATTAATGAACATTTAAAGATAATACTAAAAAATATTGATATTTCTTTAATATTGTGAAATGAAAAAAAATTGAGGAAGAGGGAAATTAATACCATTGTATAAAGAGAACTTCAATGTTAGCCACCGCTAACTATTTTAGTTTTGTTGAAGCAAAATCTCTTTTAAATATTTTAAGGATTACAAACATTTTTAATCAAATTTATCTTGTTATTTACTAATCAATTTTGTGAGAAATGTTACATAAGAAAGCTCTCAAGAACAATCTTGGGCCATAAGCATCTTCATGGCATTCACACAAAAAGATAAGATTGGACTTTATGTTAAATGGCTTTTCATCATTGAGATTAAGAAACATGAGAAAAAAATTAAGAATTATGCTCTTCTCCCAGCACAACACACTCACGCCCAGCTGTTTTGCCAAAAATATCCCTGTGGTAGTTAAGTCACGTTGTGTGACTTAACTAACACACCTTATAAGTTTAGCGTGACTTAAGTTACGCACCATTGGCCTGTGCGCGAGTTAACTCACGCAGGTTGGCCGGTGGTTAGAACTCAAGAACACACATTTTTTGACTTTGGTCAGCTTTTCAACATTCAATCTACACATTTTTTTGACCACATTTATGGTTTTTTATAACTTATACTACAATTCCCACCTATAAATACCCCTCCATACTTTCCTATTTCCTCACACCATATCACTCTCTCTCCCTCCTCACTCTCTCCCTCTATTTCTCTTCTTCTTTTTTGCAATAGTCTCTAGTATCTTTTTACCCCTTTAAGGTATAAAGTGGTCGGTTTTGAGGTAAATAGTGGCTAGCCGGCTTGGGGAAAAGTGATCAACCCTTCGGATAAAATTCAATTTTCTTCTTTTTACCCCTAAAAACTTTTTGCCGTGGGTAAAAAGAATCTTCTTGGGGTATAAAAAGAACCAAATTTAGATTTATCCCAAGGGTTGATGATGTCTTTTCCCCCAAGAAGGTTGGTCACTATTTACCCCATGACCGATCACTTTTTACCCCAAGAGGGTAAAAAGAAAATAAGTAGATTTAGTTTTTTTTGAATAAATGTATCAATTATTGTATGAATTCTATTAATAAAATGAGATGTTGTTATATGTATTAATTTTGTTCATATCTTTTTATTTATATTTCTTTTTATTTTCTGATTTTGTATCTAATGAATAAATCCGAATAAATATTAATTTAGTTCATTTCTTTTTATTTTAATGAATAAATTGGAATAAATATTTATTTTAAGTGAATAAATAAATTAGAATAAAGTAAATAAATAATTTAGAATAAGGTAAATAAATTAATTAGAATAAAGTAAATAAATAATTTAGAATAACGTAAATAAATTAATTAGAATAAAGTAAATAGATAATTTAGAATAACGTAAATAAATAACTTAGAAAAACGTAAATAAATAAATTAGAATAAAGTGAACAAATAAATTAGAATAAAGTAAATAAAATAATTTGAATATAGTAAATAAATTAAAAAAAATGACTTAAGTCACTGTGCGTGACTTAACTAATGCAGGGGTAGTTTAGGTATTTCAGCTGGGTAATGAGTAGAAATCCAAAATTAATTGTCTCATCAAAAGAAGAAAAAAAATCTTATGACTTGATATGTATAAGACAAAGACTATTACTTTTCTCACCCTCCTCTGTTCTCGTGCGCCCTGCAAAAAATAGAAAAATACTCATGGTCCGGATTATGTAATCCGAACCATATTGTTAGAGATTTCCGGAACACAAAATCCGAACAATTTCGATATGAGATTTTTGGTGTTTTCTTTGATGTCAAAGGTCTCTGTTGATCGTTATATAAGTCGTAGGTCATATGTACAGACAATGAAAACGTGTTTGGCATTCAAAACCGTCCAAAAAACACATTAAAACTCCACTAACCGGCCAAACCTTTGGTGAAACGCACTGTCAAAAAATAATTGAGGGTGTCCGAATTATATAATCCGTAAATGACAAAAACATTCCAGATTTTATAATCCGGACAGCTTGTTTGGGAGATCATCAGACCTATTTATGATCATAGGACGCCACATGTCACCTATTTGAACTTTCCATCGTCTTCCATATTGCGATTTCTGATTTTCATCATCATTGCACCTTTCTTCACAAGATTTCCAAGATTTTATGTCTTCCAAGGCAATTAATTATCCACTATCTCAAGGCATATTATGTTTCTTTGCTTCTTTCCAAGATAGTCTCCTCTCTCCACTATCTCAAGTGACATTCACCATTATAAAATGCCTTGTTGCCTTCTTTCTCTCCACCAAATCCTGACTTTCTTTCCTTTGCATCTTCCCTTCTCTCGCAAGGCAGCAATAAACTCCTTATGCAATGGAAATGCTTCCGCTAGAACTTCAACTCGTTATTGCCATGAAGATCGTCGCTTTCAAGAAAAGGTTTTCAAAGATTATGTAATCTGTATTATTTTTGTTTGTATATTTGTGTTTTTATTTGAATTTATTTTATGAATTTAACATCTAAATAATACAAGTAAATCAAAGTGTAAGCAAAGTGTGAAATTCTGGTAAAAATGTTTTCCGGATTATAGAATCCGGAAATTTATGGGAAATTAAGTATCCAGATTATGTAATCCGGACAAAAAAAAGGACGCGCAATTCCCCCCTTCTCTTTTTGTAACAATCTTTTTTTGGTATATATTTTGGTGAGTGTGCTTCCTGCACCTCACTAGTTTTAAAAAAAAACCTCTACCTTTTTTTAAAGTTTAATCATATTAGGAGGATCTTTTCCTCATTATTACAGCCTTGTGGTGGGATGTGATGACAATTTATGTAGAATTTTAGGTACAAACCTGGGTCATCATATTTTTTTCTTTTTTGGAGTGTGTTTATTTGAGTATGTATTAGTCACTAGACCGATAGCTAAATAATAAAAGCAGATTTGATCAAAGTTAATTACTTATTTGTTTTTTCAAAATTTAAAAATTGAATAACAAAAATACTATTTAATAATATATTAAATATTTATATGCATATAAGGTATTGAAAAAATATTTAATTAATTTTACCATTCATTAAATATAAGGTATAATTGATATTTCCTTAAAAAAAGATATGATTCATTGTTTATGATAATAGCTGATAAAAAAAATTTTATGATAAAGCTATGAGTGCTGAGTATGGTTCAAATTTTCAAATAAGGCATGTTTAAGGACACTAAAATAACATGATTTATTATAATATATTATTAGTGGTATATATCCAATACATGCTATGAGTATTTATACAATTTCGGATATACTTTGATTTTAAAAGGGAAAGGATATATTTTTTTTAAATGACTTGATATTGAATTTAAGTTATAATAAAAGTTACAAAATTATTAATGTAGAAGTTTAAGTAATACAATCTATTTTTGTATAAATGCATATGAAATGTCCACAAGGTGATATCTCGGTTGTAAGAGCTTAAGAATGAAAATTGACCATTGATAACCAGTAAATTTATAGGTTATCACTTTGTACTTATCCTCCATTATGAATGAGAAATTGAGTAAATGCATGGCCTAAAACATTTAATCAGTGAATTGAGCAGTCAAGTTCAACTAGGGTTAGCAACACTAGAGTTTTCACCCAATCTCATCTTCTCCATAGATGAGTATGAGTGCTAGTTCTTAGTGATTTAGAGTCAGAATTATTTAGGTGATGCTTCATACTCACCTCCTTCATTCGTGGATTATAATCTTTTATTAACTCTTTATTATCTATCAATTTAGTTTTTCATGTTTTCGTTTATGTTCATTTCACCTTCATCTTTGTGGTTAAGCTCATCATGAGACTAACCACTTCTTGTGGTTTAGACATAATGAAGTTATGATATTCTTTTCTTACGATTTATAAAGCGACAACTTTGCGCGTCTTTCAAACAAATTGTTTTAACTCAAAATCTTTAAAAGTAAAATTTTATCTCTTTTACTTTTGATGCTATAGTTCCCTGATGCCGAAAGGGTATGAGAACGGAAAATGTTTGTTTGATATGAGTTACGTCCCTGTGAACCGAAAGGTTATGGTAACAAGAGAGACTACTTTGCATGAGTAGTAGATCTTGGAGGAGCATGAAATTGAGATATAACTAGGATTCTTGTCGTATGCAAAAGGTTCACCATAGTGTTATTTCAGTTCGAACTGCTGATGACCTAACCATGCAATGTTGCGTGCTAAGATTATATGAATGTACTCTGAGAGGATGTCTTCATGTGCTTAACAATAAGGCTAAGTGAAACACCTCCTACTGACCACCAGGGTGTCAGGAAGCCATAGAAAGATATAACTCTGTAAATCGTAGCAAAGCTTTGTCATAATTGATTCTTTGTTTAATCCACGCTTTTATCTTTTAGAATTTCCAAGTCTTTTTAACTGTTTTCCTAAACCTTTATCTTTATTTTATTGCTGTGACAAATGATTTATTTTATTTTATTTCAAACAAGTTTTATACTTGATAGTTATAGGAACTTATAGCTCCACAAATACTGTGTGATCGATATATTTTTATACTATAATAACTTGGACATTGTATACTTTACACTTAGTATTTCCACCCTTAAATATTCATAGTGTTTTATTAGACAACAACTATTAGTGTCACTATTATTAATAATCTCTTCCAATTTATTTCTATTTATAAATAAATAAAGTAATGTAATACAAATTTATTGTACCAAAAAAAAAAATGTAATACAAATTTAAGGATGTCGATCATTATCTAGTATTTCTCATGTTAATATTTTTGTCAAGAATTCATATGTTAATTAATATTGTATAATTTTTTTTTATTAATATTGTATAATGTTGGTAAGACTAAAAACTGTAATTAACTTTGAAGTAAATTAATATCACACAATAATTTAAATTAATATTTTAAAACTTATTGTATTTTATATATGTTATATTCCAAGCATTAAAAACATTACAAGGATTGAGATTTTATTAATAAATATGAAGAAAAACCGTCACTATATAATGATATCTATTTCCCATTTAACAAATATGCACTAATAATGTTAATATATTTTACATTAGTAATCAATAACAACCATTGGATTAGCTAGAATTGTACGGCCGACCCTAGTTTTCTAGTGAGAGAAACTCCAACTTCTCTCTAAACTTTCTTTCTCCTTCGTTCATCAAGGAGGGGTGGTTTTAGGTCATTTTTTGACTTAAAATTACCCCTCTATATCTTTTTCCCCACTATTTCAATCTAAATAAGTGGTTTTCACATCTATCAAGTTTTTCGTTTTGTGTTTTTTGTGATTTCGTCGTCTAAGTGCGACGTTGTGTTGTTCGTCGTCTTGTGTGGCGTTTGATTTCGCGTCTTGTCGCGGTGTTTGTTCAGTTCCTATTGGAAGATCTACATCAGTCAATTACAAATTCAACCAATGATTTGGACCTCAACGTTGCAGATCCGGAAGCATGGGTATTTCAGTGACTTAGGTTTCATCATATTATTTGTAGGCATTTTGTCATTGTATGCTATTAAATTAGATGTTGTGAGTTTGTTCGCAGATTCACCCTTTACGTTTTTAGCGATGTTTATATTTGATGTACTCTATCGATTTGAATGAATGAATATCGTTTTGTTTTTGTCAAAAAAAAAAAAAGAACCATTGGATTAATACATTTAAGGTGCTAGCTCATCTGAAAGAGCTTTAAATCCTCTAAAGATGGTTGTAAATGATAATTAGTGTCACTTTAATTAATAAAAATAACTACTGATTGTGAATAAATGTTAACTTTAATATGTAATAGTAGCATTCAGACAAACTCTATGTTCCTGCCTGTTTGCTTTTTAACGCGTGTAAATTATAATCAATATATTATTTTTATAAAATTTTGATTTTGATTAAAATTATAGATATAGATAGATGGTTGTTACGTTCAAATTTTAACAAATTATGTTTATCTTTTACAAACAATATAACAAATTTTAAAATTAAGAAGAAAAAAATTAGAGTTGATTCAACTAAGAACCAGAACAAAAATCACATTATTAACAAGAAAAAGAGACAGGACACTTGGACTTTTCATCTCTCACAATAAAAGTCTTCTTACTTGATACATCCCTAGAAATATACATAAAGGGTTTGTTAACTTACTCACATCTAAAAACATGAAGGAGTAAGTTAGCAAGCTCACTTCCATTTGGCCTGGCGCCGACACAGCTGGGTGGAAGGGTCGCGAGCAGCGTGATAGAGGAAGAAGAGGGGATGTTGAAAGGTTACGTGCGTGAGAGGGGGGATAGGGAAGGTTACGCGTGTGAGTGTGGAAAGAGGATGAGATATCATGTAATTTTTAAACCAAATTAGGAATATTGTAGTAGTTCTCGTATGAAAGCCCTAAAGAAGCTCTGGCCTTAGTGGTTTAGGGGTGGTTAGTCATTTGGTAGCACAATAAAGAGATGAAAAAACTCTTCACCATTTGCAACCGCGGTTAGCAGCATGAGAAGATAAGTTCACCGTCTGAGATAAGGCTTGCATTGATGTGTAAGTCATAGAAGTAAAAGAAACACAAACAAAACATGATAATACAAGATAAAATCGTATTTGCTAGATAGTCCATGTTAATTAATAATACTTTATATTCAATGTATCTGCAAATTTAAAAGGGTGCAAATCTTATAAATGTTACATAAAAATCCAAAGAAAATTACAATAACATCGTTTTCCGAAAATTTTCTTTTAATACCCCTTTCAAAATTTTAAGGGTGTCCTAATTATAATAACAACACTTGATGTAACAGAAATGTGATTTTATCTCATAGATCCATCAGTTGTGGTAAAAGTGTTTACTTCCTTCATGGTAAATCTTAATTGTCCTTTTAGCATCCAAAAAAATAATTGATTAAATTGTCTTTTTTTTTATTTCATTTAAGTTGCATATGTATCTTTTACACCGACACTTTTCTATTTTCACTCATGAATGTACACAGCACAATTGTTGGATTGGATTAGGGAAAAAAATGAAACTGAAGAAACAAATAAGGAGCACATCAAAGCCACATCTCCTTGCTTAGAATACAAAGACATGTCAGCATTGTCTATATTTTGTGTGCCCATCAATAATGCCTATGATCAGAAAAGTAACACAACTCAATTGTAACAATTTATTATTATTATTATTATTATTATTATTATTATTATTATTATTATTATTATTATTATTATTATTATTATTATTATTATTATTATTATTATTATTATTATTATTATTATTATTATTTTGGATAGATGAGTGTTATTATTTATATAAAAACTCAGATATTTTAGTTATCATTTAAATTGAATTCTCACATTCATGGTGTATTTGGTTTTACATTCAGAGGGGTGTAGCTAACGGGTGTAGCTAGAATTTATGCTTACTTGTAGTTAGAAATTGTAATTTTTTATTCCTAACAATATTTCACATTCAAATTTTTTGTTAAACTTATTTTCGCACTCAAATTTCTCTTGCAATTTAATTTTACGGCCAAATTTTGGATGATTAAAGGTTTTTTTTCTTTTGAAAACCAGAAAGTTAACACTAACAAAAAGGAATCAATATTCATTCAAAATTAATTTTTGTTGCCTCATAACCAAAACATAAACTCAATAATATTGGAATAATAAAAGCATATTAGGTTACAACTGAAAAAGAATGTAAACATAGATTCTTGCATTTTTTTCCTGAACAACCTTACTCTCTTATAACTCTGCCACCTCGACAATGATTGTTTTTTTATAGAAGTTTATGTGGATTTTATCTAAAAAAATGTTCGGTTGTTCACTTCATATGAGGCAAATTTATGATTAGGTATATGCATAATGCATATTTGAATTAGTTGGCACACTGGCCACCATCTTACCCCTACACCAATAAATAAATTACCTAGAAATATAAAAGAGATAAATCTCACTCTTTTTGTTTACCACCATTCATTTTGCTTTTACTTTGAGGATGTGGGGGAGGTTAAATAAATGGTGTTTCTTTATGGGAATGCCGAAGGTAAATACTAACCTATGGTTGGGTGCCATGGCCGATATTAATATATTAGGGTTAGGGATTTACTTTTCCCACCCTACTGCCTTCGCGCGCCCTACAAAATTTCCAAAAATACTTCTGGTCCGGATTATATAATCCGGAACAGATTGTTAGTGCTATCCGGAAAACGAATTCCGGACCAGATGTTATGTGCTTTTTTGTGTCTTTCTTTGATGTAAAGGGTCTCTTGTTAACCGTTATATGAACCCCACACGAGCTGCAATGCAATTGCAGGGTTCATATGAACGGTCAACAATGACCATGACACACCACCAACACCCCTAAAAAACTAATTTTTTTTTTTGAAGAAAATGGAAGAAAAGAGGTGAAGTGAAGAATGAAGGTATTTGTTGAAGATGGAAGCCTATTTATAGCATAAAACAAGTCCTAGGTCATTACTACAGTCAATGAAAACGTGTTAGTGGTTGTAACCGTCCAAACCTACATTAATGGCTCCACACAAAAGAATCCAATGCTGAAGCTTTCCGAATTATACATTCCGGAACTTCCTTAACCCTACAAGAAGTGCCAACTTTTATCTCGTCCACCAGTATTGTATTAATCCTGAATATATATTCCGGAAAAAACAGGTGCATTTCTGATTGTATTTTCCGGACTACATCAGTGTCATGGCCGGTGGTTTGCACCACATGTTTTGTCGGTGGTCAAATCAAAAAAATGTGTTTTACCACGTTTTTTGACTGCATTTATGACCTAACCGTTTTTTGACCCACCCTCCCTATTAATAACCTTCCAAACCCCACGATTTCTCACACCATCCTCTCCCACCCTCTCTTCCTCCTCTTCTTCCTTCTACAACCATGGTTTTCCATCGTTGACCTTTCATAGATAAGGGCCTCGTTGAAAACTTTCAGGGTTTGTATGAACGGTCAATGAGGATGGAA
>Ga0228710_1003225_pt1 | contig 26019 bp, 11 predicted proteins | sample MedpolnodulmetaG_FD_177995 | JGI IMG/M metagenome (GOLD analysis project Ga0228710, IMG submission 177995) | Root nodule microbial communities from Medicago polymorpha collected in Santa Monica, California, United States - pink nodules | ecosystem: Host-associated > Plants > Roots > Nodule...
TGATGGAACGCAGGAGAAAGAAGAAGAGAAGAGGTGGGAGAGATTGTGTGTGAAAAAGGAAAATGCTCTCAATTTTATTCTGAATGAATCTGATACATTGATTAAATCTAACTGTAATTTCTTCGTGGTTCACCGGTGAGGGACTTAATTGATCCCTCACCCTAGAATCCACCCTAATTAATACTATTAGTAACTTTTTATGAAACTGTGTGTAATCAATCCATTGAAAATCAAAATATTTAATTTTTTTTATGAAATAATTTATTCTTTTGTAATCCTTAAAGAGTGCTCTGGGGGCACTCGTTAACAAAACCCTTTAATTTTTATCATGGTTTTTGTGAATTTTCCACGGTACGCCTTTTTTCTTTGTAAATCATACATACACAAATAGTGGTCCAAACTTTTTTTATTATAGAATTTAGAAATATTTGATATTTTTTAATTAATATTTACATTAGATTTTTTATAATTATGATTTTTCATTCTTTATGTCAAATATTTGATATTTTTTTAATCAATATTTCTTTATGTCTAATATATATAAGTAAAAGTTTTTTTTTAGAGAATATAAGAATAAAAGTGGAGTTGTAGTCTTTGAATATGAGAAAAAAGATATTGTGAGAAATATTGGATAACACTAGACAAGTACATAAAAACAAACGAAAAAAAGACTTAAGTATTTAAAAATCAAAGGCTGAAACAGTTGATAGGTCTATTTTGTTGGTATTTTCTATACCCCACACTTGGTTCCCCTGCCCCCACAGACATAGCGAAAAGTTTTGTTATCCTAAACTCTCTCCGTCTCCTTTTTATTTTATTTTACGGTAGTCTCTCTTAATTATATAGAGTAAATCATCAATTTCGTCTTTGAATTTGTAAGGAGCAGATAAAATCGTCCCTCAATTATACAAAATACTAAATTAGTCTCTGAATTTATCATATGTCAATCAATTTAGTCCCTCTGTCTATTGGGAGTGTTAGCGGTGCTGACGTGACCGTTAACCTCTCACATGGGTTGTCATGTCAGATGTCACAAAAGCCGTGGCTAATTTGGCTGATAGTAACCAAAATTTCCAATGACCAAATTGATTGATTTGCATAAAATGTTTTGCTCTTTCTTCCCCAATGACTCTTTCTTCCCCAGATATATAAAATTAGAACCCTAATTTTACAATGTGTAATCTACACTTCCAAATCCCCAAAATTTCTTCCAATAATTAGTGGTAACGTTCTTCCCCAATTCAAAAACCTTCAAACCCTAATTATTTGACTAACTATCAAATTGATCCCTACATTATATTAAAAACTCATCAAATAAGTCCTTGAATTATTTAATCAAATATCAATTTGATCTTTGAAGCATATATGTGCAGAACAGAGTAAAAATGTCAGGAGACACAACACAATCACAAACAAAACAACATCAAATTGCAAACTCTTTTTAGAATCTGTTTTAATCAACCAATAATTTCCTTCATTACTAATCTAATGTTCATCAATTTTAGTAAACAATCAGAAAAAAATCAAATTTTTAAGTCTTAAACTGAAAAACCCTAAAATGAATAATCTAAAAAAACGGTCTCAAAAACACAACACAACACTCACAAACAAACAACAAAGCATGCATAAAATGAAGTTTCAAGTTGAAAACGAAAGGATGAAAAATAAAAATAAAAAAAACGGTCACAACAATAGAGAAAACGAACAGAGGTAAAAAGAAAAAGAAGAGGAACAGCGTTTACCTTAACAAACGACGAAATCTCCTTCAAAACACAATATTTTCCAGAGTTAATCAATGATGATGATTTTGGAGAGATGAAGATGGTGATGGTTTTAGCGGGAAGGAGAAGAATTAATAACTTGTTTGATGTGTCTGAATGAAATGTAAGGATGTAAAAGAATGGGTAAGAGAGGGGTAAAATTGAAAAAACAAAAAGGAAAAAATAAAAGTGAAAAGTTCAAATAAAATTTGTTGTTTTTAAATCAAAATGGTCCTTGTACACGTGGCTAACTTTACAACACGTGTACAACACATCACATCATGCAGGAAGACACCTCATCACCACTAACAGTGAAATTAGACGGAGGAACTAAATTGATGGGCGTTTGACAAATTCAGGGACTAATTTGATATTTCGTATAATTGGGGGACGATTTTGGCCGATTCGTGAAAATTCAAGGACGAAATTGATGATTCGCTCATGTATATATATTTGATTTTTTTTTGAAATTTTCATCCTCCATGGCTATTTTTTAAAATGTCAAGTAAATTGTATGAGTGGTTCAAAATAATAAAAAATTTAAAATCATAATTTTGAGTTTTCCAATCCTATATTCCAAAATAAAAAGATTATAATAACGAAGACATGTAAGAATATCTTAGTTGCTAGTTACTAGTTACAAAGATAATAATATATAGAGTAATGATATTTGAATAATTATTTTGATACAACTTTTGGGACAACCTTGTTGTTCTCTCTTCTTATTGGTCAAAAACAATGGAGAGAGAAAAATGAAGAGAGAATAAGAAGATAATGTGAGTATGACAGAGAAAATCATACAAAAGTTATACAAGAATGGTTGTACAAATATCATTTCTCTAATATATAAGGGGTGAGAGTTTAAACTCCTTATTTATAATGGGGAATTTGACGAAGGCGGAGGGAAGCGAGAGATAATTATGTTGAAGTAAAGTAGAGAGAGAATGTTGTTGATTGGTGTGTATTTATTTTTTACTTTTTTTTAAATCCGAGCTTGTTTATTTTGTGAAAATATTTGTTTTCTTTTTTTAACAATGTGTTCATTTTAACAACATTTTAATTAAGATGGTAAATTTTTGAAGTAGATAATGGTAATAAAGAGATGATAAAATACTAGTAAGAGATGTTGTATTTTTTGAAAAATAATCAGAATAGTTCGTGTCGTGTTTATTGTTTATGTTGGTAAAAAAAAGTTCGTTGTTTATGGTTATGTAAGATAAATGTTCTCTTGACGTAAATTTGTATAAGATAAAATTAGAAATATTTTTATAGACTAATTCGCTAAATGTTTCGAAACATTTTTTATTTCCTCAATTTTTTTTCCCAATCATTAGTTCCAAATGATTCATACGTTCCAAAATAATTGAAAATAGATAAAAACAAAATAATAAAATGAGATTTTTTTTTTAAAATAGTGGAGGTAGAGAACAAAATGTGAGGGTAAAAAAATATAATTTTAGTTTAGTTATGGGTAGAATGTTGGGGTAAGTGTACCAACTAGATTAGATCCAATGAAATGAGTTAGACTCTTTATTATATAAGAAATAAATGTTTAAATTTCAACTGATGTACATTACTGTATTATGTTGTCTCAAAAAAATTATCTCTAGTAGAAGAAACAGTTAACAAGCTTAAAACAAAGGGATTCAATCCCTTATATATATATATATATATATATAGACACACACACTAGTGTGTTAACCCGTAGGATGCACGGGGAGAAATTTATCAAAATAATATACAATAGATATAGCGACAAATTTATTATTTATTGTGTGCAATTTTTAACAATTGATTTCATAACATAATAATAGAAATATTTTTTAAAAGGAATAAAAATATGGAAAATATTATAGAAATACTTTGTCCTCTACCATACTTAATCTTCATTGGTTATCAAAACAATATTTTCTTTTGAATTTATCAGTTTATATTAAACACTTCTCCTCCCTCAAAAATAAAAAATAAACACATCTCCATTCAATAAAATACTTTCCATCAACTAAAGCAATTTAATTTTTATCAAATTCAAATAGTTTCTCAAATACATCTAAATACACGATTTTATGTGCATAAATATGCACCATAGACGTACTTGGGCCATCAATAAGATCCTCAGTCATCAATTGAACCAATATTTAATTTTAATCAACTTTAAATAAGTCAGGTTTCACAAATTAGTCCCTCGGTAGCGAAGAACTAATTCCCTCGGTAGTTTTTTTTTTTAAGGAATTCCCTCGGTAGCTATAGAATACTCATAAAGCCATAAAATCAATGTGATGCCCTTTATGTGAGAATAAATCTAAAAAAAAATAGTTTGTTTTTGCGACTATTCCTCTAGGTTGAAATATTAGGATATCCTATTTTTGGCAGCCCATTAAACACTCACAACATTGTTGAAACAAAATATAAGATGCACCTTACAATAACTTCTAAACAATCGATAGAAAACAATTTACAAGGACCGAAAAACATAAAATCATCAACATATGGCAAGAGGACTTGTGGCACAACAGACACATCTTTGTGAATTGAAGTTCTGTAAGAATACTTAATTGGCATTCAGACTTTCAAAGATCACAATAGGCTATGGAACCCGTCCTAGACTAATAAGACTTAACACACAATGAATTGGTTTAGCAAGTTATGGAACCCAAGACACTTGTTGTATGTAAGAGGTCTCACAATCACACTACACCCCCACAATTCTTGTTGTTATGCGGTTGTGCGCTAATAGGCCATGCGCGTGCCTGGTATTCATGAGTGCTCTAGAGATTTTGCCATGATCTCATGCAAGCGGCCCCACTTGACACTCATATTGGCGATTTCATCAAGTGTATGCTGCAAGTCATACACCACCCATAAGGGATATGATAATCGTTGAAAGCATTATAGCTTATCCTCTCCATATTGCAGTGTCTAGCACTTACTCAAATACACCATAGGAAAGAGACTAGAATTAAATTTAGCGCTAGCAGAACTAACATGTGACTTGTTCTTACCACATTGAACCTTCTTCATGGGATCTCCAATCACAAAGGTTGGGTTCCTATCACATGTCAATTTCGATTGGCTTAAGTCTCAATCCCCTCGATACTCACAAATTTATTTCATCCCAGGGGCTTTATTAGTACATACTTTACACACATTGATGAAGACAAAAATTTCTTTCATCAAAGAATATTGACTAAGACGTCTCTCAGTCAATTAATCTCATATTTACTAAGTTAACAATTATAAACTTGTTCTTCGTAATAAATGCATACAGGTCTGCTTAGTTGTCTACTAAGCGACAACATATTCATCAATAAGATAAATTTACTTATACATTTATTCTCATTAGATTCATATCTAATTAACGTCATTGTATTATTTGAATACAATGGTTTATCCACTTTTAAACAATATCTCATATATTGTCAAACTGACTTTTGATATATGCCATCGGGTCTACTTAGATAAATTCTAAGCGACAAACCCCACATTGAGAAAGTATAGATTTATTATACAAGTTTACTTGAATAATTTTTCAAGTGACAATAATTCCACAATGAAAAATAAATCCGATATATGTATATTTTCTCATAAACAAATTCTATTAAACATCATAAGTCTTATAGCAATCAAGCTAATTTCTCCAGAAAGATATTCCACATGAGATTAGTGTGTTCTTTCTGCCACCAAACACTAACTATTACTAAGACACAATTTCTAACTGATAAACCAGAATGTTTAGCAAAAAAAAGTCCTAGTAAAAATGTGATGTGTTCATTTTAATAAGGCTAATGATTTAAGCTAATCGTAGCTTATTAAGTAAGAAGACAAATCCATATATAATCCATAGATCACTATATCCAGTAGCATGCAATTCAAAACATCAGAAGGCCACATCATATTTTCACGAGCCTGTGCTATTTTCAAATTAAAACTAAACATCACACAGGTCAAAAATATATAGCATAACAAACAATAAAATTTGTACTATTCTGAAAAAACCCATCAAAACAATGCAGCTTAAATATAAAACATGATCATATGATTCACAAAGTTCATGAAACCCCGCAGCATATCAATAACAAGCACATAAACACTAAAACCAAACCAGCAGTTAACATATGAAAATATGCATACCATGTTTCTAAGTAGCAGAACTCTAGTAGGCACCCCATTGATGTTAACACTCTTCACTTTCTTATCAGACTTACTATCACTGGTATTAACAATAACACCAGCTCGTCTATCAGTTACACATATATAGGATAATCATTGTAGTTACTTCATTTATGGTGACCAACAAAAACATACCCATATTTCATTTTCTTATATAAATCAGAGAATAGATGTACGTACCTAAGCATGTCAATATAAATTATCACAAGATGAGCATTATATACCCCCACGTTAAGATACATTTAAAACAAATTCAAGAAATACACATATTGATGAATGCAATTTATATTCACAATCATGAAGGAAACTATAATTTATGATCAATTTAATCATTATGACTCGTTTTCAAAATATCCAAGAAAACAACCTTAAATTCCTTACTCAACCATTTGTTTTAAATACAAAAAATTCACTAATGCAAATTATTTTTCTAACTTAAAAATAATATTCAAATTAAATAAAACCAATGCCTCAATTCATAAAATAAAACAAACGACAAAGGCATATACAAAATTCGAAACAGATGGCATATAGATAGAAACAAAAAGAGAATAGATGAGTTCCTTGGTTTCACTAAATATATAGATCCTGCAAAGTAAGCACATAGGCTCTTCCACCACAATATGTTCATCATAGTCAATATTCCTTTGAATAGTTTCGGCAATAACGGCAGCTTCAAATGTACATAGTCTCCTCTTGTGACTCAATCAGTTACAACTAACAACCGCTGATTGCCCATTTCCAAATCATCTCCAACATAAAATCCTCAAGATTGTTGTAAAATTAGAGTGGAAATTATCACATATAAGAATTTAAAGAGAAATATCATAACAAATAAATATGACTAATAATAAAGTAAAATAAAGCACAAGGAACTTATCGAATTTGGTTGCCGACAGTTCCATCAAAATCTTCACAAATCAAGTTAGAGGAAACCTGCAAAACTAACACACATTGTACGTAACTTGAGGCGTGACATAGTCACTGTCCTTGAGGATTTTATCCGCCTCATTAGCGCATATCCTCTCAGGATACAACATGTTTTCCTCGGTATGAATCATAGCCGAAGGTGTCAGAACAACTCGAATGTATCTCAAAGATAACTGGAGATGTAACCCAGAAACTCATAATTTGTATGAGAGAAAATAATGGTGTACATAGAAACATATGAAAAATGAGAGAGTATGCATGTGTGGTGTGTGCTATTATATTTTTTTGTACTTGCCATACTTTTTATTCCTTACGTGTGTTGTGGGGAAATATATAGCAAGCAATGTCCATTCTCATAGGCTAACAAAGACTGTTACTTATGTGTCATTAACCTTTGACTAACCATAATAATAGGAACATATGGTCAAAAGGAATAAAATGAGTATCTCTTAATAATGATGAGTCATGAAGATATTTAAGGGGATATTGGAACTAGTCAACAAATAGGAATAAAGTAATAATTCTAATTTAAATTGTTTTCCAGTAATAAGAAAAACTTTTGAAATATTTAATAACTCAAAATTACAACAATCCCCCACATATTTCAAAAGTTTAAATTGTTATCCTACACCACTAATTCGTTGTATCCCGACAAGCTTGACAAGTTTTTTTTTTATTAGATTTTTTTTTATGTGAGTTGAGTTTCATGACTCACCATGATCAAGCTTTATCTTAAAGGTCAACAAATGTTGTTAAATGTACTTACAAATCACCCACCAAAGAGATTTCATGTTAACATTGGAAGTTGGATGATAAGTGTCAGAAAGTAGTAATTCAAATGAAGATTTAGGGCACTTTTGTTACTTGTTTTGCAAGTTATTAAGGAAAAAGCCGAGAGATAAGTGATTATAATCCTTTTACGCTTTATCTATCTTACTTTACCTAATTTTGCAGGAAAGTTACTCAAGGCACTGAGCAAAGAAGGAAAACAAGAAACAAACACAACAAGGCCAAAAATAGGCAGAGAGGCACAATTGCTCGCCCCCAACTCGCAGAGGCGAGTAGTATCAGAAAAAATAGGCAGATAGGCACATTTGCTCGCACCCAACTCGCCATGGCGAGTTATCAAAGGAACAAAATAGGCAGAAGCACAGGTTTGCTCGCCATGGCGAGTCAAGTTACTTGGGAGGCGAGCAAGAGCGGCTAAACTCCCCATGATGACGTGGCACAAACCCACTGGGGAAGAAACCTCTACTCGCCATGGCGAGCAGAGGAACTCGCGAGGCGAGTTGATCCAGATGATAAAGCTTATAAATAGCCCTTGATCATTTTTTGAGAAAGAAGTTAGTTTTTAGTGCAAAGTTTTCAGAGACAGATACTTAGAGAGAGAGATAGGGCTTGGTCTTCATAGAGTAAGAGTGATAAGAAGTTGGGTTCTTCCTCATTTAATGAGAAATCACAAAGTTGTAATGAATCTTTCTATTTCAATTCATTCTTGCAAGGCTTCCATGACAATGAGTAGCTAAATCTCCATTGTTGGGATTAGAGGTACTTGATCTTAGTTAAACATGTAATCCTTTGATCTATAAATGTATGGTTCTAGTATTTCATTTGATATGAAGATTATTCTTGCATTTTATTGTTCATGTTTGATTTAATTGTGATTGAAAAATACTTTTGAATCTAGGTTTAGAATAATCCTCTATCCAAACATAAATTCTAGACATGGAATTGATGTTTAGATAACCACTCTTTGTATCTGAACTTAATGCTTTCCTATCATTTAAGAGATTGAGAAATCATCGATTGAATGATAGGAACGACTCTTGGATCGTTTAATAGTGCGAGACATCGACGATTAAACGATACAATTGAAGTCACAATATTATTTGGACACGAATGATATTGACGAGGGATACGTGGTAAGGAAAGCTAGAATCCATGCATGATCTTTAGGTTACGTGTGATGCTTGATTAAGGAACTCTAATCCTAACAAGTTTTACGCCCTATTAATCTCAAGTTTTAATCTTATAACATAGATACCTAGATTTTAAACAAACAAATAAATCACTCATTCAACTTAGAATGATAATTGATGTCGAATAGTCCATGATATCGCACTAGTCCCTGAGGAGACGTTATATAAATATTTACCTTTGATATACGTAAATATACTACATCACTGGACCCACAACCTTGCAACGGGAGTCAACTTTTCTTGGCATGTCCCGACAAACTTTTCCGTAACACACAGAAAAATTGAAAAATATATTTTATTTATTAGAATTAAGGATAATTTAAGAAGTTCAAATAATTAGTGGAGGTAGAGTTATAATTTGAGGGGTATGAGATATACAATTGATTTTCATTGCGAGAGAGCAATATTGGGCTTTGCAGAAAAGGCCAAGAAGTTTGATGTGATTTTAGGAGCGCGTGACGCAGCGACGAATGACACACAGAGAGAGAAGCCAAGAGAAGTTTGAAAATGGAATTGAAGAAAGTGATGAAGGATAAGAAATTCTGGTTTGCATCTTTCCTTATCACCTGGGCTGCTGCTCTCCAGGTACTATGACCTATTTTCTTCTCTTTTCCTGAATGAATCTGTTGATTGATTGATTGATGCTATTTGATTTGCATTGAATTAAAGGGACACATGATGTGGTTACAGCGTCAAGATTCATTCAAGCAAAAATTCCCTGATCTTGAAAATGATGATAGGGTTACTCCTCCTCAATCTTCATAACTCACTCCAATCTTGTATTCTATGTTTTCATTCATTTCTTCATTCATTCCAATATGTAAATTCACAATTTTGACTGATTTACTTGCTTCTGCCAAACTTGTATAACTAATTGCATAGCATAACATATTTCTTATTTTGTTATTATAACTCACAGACCCTTGTTACTAAAATGCTATTACCATCAACCTAGACTAGGGGCTGTTTGGATTAACTTATTTCAGCTTATTTTCTGACATTATAAAAACAACTTATGAACATATCAGCTTATTTCCATAAACTCCTTACAATATAGTTTATGAAAACAACTTACAGATTATAAAAAACATATTGACTTTATTTTGTCTTGTGTTATAGAAATAACTTATTCACAAGCGCTTACTAGCATATGTTATTTATCCAAACAAGCGTCCCTCTTCATTCGCCCTACTTCACTGCTTAGAAGCACACCACAACTTATTTCATACTTCCTAAAGCGACTAGTGATTAGTGCTTTTGAAATTTAACACATTTGTTCAATCCAATTCAACATAAACTTTATATTTTCTTCTTGTTATATTACATTAGGCAGCCACATTCCTTTTGTGGCCATTATTACTGTTGAAATTTAACTCATTTGTTTAACCCAATTCAACATATACTATCTGTTGGAAATTTTTCAGTAAACCATTCTCACAGTATGGTTCTTAGTTCTCACCCTTAGAATGGATGATTAATGGTTTTACATCTCTTTGGTCATTATTACTGTTGTTGGAGTGAAGTGTGTGTGAGTAACAGCTAGGAATGACAGAATATGTTCCTTTTGTCTATCAAATTAGATTTCCCCTATTTGGTTGCTTGCTATGAGTTCAGATTTACTCCTAAGATAGTTATAAATTAGTTATAAGTCATGGCAAATCAACTGTACCATATTATTTTAACAAAAAAAATATAGATAATAGTTATGTCAAAGCAAATGAGGATTACAAGAAAATAAAAAACAGATATAACTTCCACTGTATTTTGCAGGAAATTCAGCTTAATGTTAGGAATATCAATCTATTTGGTGTACTATTATACTATATATTTGTCTTGTGTCACTCACCAAGAAAACAATTGCTAGCCTTCTAGGAAATATCGAGTGTGTTTAGATTTGCTCATGCATGACGTACATACATACACCTCAAACCACGTTCATATTCATATCATGGTGATGGAAAACTGATTAATTACTTAGGAAGAGACCAGTTGAAAATAGATGCGGTTTTAAATGTTAACGAGTAAATAGTACCATTTCTGCTGTAGATATTTTTATTGTCTAGATTAATATATATAGTTTATATAATCTGTGTAGAATTACATTACTAGTGTCGATAATGCAATTTTTTTTTAAGAGGTTAACTTGCTTTTTATATATATAAACCAATATTTACACTTGAATAGAGGCTAAATATTACCCAATCAAAACGTCCTTCTTGATAACAGACTAAGACACATTTTTTTTTTAGCAAACAGACCAAAACAAAGTGAATAGTGTCGATAATGCAATTGCAATGCTAGGGATCATTTTGAAATATTAATATTATGAAAGACTAGATACAGCCCTACAGCTTCAGAGATCAAATTGGATATTTGCTTTGTATATAATAATAATGTCACCCTATATGTTGTTCATCCTGTTTAGCTTAGAGGGCATACATTTTTAAAACAAGAATGATAAACATAATATTTACTTACCAAATAAAATTATCATTAAAGCCCTTATAAAAATATTATCGTTAAGGTTTACTAGGAAGTTTCTGAAGGACGATAAACATTATATTTATTAAAAGGGTTTTTCTATCATATGCAAATTTGCACATGTTAAGAAGTTTTAAATAGTAACTTTGCATTGGAACTTATATATTTTATATTAAATACATAACTTTTTAATAAATAATTTTTTATTTTCAATAAAAATTTACTATTTTTAGTAACTTTAACATTGTAACAAACCCTTATTAAAAAATTCCTCAAATATTGGATAGAAATTTGTCACGCAAGATACGTGACTTTTCCTTAGCATAGTAATAGTATAATACGGAACGTGGATGAGCCTAATGCCTGAAAAAGCTATATACAGGTAAGCATAAAAGAATAAATTAACAAGTCCCGATTTTAATTTGCAAAGGCAATCAGCCAAAGCTGGTCATATTCAATTTGGGAGACCCTACCCAATCATAAAAACTGGTCAAGTGGTTTGTGTGTGTGAGAAACATGTGAGGGGGTTACTCTCTTCTAGTTTTGACTGAGGAAGAATCAAGTTGCAGTTTTTAGACCAAACCAAACTACTCAATCAATATTACTAGTTGGTCTGACACTACTATTTCTAGAAACCGTTTATTTATATATTTAGTATTTTTACCTCAAAAACTCGTTTCAGTGACGTACACATAACGGTCACCCCTTGGAGAGCAGTACCATTCAAAATATTTAACTTTTTTTAACGCTTGTTTGTCAAAATATACATCTAATGATCAATGTTGTGCCAATAAACAATGCCTCTAGAACAAAACCAAGTAGAAATTTGCTTCTTAAAAAATTGTAAATTTTGGTAAAAGATCATGTGCTTAAAAAAAATCAAATAATTAATCACATAACTTTAGTCCATTCTAGGATATTATATAATATATTATATCAACAAATTCTCGTAAATACAACAACATTCATGAATTTAGTAGACATATAATCTTGTTATGCATCACATTGATATCACAAAGTTATTTCAGGAAAATAATATTACTTTGTATGTATTAGGGATTATTACAATAAAGATAAAAACAATCAAGTTCAATCCATCACCAATCATCATCACCATCCAAGTAACAAACTAATGCAACTCATCCACCAACAACTTTTAATGGGTAAATATTAAGTTTTTTCTTTATACTGGTCTAACTCATTTTTATAAAAATCAACTTATAAGGTGAAGAGTGTTGTTTTATGTGAACTCATTTTAGGTTTTATATGTATGTATTTTAAGTGAGACTTGACTTTATCAAATACACTCCTAACCCCCATTACCATTGGGTTTAGTGTGTGATATAAATGGTGGGCATCCATGAATGAATCAACTCTAATATTATATTAGATTTTTATACTTGAATTAATCGTTAATTCATCCTTATAACACCGACTTGTAAGATGATAATTGTCCTTTTTTACAAACTCATTTCAAGTTTTATCTCTATTCTATATACGCCTTGTGTAAAAATAAAAAATGACAAATTTTAATGAGTTTAATTTTACATTGTCAGGAAAGTCAATAAATCACTTAATTGCATGACTAAAATTGTGGTGTCGATGTAAAGTCTAATGTGACCAGACTAAACAAAATGAAGGAAATTGCTATTGAGAAGGAAGCTTAGACGATTACTAGGTGGCCAACGATGTGACGATAATGACGATGACAGTGAAGTATATACTATTAATATCATATTCTCACACTCCATTGCATATAATCACTCTTCCACGTTTAAGATTAAAGAACAGATTTTTCTAGTTTTAGATATATAACGTCGTACAGCCACCACCAATAAGCTGATATTTAACTTGTACTATTATCTAAATTGTCACAATCTCATGTAGGGTACTTATCTACTCAAATTCTAACTCTGTGGACAACCTCTATTACCTAGACTAATTTTTTTTTTGTTGTCATTAACACTTGTGGGGATTATATTTAATCCTAATTAACTGGTGGTTAAGTTCATGCTTAAATTACTCCGCTTACTCTAACTAACTAGGTACCAATATTTAAAATTGTCAAGATCCTTGATCACAAACTTTGAAATAAGATTGTGCTAATGAAACAATTTAATCACAGTGAAATGGCTTTTAGATAGTGTTTTCATCACTTAATTCAACTGCACGGCATTTTTACTTGGAAAGTAACTCCCTTCTAGATTGGTTGACTAACTAACTAGGGGAAAACAGGAAATGGAAAATCAATGATCAACATTTTACTCCAACAAATATATTTTTAAACTTTACTATAACAGTATTAATTAAAAATTGAGATTCTAATACAAGGATCTGTTCTCTGTTAAGTGAGTAGTGGCAGAGTTAAAAGAAATAAACCAACTATCTAAGCTTAGATGATTACATGAATATGAAGTTCAATACATGTTAATGTTTCAATATATTTGACCCTAGGTGATTTTGCCAAACTTTGTTTGGGAGAATTTATGAAAATAACTTATGACATATTCGTAAACTGTGTTTTTTCGGTTTGTTTGCATAAACTCTCCAGACTACCTTATACTATAGGTTGTAAAATAAGTTGTTTATCCAATTCCAAACTACAAACACAACATTGTCTGATTTATATATCAAAATATATGACAAAATAATAACAGCTTTTACATACGTATAGAGGATTAAGCAATGAGGTAATACCATAACTAATAAGCAAAAACAATCCCTGATTAGACACCAATTTCTCATTTCAAATTTATTGGATGGGTTTAAGGTTTTCATGAATCTTTAACATGAACATGTCTTTACAATTGAACCAAGGAAAAAATTGATATATAAATAATCAGACAATTTTACATGTTTTTACTAATACTAATAATAACATGAATTTATTATGTATATTCAATAACAGAAAAATTTATTTACATACAATAAATTAAAATACAAAATGGGAGGAAAAAGTACTCATCCACCTATATATGTATGGTACAGTATATAACTAGACCTTCCAAAAGTTTATTACTATAAAATTAATGAACTGAATTGAAACAATCTACCAAATTAGGAGTTGGTTGTCCAACCTTTAAAAACTTCAAATCATTCTCTAAAGGTGTCAAATTCAAATCCAGAAACAAAAATCTGTTGCTGTTCCTCTTTGCTGAATCAGTATTAGTACTATTATCAATAGTACTGCAACCACTATTGCTACTACTAGTAGTTGTAGTAGTCATAAAATTATGCATGTTTCCATTTGAATTATTAGCTTTGAGTTTTGATGATTCTGTTCTTCTGTGTCGCCTCATGTGACCACCCAAAGCTTGTCCTATTCCAAATTCTAATCCACAAATGGAACATGCATGTGTTTTAGTCTTCGTCGTTGGTGTAAGTATTGAACCATGATGATCATCACTAGTCATCTCCATCAACCTCGGTTTCTTGTGACTTGCACGGTGTCCTCCCAACGCTTGAAACGATGAAAATTGTCTTTTACATGTCTTGCACTCAAACACACGGTTGTTGAAATTTGAAGAGTAATTCACTTGATCAAATATTTGATCACCTCCACCAGAAAGTAACATCAAGTATTTAGCCATGGCTATGTTATTATCAACTTCTCTTTCTCTCTTCATCACTATTAAAAATATTCAACAAGTTTATATTTGGAATTTATATTTGGAGGGTATGAAAAGAAAGGAAAGGTGTGCAATATTGGAACTCTATGAGACTTGAAATTAAGGGTGTGTCATATTTATACTAAAAGACGGTTTTAAGTTTGTTAGGAGTTAAGAATTTGAGACACTTGTAATTGTTGACAATGTAGGTATGAGCGTGTAATGTGTGAACAAATTGTTACACACTTAACTTGTGAGTTGTGTTTGTGACTTTGATTTGGTATGACGCAAGCAAATACGAAGAATTGGAGGCACTATATAAGACTATTAGATATATATGATCCATAATTTGGTGTATTCGTTGAACTTGCTTTTCCTTTGACTAGACTAGATGCTGTTTGGTGTGAAAGGAGCCACACATGCATGTATTAATTGTAAGCATGACTGTTAGCTAGGGTAATTGGTGATCCACGCATATATTTATTATTTAGTTAACTTATTAATTAATTCAAGATACTAACGATTTTATCATATTTAAAATTGTTGTACAATCACAATGAGTTTGAAAATAGTTAAGTTCCAAATTCAATCAAATAATTGTTTATGGTAAAAGGGCTTCTAGATAGCAGCCGGTGCTGTAAGATTCAATTCAATTCAAGTGTATGTTCATGAGAAGCTGGTATATGATTTGAAAAACTAATTCTCTTCTAGACTTTATATGACCAAGCAAAATAGATAGAAACTTAGTAGTCTTCTTGGTTAAGGGAATATAAGGCAGATTTGGTGGCTTGATAAACGAGTTAAAGAATGACGTAATAAAGAGGTTAAAAAGTTCGATTTTCTCATCCTCAATAAAATAATTATTATAACATTTGACGTAAAAAAAGGTTTTTTTTTTGGTTCAAACCAACCTATTTATTTATTTTACTATTTAATTGATCTATCTCTAACTTTGTTTCGATTCAAAGAGAAAATAATTTGATACGGTAATTTTATGTTTTTTTTTTTACGGTTTGATATCGATCATATACATACTTATGTGAACGGTAACTAATTATAAGAATAAAAGTGAAAGAATTTGATAGGGGTAAATTATCTTTCTATTCATCAAGGAATAATGTAAAAAAAACCATAAAAACCGATAGTGAGTAAAAATAAATAAACCAATCAATTTAATCCTCGAACTATAACTTTTTATCAAATTTAGTTTCTAAACTAACTAAAAATACTAAATAGTACTTAAACTAGTATTATAAATCCATCAAAATAGTCCATGAGTCATCATTCTCTCTTTTTTTTTTAAAGAAATCAAATTGGATTAATAACACCAAGAGTGATTCATCTCGCATAAGGTGTGCAAAAGATAATCACTCAACAAGTTACAAGGGTAAGGTCTCATACCAAAACAAAAACAAAAACACTAAGCAAAAAAAGAGAAGAAAGCTACTCTATAACACTCATACAAAATAAAAGGTGCCGCCACCCGTCAGTATAACTGAAAGCACTAGTAAGCTTTTTAGCTTTCAACCAAAATCATCATTCTCTCTTGTTTTTAAGGAAATTGAGGGACTAACTTGATGGGTTAATTACTTAATATATATAAGGTAGTGATACATTGACCACCCAATGTAGTAAATCCTTCATTTTATACTCTTATGTGACATGTTTGATAGAAGAGAGGGAAAAAGAACGATAAAAGAGAAGAAAATAAAAAATATAAGATGTCACGTGAGGTGGTATAGAAAAAGAAAAAGAAAGGTGTCAACACATAATTATCCATATTCTATAATCCACGAATTAAATTGGAGAGAATAAATTGGAGAGAATGTGACGGTGTATGACTAAATTAATAGTTTATTCGAGTAATTACATTTTGTTTTTTACAACAGATAAGTTACAGTTAAAAGATTATATTTCTTCTTTGATTAATTGGGTATTTACCTTTAAAGAATACTTGGGTGTCACGTAATTTCGTTAAAGTAACGAGTAGTATAAAAGCTTAGCAAAGCCACTTGCAAAGTTGCAAGTCTGAAAACAACTTGCAAGTCTAAGTTAGACTGTCTAAGTCTAACACAGTAGTATCGATTATTTTATTAAGTGAGATAATCACTTTTTTAAATTAAAAAGTTGATGGATGAGTTATTAGCTGATTGCATGAACACGATGGTCAATGCCATAAAAATAACGCAAGTGACAGCCACGCCATCTTTTCCGTCAAACCTTATCATAGTATGCATTACAGACTATATTTTTCAAGTTACTCTCTCAGTTTCTTTTTCTTTCTTAATTGTCTTGTTGTTTTTGTAAAGCAAATTAAATTGTTTATATTAGTTAATCGTTTTCAATTTTAATATATTAAATATTAATTTCTCAATAAATAATTAATGATATTATAGAAACAAAAAAAAAAAGAAAAAAAAAAAAAAACGAATTAATTTATCAATAGTACCAAAATTATTAATTTTCTTAAGGTGTATAAATAACATTAATTTGATACCTAAAAAAGAACATGACAATATTTCTCTTCAAAAAAGAAAATGAACAAGATAAGTAATTATTTTTAGAGGAGAGTGATGAACATTCTCTCTAACAGTAACACCCACTTTTTTATTGAATAAAATTCATATCAATACCACATATTAAAAATGGATCGATCCCACGTATCATAATATATATATATATATATATATATTTTTGAAATAAGCTTATACCAATGGAGATGATAATAAATCTTTAATAGTAAGTGGATGAGAGCTTCGTGTGCAGAGGTGAGGGTAATTAACAAATAACAAGTATCTTTACATTATTAATGAGTAGGCCCTTTGTCTGTGGATATGCAAATTTCATTTCAATGGGTCGGTGTCAAGGGGCATGCGGATTTTTATATCAACGAGTCCAACCTATAGGCTATAGTAAATCAGGACAAAAATTCATAACTATGGCGGCTTCCTATAACAAGGGAGCAGACCATGTAGGTCCGACATATGATAAGGTCGATTCAAACATTGCACCAACCAACACCTCCTTCATACTACGAGGGTGAGGGAAGTATTATATCTTTTTTTGAGGTTTTCATGATGGCTAGTATCTGTTTAGTGTTTATTATTAGACAAAAAAAAAAATAGGTCCAAGATTTATAAACCAATCTCCTTTGCAGCATACATTTAGTTTGTTATTAATTACACTTCACAATTAATAATCTCTGTTTAATATATTAGGGCTTGTTTGGTATCAAAAACCTTTTTAGAAATGACATGTTAGAATTTAGAATAATGAAAATGATAATAAAGGACAAACGATTTATTGGAGATTCCCTAAAAATTATATAGTACAAAAAATTAGAATTATTAGCTACCCTCCAATTATTGCTCAATGGATGGACAAATCAAGTTACTTCTCAGAGGAAATAATGTACATGCAGAGACTTAGTAAGGGAAATTAATTGGTTCACTTTGAAGGGCTTTCTCAACTAGCTCAGTCTGCTCCTTGTGGTGAACCTTGAGGAAACCAGTAGCTGTGGCTGCAGAGGGAGCGCGACCGACATATTTAACATCCTCATAACCTCCCCTACCTAAAGACTTCATGGAAGTTATAAGCCGCGGTAAAACGTATGTGTATCCACCCATGTTCATTGGCTCTTCTTGACACCAAACAACTTCTGCATCTATAGCACAAAAATGGTAAAATGTTTAGCACAGAAGACTTAAAATGATTAATATCCTGCAATTCAATATTTATAATGATTAACCCAAAATTTAATGATGATTAAGTCATGTTCTACTAACTAGTTCATACATTCACACACATCAAAGTCCAAAGCTTTCCTAAATTTAGAGGAATGTGAACATCGATTCAATAATGCTCTAAAGAAATACTGACTTTGGCTTTTGTCCACATTTTTTGATATCTAGAAATCTATTGCCGTAAGAATTCAAAGTAATTTCAATAACATTTCTTCTGGTAGTGGTAGGAGCTAAAAAAATCTTTTTATCGAAGAGAAAACTAGATGCTTTCGATTCCTCCCAACTAACAAGCAGAGATTAGAACTCCAAATTATTACTCTTGCTTTGATAGCAAAAAAAAAAACTATCAGTGTCGATATGGCTGATCTTCTTACTTAATTGCTAATGCTAGGTAAAAGATGCAACAATATCATAGGGTAAAAATTGAAATTAAATGTCAAGCAGAGAAGACACAAACAGGAACTCGTTTCCACACTCTTAACGACAACAGGCATACAATATGTCATAATCAAACCTCAACATGCAATAAAAAAATCAGAATCCATTGCCAAAGAGAATTTTGAACAGACATACTTGGATATCGTTTAAGCTCTCGTTGGACAAGGTCATAAGGGAAAGGACAAAGTTGTTCCACCCTACATATTGCAACATCCTTTGCATCTACCTTTGTTCGTTGATCATCAAGTTCGTAATAAACCTATAAGACATTGACAATCATAAAAAGCGTATTTAGAAAACAGTCAAAGCAATGAGTAATGTTCGGAAATATGGTTAAGATGAAAACCACTAGATGAACAGACAGTTTGAATGAGGGGTCACAAACCTTTCCAGAACATAGTATTAGACGCCTCATACCCTCCTCAACATTTGAGTGATTATTTTGGTCTTTTATGAGGCGCTTAAATCTGGTTCCTTGTTTGTCAAAACCAGGGTGTCCTTGGACGTCATCAAGCTCAGATAAATTTGATCTGCAAGCCTTACTACGAAGCAGGTTCTTAGGAGACATTACGATGAGAGGTTTACGGAATTCTCTATGTATCTGCGATAAAACAAAAAACAACAATAAGAAAATTAGATAATATAACTTCAAGTGACAAAGCTAACATTTATCAATTATTGTAACAACTACGAACCTGTCGCCGTAAAACATGGAAAAAATTTGCTGGAGTTGTAACATTCACAATCTGCCAATTACATTCCTGAATTTGTTTCCGAAGAGTAGGATCCATCTCAGGAATAATATAAGGATGGTCATCAGCCATCTGTAAATAATTCAGTAGACACACAGTTCAATTTATCTAATGAATAGAATTGAAAGATGAAGGATGTACATGCAGAAAGACAAAATACCTTCCAAAGGAAGCAACAAGAGACAATTATTTAAATTAATTTTGTGTGCACTAAAAACACCACCATCCTAAATCTGACCCCCAAAAAAACTGTTTTAGTTCAAGGCTGTATGTCGATCACAAAGTAGACCATAATTGGCAACCAGATCAGATTCATGCAGAAAGAATAAATGCTTCAGAGAAGTTTCAAGGAAATAAGAACATAGATTCACAAATAGAGAACCTGAAGAAAGCGTTCCAATCTCCCACTTGAATGCTCTGGGCCCTGGCCATCATAACCATGTGGAAGTAACACAACGAGCCCGGCCTGACGCAGCCACTTAGACTCACCACAGCTCAGGAAATTGTCAAATATGACTTGAGCACCATTCGCAAAATCACCAAATTGTGCCTCCCATATCACCAATGAATTAGGATTTTCCATTGAGTACCCCAATTCAAATCCAAGAACACCAAACTCAGAAAGTGAGCTGCATAGCGTATCAATTATTAATTAGTTATGAGACAAAAAAAAAAATCTATCATTACTTCAACATAAGTATCAAGTCTTAAAAATATATTATATGAGAAATGGAATCCAGCAGTAATCAAGATAAAGGCACATATCATAATTCATAGCAATGATACTTAGTATGTAAATGGATCATATATCTTGAACAGGGTACTACAAACATTACATTTCACTACAAATCATGCGAAAAATTTAAATTTAGCTAGACTTAAAAAAAGTAGCAACATTGACGATCACTTAAGCCAGATATGAATTCTAAGTTTCAGGAGCTTAAGCTGCATGACTAAAAAAATTAGAAAAATAACCATGTGAACCTGGTTTATTTTCTCAATACCATTACATACACATGTGGAAGAAAATTACCTATTGCTAACAGTAAACATCTCTTCGTTCTGGTTCATTATCACATGGTCAAGGGGGCAATATTTCTTCCCATTTGTCTGATCATGAACTACAGCATGGCGGTGACTAAACGTTCCTCTTTCAACGTCCTGGCCACTTAAACGAACATGGTTACCTTCAACTATCAATGTGGCGAAAGCAAGTTCCTCTGCAAAACCCCAGTCAATATCTTCCCCTGTCTCGATCATTTGGGCACGCTGTTCATAAATCCTCTTCACTGCTTTGTGAGGAGTAAAGTTTTCAGGTAAGACTGTGATTGCCTTCCCAACATTTTTCAAAATCTCCGGCTTCACCCTGCACAAGATTGATCATAGATTTCAGCTGTTTTACAAACAACAGAAAGACTAATGCAAAGTTAACATCAATTTACTATACCCAGTGTTACGGATACGTGAAAGCTGCTCAGGTGACTTAAAACCAGACCAATATGCTGAAAGCCAATCTCTTCTGTCTGGAAGATAATCTTTGCTGGCCAAAAATTCATCATTTAGAATTGATGTGACCTTCTTGTGTATCTTCTCAATGTCTTCTTTAATTAACTCCCCTAATTCCAAAAGTTTCTTCTGATAAATCTCAAGAGCTGATGGATGGTTTCGGATGACCTATACATAGCCAAGAAAGTTTAAAATCTGATTAACTTGTCAAAAAGAAATATCCATATTTAAAGAATAAGAGAAAAATAAACAAAAGGGCCAACCTTATACATTTTAGGCTGTGTGAAAGAAGGTTCATCAATCTCATTATGGCCAAATCGACGGTAACATACTAAGTCGACAACCACATCTGAATGGAAAGTCTGACGCCACTCAGCAGCAAGTTCACATACGCGGACAACTGCTTCCACATCATCACCATTGACATGAAATATGGGAGCGTTTAAGGCTTTGGCAACATCAGTGGAATATTGCGAAGATCTTCCTGACTTGGGATCAGTTGTAAACGCAACTTGATTGTTGAACACAATGTGTATAGTCCCACCTGTAGTATAATTTGGAAGAGCACTAAGATGAAGAGTTTCATAAACTACGCCTTGTCCGGCAAAACTACCATCTCCGTGAATCAAAACACCCATGTTTTTCATTCTTTCCGCATCATTTGAATAATACTGCTTCGCTCGAGTTTTACCAACAACAAGTGGGTTTACTGCTTCCAAGTGACTAGGATTTGCCACCAAAGACAAATGTATTCTCCTCCCGCCCCTGGTTGGTCGATCATAAGAAGTTCCCAAGTGATATTTAACATCACCAGTTCCTGTATAGAGCCTGACTTCATCCACTGGTAGACCACCACCACTAAACTCACAAAATATCTGACGAATCGGCTTCCGAACTACATTACCCAAAACATTCAATCTTCCTCTATGTGCCATTCCCATTACTATGTTCTCGACCCCAAGATCAGATGCTCGGTCAAACATTTCTTTCATTCCAGGAATAAGAGTCTCTCCCCCTTCAAGCCCAAACCTCTTTGCTGATGTCCACTTGGTGGCCAAGAAGTTTTCAAAAAGTGTACTCCAAGCAAGCCTATCAAAAATAACCTCCCGACGCTCCCGACTGAATTGTGTGGCCGCAGGGGTTTCAATCTTCTCCCTTAGCCAATTACATTTGTCACGGTCAGGTATATGCATGTACTCGTACCCAATGCTTCCACAATAAGCTTGCTCAAGCCGTGTCAAAATAGACCCAAGGGTCTGCACCGGACGATTCTCTGACAAAAATCCAGACATATTCCACACCCCTAAAAAGAATTCTCTATCCAGATCAGCCTCAGTGAACCCATAAAGGGCCAGGTTTAACTCATCAGGGATTTTACGTTCTTCGAGACCTAAAGGATCTAACTTGGCTTTCATGTGACCATTAACCTGATATGCTCTAACCAATAACAGCAATCGCATACTCTCCTGAATTGTTTGACCTGAAATTCCTGGGGAGGTGGAACCCTGACCCACAAAGTTCCTGAAGAAATTGTCCCAAGACTCGTCTACACTGTTTGGATCAGCTTCCCATGCTCTTTGAAGCTCTTCCAAATAGACACTGCTTGTCCCATCTAAGAAATTGTCGGTAAGCCTAGAAAGGGGAACAGGGCGAGGTACAGGTGCAGCCTGTGCTTTGGATTTGAAAACTGTTGTCTGAAAGTTTCTACTTGTTGATGGAACGATTGTGGTCCTTGTCGCATAACATGACGATCCAGTTCGATAGAGGTTTCTCTTAATTGAATGCTTCGCTATGCCGGAAACAGCCCTATACCATCCCATGGCTCTCACTCAGGAGATTAGACAATCAAGAATATCACCAATGTATGCCTTCAAATTCAATCAATGTCTTTATTCACTACACATCACTCTTTCCCTATCAATAACCAAACGATAACAAGAAAGTGATGAGAATTTCATCAAAAGGCTAAAACAAAACAGATATATCTCATAAATCTACTAAGAATTTATGCATCAAATGAAAAAGCCAGCACAGTAGAAAGGAAATTGATATCAAAGTGGCATCAACATATCTTCTATAAGACGCAACGCAACACTAATGAAAGAGTTATATGGAAATGCTATCAACATATAATAAGTTCACGCACTAACTTGTGATTCACTCTAAAGTAATAAGATAGTCAAAAAGGTCAACAAAAATTCCATAAAATCTAAAAAACTAATAATATATAACTCCAGAATAATTGGAAGCGATGAAAATGTTATTGATTGATTAACTTGAATGAATGATGGATGCAAAGAGGAGGAAGAAAAACAGAGAAGTTAGAGGATAGAAGAAATAAAGAAGAACCTGATACGATGTGATTGTTGAGTTGAATGGTGATAGTGTTGTGTTTCAACTTTTTCAATGGAACTGCCAGATGGATCATTTGTTTCCAGAAAACACTGAATCATGAATGCTTTTGTCTTGTGTTTGTCCATGCATCCTTTCTCTTTTTGGTGGGTCCCAAATCCATTTTCTAGAACTCACTTTTTCGATTCTGCTTCTGTCTATGTTTTTCATGGGTCTCATAATAATATTTTCATGTTTATAGAAAAAAATTATTCTAAAATAAATACTCTCTCTGTTGTATATTAAGTGAGTATTTTGTTCATTTTACACGTATTAAAAAAATGTATAAGTGAATGATAGAGAAATATGATTTTGAGTGTCTTATCAAATATTGATGCATTTACTAAACTACGGGCACCAAGCGTTATCCTAAAATTGTTACCTTAATACTAATTATAAGATTGTCATAGTAAAATAATCAAGTTTTTTTACATATCCCTCAAAATTATATGTAATTAAGAAAGAAAATTACAAAACATTACACATTGTGATCACCAAAAACATAGCAAAATATCATCATCACTAATAGCTTAAGAATCTACTTCAGATCTACATATCGGTCTCCATATCCCCATATGTAACAGAAAAAAATAAATGCGAATCAAGTTATTAAAAAATATAAATAAACAATTGTGTGAATATGAATATTAATTATGAATTATGAATATGAGAGAGACAAATTTCGTTATCGACAATTTGTTAATGTTAAAAAATAAACAATAAATAACATAATGTTTTTTTTACAAAAAATAAAAAGCATAATGTTATAGTGTTTGTTGTTTAAATAATTGATATAAGGCCCTGTTTAATTTGAGCTTATGAAAAATAGTTTATGTAAATAAATATGCTTTTATTTTAATTTATAAACTCTCACTAATGAAAATTGTATCTTCATAAACAGGTTTTTCATAAACTACCTTAAAAACTTATAAATAATACATAAAAACTTATTTATTTGCATAAGCTGTTTTATATAAACTCTAAAATAAGTTAATCCAAACGGGCCCTAAGTACCGAAAGAACGGCTCTGGTGAGCACCCCTATGTTTGATTGGCAAATTGAGAAATCATCCTTAAGCCCCGTGTATTTTTTTTTACTAAAATAATTTCGCTAAAGTTCTTGACTAATAAAATAGTGAACACATACCAGAAGTAAAAATCAAAAAGATATAAAAAGGTAACAAAAGAGACAATGTTGCAAAGCATAATAAGAATTGCAGTTAAAGATTCTTCATTCAAGCACATATTGCAAGGGACAATTAGAAAACATAAGATGTATAGAGATGTTTAAATATATTATGCATGAGAATGACATTTCCAATTAGACCCAAGTGCTCAAGGAAAGTTCGCATACATTTATCTAAAACATATTCATGTTAGATAGGAAACCTTTTGTCATAAAAGACTTGTATAACTAAAGATTATGAATGCCATATACATAAAAAACTACACTCTAGTAAACCAAATATCACTCACTACCCAAAGGCATAAAATGATGTAAGAACAACAATGTCTCATAAAATTTAGTGGAAAGGATAGTTCTAGAAGTTCAAATAAGTTGTAGCAATTAATAATCTTTTCTAATTACTGTAAAAAAAAAAATTGATTCAAGGCCTTCAATGTTGTCTTAGAAGGCCTTCATATGATTCCGGATTAGGCCTTGAAGGAAAACATATGCTCTCCCATATTCATTATTTTTTTCTTAACATCACAAAAAAAATAATTAAGTATCATATCATTCTAGTAATTGATTTCTTAGAACATCTATATGTATCATATCTTTTGTTCATATCTTTAAACATCTAAGAACTTAAACATCGTTGAGTGTCATGTAAGGTATTGATACATTTACTAAATGCAAGTAGAATATATTAAATTAAGAATGATGAAAAAATATTAATTAAAATTATAATTGAAAAAAGTAATTAATATTGCATTAAAAAGTAAAACGAGTCAATTATTTTGGGACAATTTTTTTTATAAATGCATCCGTTATTTTAGAACGGAGGGAGTATTAATTTTGTTATAATGTAATACTCCCTCCGGTCTCATTTATAAACAAATTTTGACTTTTTAGATTTATTGAATAAATTATGTATGTGGTTTATGAGTCCGGGTATGCTCCATTTACCATCAGCTTCATTTACCCCATTTAGGGTCTTGGATAAATGACATGTGGCAAAAAAGAATTCAATGGTTCAAATTAAAAATAAACAAACCATCAGTTTTTTTAATTTAAAAAAAAAAAAAAAAGAAAAAACC
>Ga0228710_1003226_pt1 | contig 26004 bp, 18 predicted proteins | sample MedpolnodulmetaG_FD_177995 | JGI IMG/M metagenome (GOLD analysis project Ga0228710, IMG submission 177995) | Root nodule microbial communities from Medicago polymorpha collected in Santa Monica, California, United States - pink nodules | ecosystem: Host-associated > Plants > Roots > Nodule...
CTGTAAAATACTCGTTTGGACGGGGACTTCCAAATACATCGTAAGCTAAACCCGTGCTGACAAACAACCAACCCGCAATGAATAGGGAGGGTATAGGGTTTTCTTGTGTCAAAAAAAAAAAACTTGTGTTAGGGTTTTCACGTACTGCAAAGGAGAAGAACACACAATATATCATCCAAGAATCAAATTTCAAACATGTCATCATCATCGTCAAGGAAGATCATTCAAAAGAGAAACATGATCAAAATGGGGAAGAAACAACAATCACGGAAGATCACCCTGTTGAGTTCCGACGGCGACGCCTTTGAAATCGACGAAGCTGTAGCGTTGGAATCGCAAACAATCAAGTACATGATCGAGGATGACTGTGCCGATGACACTGGAATCCCTATCCCAAACGTAAGCAGCCAGATCTTGGCTATGGTTATTGAGTATTGTAAGAAACACGTTGAAGCTGCTGTGGTTTCTGAAGAAGAAAAGCCTTGGAAGACGGATGGTCTTGTGTATCGTAAGAAGGTTTCGAGTTCCGAAAAAAAGAAATCAGGGGAATATGTTCCTAAGGCTGCTGCTGCGAGTTCTGAAGAGAAAGAAGTGACTAAGGAGGGTGAGCTGGATAAGTGGGATGCTGAATTTCTTAAGGTTGATAACGTTACGCTGTTTGAACTCGTTCGTGCTGCAAACTATTTGGACATCAATAACTTGCTGGAGCTTACTTGCAAGACTGTAGCCAAGATTATGCATGGTTAGACATCAGAGCAGATTCGCCGGACTTTCAAGATTGTGAATGACTTCTCTCCTGAGGAAGAGGAAGAAATCCGCAAGGAAAATCAATGGGATTTTGAATGAAGTCCATCGATGTAGTCTATAACTTCTTAATAGTAGAGACTAGTTTGAGTTTGACAATGATAGTTTAGAGATTAAATTATGTTTTATTCGTTATTATAATTTTGGCATCTTACAATTGCAATCAAGGATCAGTCATGTGGATTTATGTTATGCTTTGTTTTATTCATCAAAGAACAGCAATGTAGATTTGTAGATGTTCAATGCTTGTTTTTCTTTTGGTTTATATCTGTTGAGTTCAATTATGAATTTGCATATGTACAATCCATCAGTAACAAAAATTAATGGTAACATAACAAGCAAGACATTCTTTTTATCACATAGTTCTATTTGAAATTTATGTCAATCACACCAAATTAATTTATATAGACAATGTTATGAACTACATTAAACCAAGATATGGACATCCAATCATAAAGAGATCGGTTATATATTATCCACTTTTGGAGTGAAAACTGTATCAGTTGTATTATTTGAATCATCGAAAAAAACCATGACCAACATGACTACATGAAGACCATATAGAGATTGGGTAAAGCTTATAACACAGTCCATCAAGATCTGGTTTTTGATGGGCTTGATTGATCCAAAGAAAATTATAACTCATCGGCTGCGATATAAAGTAACATAAAGACTAAGGTTCGTTTGGTGGTTGGGGTGAAGGAGTAATGGAATGGAGTAATAAAAATGTTGATGATTTTATCTACACCCACAATATTATTATGGCTTAATTAATTATTTGGTCCCTTAAATTATTTGTTGGTTACATTTTGGTCCCATAAGTTATTAACGTTACAATTTGCTCCCTTAAGTTAGTATCTGTTAGCCAAATAAATCCTCACCGTTAGTCTTTTGCCAAAACGTTAAATAGGCCCATGTGAACCGTGACGTGACAACTTGCAATGTGTATCCACCTTAGACATTGGGTTAACGGTTTTGACGGTAGAGATTTATTTGGTTGACGGAAGATGACTTAAAGGGACCAAATTGTGACGTTAATAACTTATGGAACTAAAATGTAACCAACAAATAACCTAAGGGACCACGTCACTAATTAAGCCTATTATTATCAACACCAATATACTAACATTTGTCATTCGAAAAATAAAAACCTGTTAAGAGAAATACGAACTTACGTGGCAAACTGGTTCACAAAGAAATTGTACAACTGATTTTATGCTTCTCTGATATGCATTTTTTATGTTGTGTTGATTGTTTTGTGCACTGGTTCAATTATGGAAAGGGATATGAAGTTTTATTTACACTGTTTGATAAGAGGTGGCCAACAAAAGGTAATTCTTTTTTAGGGAAACAGGTAATGTTATTGTTGAATCAGACTCAAAATATTAAAGCATGTCCATGGAACTTACGTTTTTGCGTGTAATAAACTAACGAACATACTAGCAGTGATGGAAAATGTGATGTTTTCTCTTGCGCATAGGGAAGCAAATAGCACTGCAGATATGCTGGCAAAAAAGAGGGGCTAGCATGATAGGAAGTTGGATTCCATGGTACTGATGCAAACTTCCTATTTTTCTGGTTGATTTGTGTTGCTGCATAAATGCTTGTAGCCTGTGATGTTTGGGTTAGCTCTAGTGGAAAGTGAGATGATTGAGGGGCTGATTTTATTTTGCATTTGGTGTTTATATATGGTGCTCATGATGTATTACATTCCTACCAAGCTTTGGTGTGTGATTGGTGATCTATTTACAGACGGTTTTAATGCACACTGAATTGTGCAAGATGAATCTTTATCTTGATGTGGTTTTGCAATGTGGTCTAGTAAAAATCTGGTGTATTGTGCATCTGCAGTAGGTTTTTACTCTTTCTTGATGCCTCATTTTAATGATGTTGCTCTACCTTCCTGTTGATGTATTTGCAACGGATTGGAATCTGATTTCGAGTAGCTGGATACGATTGAAGGGACATAATTTTGCAGGGAAGTGAAGTCCATTGCAGATTCGTTAGGCAAGGAAAGATCAATCATAGAAGGTAGATGGATCTCATGGCTGTTGAAGGCTATTCTTTTGAAAGAGGTGCAATTAGACCGTGTTAGAAGGAGCTGGTGACTTGCAAGATCGTGCTGCCATAGTGCCAATGTTGGGGGTGCTTATTATGTATAGGTGGTGGTGTCAAATATGTTTTTGGCGTTTATCCTTTTTTAAAAGACTTGTTAAGATTTTGCTGTCCGACTTTCTAGCACATGATTGTGTGAGTCCTCTGAAATCTTTCATGGAAGGTGAGTTAAGTGTTCTTTACTATGATGCCGGGTCTAGGTTGCTATTAACGAAATACCAATTTATCAATCTTTTTGTTTGGTTGTTTCATGCTGCTAGTTCACAATTTGTGTAATGTTGAAACGGTTTGAATATCTTTCCATTTTCTTGTTTTGTTTTCATTTAAAATTGTGGTAATAATTTCTTCTTGTTCAGGTTTGCATTAATGTGGTATCAATTCTTCTCACTTGTTTTGAAATTACTGAAAGAGTTTCTTGTGAGTCAAAATATTTGATTTTTTTATTTTATTAATATATCCTCTTATTGAATTTGTTATCATGAGAGATCATTTTGTCTAGATAGACATACATAAGGGTGTGTCTAATATGAACCTCTAAAAAATGGTAAAGATGATAGATCTTTACCATTTTTATTATAAAAAATTATAATAATTAAAAAAAATTGATAACAAAAGTAATATTTTATTTAAACTTGTCAAAAAATGTGAGTGTCCAACATTAGACCGAGTCTATATTAGACAACCATAAAAGATAACTTTGAAATTTTAAGTGTTTGTTTTTTTCTTGGAACCATGGTGAAACATGATTTACTATTTTCTGATTCAAGCCAATATTACTTTTGAGTAACATTTCCGTTTTGCAATTTTTGGCCACAGAAAGACCACTCCTTGCAATTTGCTTGCATGTACCATTAATCTGCAATTAACCAACAATGCACATGGAGTTATCCAATGTTGAAGGAGTAGTAGAATTGTTGGCAATAAAAGGAGGTTGAAATATCAATTTCTCTCCATTGAACAAAAGTATAAAAACATCCATCATTCTATCTTCAAGAATGATACATTCAAAGTCTATAGTCAATCAGATTACCTAGGTTAGATTCAGAAGTTGTGGCTGGTAGTCATTCAAAGTCTATAGTCAATTCATACATTCAAAATGCTAGGGTTAGTAGTCAATCATAAACATATAAAAGACATTAAACTCAAGGAAATCTGGATAAGACTAGATCTTTCTTGATATTCAAGAGAGTTCGTATAAATTACATGGTCATATAGCTCACAAAAGATTCATCTCAGCTTAACCACAATGAAATTAGTTACTCATAGCTAAAGCATAAACAACTAATTCCAAAGAAAGATTCATTACATAAATTGGAGAACTGACTATGAGTTGTGATGATCTCCCATCAATTCTCCAGTTCTTCAAAACCAAAATCTTCTTTTTATCCTTAAAATTTTCAACCTTTGGCTCAGAAACACATCTGCCTTTTATAGATATGTTTTTGTGCGGAAAAATCGTGCCCCAGTCCTTCAAAATCATGCCCCAATGTGAAATAAAATTTAAATTATGTTCAGACGCTCCTCAAAATCGTGGCACAAAAATTGTCCAATGAAATTGCTTCTTTTGGGGTGCAAATTTTGGCCCAATCTAGTGAAATCGTGGCTCAATTTTCAGCTTCAAATACTCCATTATTACACTGAACTCAACTGGAAATGCATAAAAAACAGCTAACAAAACAAATTTGACATGGTGCCATCGTAAGGAGACACTATAAATAAAACTCTCTTTGCTATCTTATTTCATTTCCGTCATCTTAGAGTATAAAATCATAACTTCAAAGTCCATGAAATTAGGAAAAAACAGAAGAAGAAAAAATAATATTGAGAGCATGCACAAAAACTAAATGATAACAAGTGAAATATTCTAGCATAAGGTATACCGTATTCTCCTGCTAGAGAAAGAACTCATTTATCTCATTAGGATTTTTTAGATCGGCACACAATTGCCTTTACGACACCTAATATTAGCTCCATGAATTTTTGGACAATCTTTATCTCTTTTACAAGAACCGACAAAAGTACTTGAGAAACTAGAATTAGATACTATTATGCTAAGAAATATGGAAAGAAATAGAATTAGTACATAGACTAATTTCGGAATTTTAACCATTTTTTCCCCTCCAATTTGCATCCAAATAATAGTAAATGACTTGATCTATTTATAGCGTATAATAAATTTCATGGTCTTATAGAAATAATTAAGCATTATAAATTTTATAAACCCTTCAAAATTCTAGAATCATTTCTTAATGTCCTTTAAATATATCAATGTGTTATTTTTGTCGCTTTAGCACACTTAGGAAAGAGATCATGTAATAAACATAATAATCAAAATAATTAAATACAATTTTACTAACTTGTCATCCTTTAAATAATTATATTATTTTTTTAACCTTTCACAAGAGTAAAGGGAAAAATATATGTTTATACCATCATAAAGTTATGTATGAATATAAAACACCATTGAATATTTATGACTAAGTGGAACGTATGTTATGAACAATCTATTTTTTAATCAAATCATTAGATCATAAAGAAATTATATTTTAAAAAAAATCATTGCATAATTTATTCCACTTCCATATTCGAATCAATTATACGAATGAATTATATAATCATTGGTCCCCCTCTTGTATATTGATAGACTTTTAGCAAGTGTGTTAAGAATTATCGAAGTAATAAAGTATAAAATTCTTCTCCACATGAACTACTTTATTTTCTACTCGGAAAAGACATTATCAATACGGATGTATCGAAATTGGGGGGTCTCACAACGCAAATAGTTTTTTTAACACTCATGAAATAAATAGCAAAATGTAAATAGATTAATTGTAATGATTTTTGGTAAAAAATGATCATGTCTTTCGAATCTTATATCCGTCAATGTTTGGTAAACTGCACTTAAACCCTACAGTTATTATTCTAGTTTCATTATAATTAACAAAATAGCTCTAATCAATCTCTTGACTCAGATCCCTCTTCTTAGATTACAACTCAATAATCTTTTAGGAGAGTCTGTAACATCGAATGTTTTATTGAATGTGAATATTTAATCACAGCCTAACAGGTTGATATCTCTAAAGCGACATGTTTGATTGAAGAGTATAAATAGATCTAAGTCAAAAATTAATGATAATAGTCAACTCATCTTTGAGTTTATTTTATATGTGATCAAGATACAAAATGCATTAAACACAAGTTATATTGTACAAAGACTAAAATTGTAATTGTGTTGAATAGAGTTTCATAGTTTACCTTGTTCAAACAGGTAGAACATAATCATCTTAGACCTAACCACAAGAAATTTAGCTACTAATGGCACAAGCATAAACAACCGGATTGAAGAGCATTATAAAATTTTAAAAACCCTTCAGAATTCAAAATATATCAATGTGTTATTTTTGTCCCTTTAGCACACTTAGAATAGAAACCATGTAATAAACATAATAATCAAAATAATTGAATAAAATTTTACTAAAAAAATTCATTGCATAATTTATTCCACTTTCTTATTCACATCAATTATGCGACGACACTGGAATCCTTATCCCAAACATAACCAGCGAGATTTTGGCTATGGTTATTGAGTATTGTAAGAAACGTGTTGATGTTGTTGTGTTTCCCGAAGAAGAAAACCTTTGAAGACTGAGGGTCTTGTGTATCGTTAGAAGACTTAGAGTACCGAAGAGAAACAATCTAATGAAGATGTTCCTAAGGTTGATGCTGCGAGTTTTGGAGAAAAAGAAGTTTGTAATGACGATGAGTTTGAGAAGTGGGATGCTGAATTTGTTAAGGTTGGTAGTGTTACACTGTTTGAATTTGGGCTGCAAAATATTTGGATGTTAAGAGTTTGTTGGAGCTTACTTGCAAGACTGTTGCCGAGATTATGCATGGTAATCTAGGGTCCAGCCATTGCCACATGGCCAACATACATTTTAAAAATGGAAGGTTGCATGTGATGACAAGTACAAGGTGCATGGTGTACACATGGTGTAGTGTATAAGTGACACTTGTTGTGGTGCATGCATTGCAAGGGACACTTGGTGTTTTGCATGAAAGCCAAATGACAAGTGTCTTCATGCATGTGATGATAACTTTGAAAGCATTCACGAAACACCAGAAAAGAAGAAAAACAAAAAGCAAGAGAGAAAGAGAGCCTTGCTCAAGAGAAAAGTGATCCTCATAGAGTTTTTTTGTGTGAGAAATAGTGAGCCAATTTGTGAGAGTGTTCCTTACAAATTGAGAGATACATTGTAGTGAGATCCACCTAAGGGTGAAGTTGTTAATTCCCATTATCATTATAGTGGAAGTTATTAATTCCCATTATCATTTCGCTTGTCGTAATATCGTGTTTGACATTTGTTACTGGGTACTGGAATTTCAAGGGAGATATCATTGTATCTCAAGACGAGCAAAGAATTGTGGCACAAACAAATTGGCCACATGAGCAAGAAAGGTTTGGAGATTCTTGCTAAGAATCATCTTCCAAACATCAAGGGTCAACCACTTGAATCATGTGAAGATTGTTTAGCAGGAAAATAACACAGAGTATCCTTTCAGAGATTAGATGATGCAAGAAGAAGAAATCATATCCTAGATCTTGTTCATTCAGATGTTTGGCTCTACATCTTAAAGGTCCCTTGGTGGTTCACAATACTTTGTTACCTTCATTGACGATCACTCTAGAAAAGTGTGGGTTTATCCATTGATGACGAAAGATCAAGTTCTTCAAGTTTTCAAAGAATTTCATGCCTCAAGAGAACGGGCATCTGGAAGAAAATTGAAATGTTTAAGGACAGATAATGGTGGAGCGTATATAGGCCCATTTGAAGCATATTATAGATTTCATGGAATAAAACATGAGAAGGTACCTCCCAAGACTCCTTAAATGAATGGAGTAGCTAAAAGGATGATTGGAACGATTGCAAAGAAAGTCAGAAGCATGCTTTCTCAAGCAAAACTTCCCAAATCATTTTAGGGTGAAGCAGTGAGAACTACAGTTGATTTGATTAATTTGTCTCCTTCAAGACCTTTAATTGGAGAGATACCAAATGAAGTATGGTATGGAAAGAAAGCCTTTTATGGTCATTTGAGAGTTTTGGATTTGAGAGCTTTGGATGCAGGACATTTGTCCATGTTCCAAAAGATGAAAGAGGAAAGCTAGATGCTATGACGAAGAAGTGCATATACCTTGGTTTACCAAGAAATGAAATTGGCTTTAGATTATGGGATCCTGCTATTAAGAAGCTTGTCTGAAGCAGAGATGTGGTATTCTATGAAGATCAAACAATCCACGACATTCAACCTAAGAAGCCAAAGACCATTATGGTACACAACTTAGGGGGAGACATTCCTCAAATGAATTATGGTCGTGATCAACCAACAACCCTCGATCAGATGGAGCAACCTGATCAGATAGAACAAGATGAAGCACTACATGAAGAGCAGATGGCAGATGATAATGATGATGATGAGATGGATCAATAACCTCAATTGAGAAGATCAATGAGATTTAAACAACCATCAAGAAGGTACTTCTCAAGTGAATATGTAATTTTCACTGATGAAGGAGAACCTAAATGCTACATGGAAGCCATTGAGACGGATGACAAAGACAAATGGATGCAAGCCATGCAAGAAGAATTACGGTCTCTGAAGGAAAACTAAACATATGACTTGGTGAAATTACCAAAGAGAAGAAGGGCGTTGAAAAACAAGTTGGTGTTCAAGCTCAAGTCTAGAGAGAACAACCCAAATCCCATATACAAAGCACGAATTGTCGTGAAGGGGTACCATCAGAAGAAAGGCATTGATTTTGAAGAAATACTCTCACAAGTGGTGAAGATGACATCCATTAGAGCAATCCTTGTTTTAGCTGCAAAACTAGACTTAGAGATAGAACAACTTGATGTTAAAAGAGCATTCTTGCATGGAGACTTAGAGGAAGAAATATACATCGAGCAACTCGAAGGATTTGCAGCACTAGGAAATGAACACCTTATGTGTCGCTTGAAGAAAAATGTATATGGGTTGAAGCAAGCTCCAAGGCAATGGTACAAAAAATTTGAACTCTTCATGACCCAACATAAATTCGAAATGACGTCGGCGATGAAAGATCTGGGTGCAGTGAAGAAGATTCTTGGAATGAAGATCATTCAAGATCGTTCTAAAACAATGTTGTAGATGTCACAAGAAGATTATATCAAGAAATTTCTTGAAAGGTTCAACATGCATAATGCAAAACATGTGCATGTTCCTCTACCTGGTCAGTTGAAACTTAGTAAGACACAATGTCCAAAGAATGACCAAGAAAAAGAAGAAATGAGCAAGGTGCCCTATTCTTCAGCTGTGGGTAGCCATATGTGCACAATGGTTTGCACAAGACCAAACATTGCATATGCGGTAGGAGTTGTGAGTAGATTCTTGTCAAATCCAGGAAAGGAGCATTGAAATGTTGTGAAATGGATATTGAGGTATCTAAGAGGAACTGCCAAACAATGTTTGTTCTTTGGCGATGAAAATCAATTACTCACTCGGTATGTATATGCAGATACGGCAGGAGATGTAGATTCTAGAAAATCTACTTTCGGATATTTGATTACTTTTGTAGAGGGAGCTGTCTCATGGCAATCACGATTACAAAAATGCATTGCTTTAAGTACCACGAAAGCTAAATACATCGTAATCACTGAAGGATGTAAGTAGATCATGTGGATGAAGAAGTTCCTGTAAGAGTTAGGCCAGAATCAAGAAAGTTATGTTCTCTATTGCGATAGTCAGAGCGCGATTCATCTCAGTAAGAACTCGACATATCACTCCAAATTGAAACACATTGATGTGAGGTATCACTAATTCGTGATGTGTTGGAGAGTAAATTGTTGAAAGTAGAGAAAGTTCACACCAATGAGAATGGAGCAAACATGATGACAAAACCTCCACCGAAAGAGAAAATACAGTTTTGCAAACAAGATGTTGGTTTGGCAGCAACCCCAAACTAATCAAGGCATCCCCCTATGGCTAGAGTGGGAGAAATGTGGGGTCCAGCCATTGCCATATGGCCAACATATATTTGACAAAATGGAAGGTTGCATGTGATGACAAGTAGCAAGGTGCATGGTGTGCACATGGCGTAGTGTATGAGTAACACATGGTGTAGTGTATGAGTGACGCATGTTGTGGTGCATGCATTGCAAGGGACACTTGGTGGCTTGCATGAAAGCCAAATGACAAGTGTCTTCATGCATGTAAGGCAACTTTGACTTGCTTCTCCTATAAATAGGACCATGGGCAAGCATTCACAACACACCATAAAAGAAGAACAACAAAAAGCAAGAGAGAGAAAAAGCCTTACTTAGGAGGAAAAGTGATCCTCATAGAGTTTTCTTGTGAGAGAAATAGTGAGCTATTTTGTGAGAGTGTTCCTTACAAATTGAGAGATACATTGTAGTGAGATCCACGTAAGGGTGAAGTTGTTGTATTCTCATTATCATTATAGTGGAAGTTTAAGAGGCCCAAGGGTCCTGTAGTTTTTTCCCTTTCTCACATTGAGAAGGTTTTCCATGCTAAAATTTTCTGTGTTATTACACTTATATTTCATGTTTCTGTTAGTGCCTATTTTGAGTTCACAGAAGAGGGAAATTATAAAGGTGTTTCCCAACAAGTAAGACATCAGAGCAGATTTGCCGGAATTTCAAGATTGTGAATGACTTCTCTCCTGAGGAAGAGGAAGAAATTCGTAAGGAAAATCAATGGGCTTTGGAATGATTAAATAAATCCTTCAATGTGATATCTGATGTCTGAATTGAGAGATAGAGTGATTTTGAAATCCATTAGTGTAGTCTTAATTTAGTGTAGCCTTAATTTAGAGATTTTTTTATTTGATTTGTGGTGGTCGGGGTTTGAACCCCAGATTTCGCATATAATATTTATTATTCATACCAATTGAGCTAAACTCACGAGGACAGTTACAATCTCCGTCAAGGATCTATCAATAAGAAAAATCAATGGTAGCAGGACATTCTTTTTATCACACTGTTCTATTTGAAATTTATGTCACTTGCCTGAAAAGGATTTGAACACACTACCTGAAACTTACGAGAAGCTTTAACCAACACGCCAACATACTTTTTGTGATAATTGCTGCTATTCATCATTTATATATAAACAAATCTAGTGCAGAAACAATGCAAAATGATCATGTGTATTCCACTATTTACTTTTTTTTTTTTGTTACACTCAACACTATTATTATTTTCTTAAAGTTGTAATTTATTTTCTAATATAAAAGCATTCCTCCATGACAAACAACACAACCATTAGGTCATTGAAAAAATGAACATGAAGAAATGGTAATTAAGTGCTATTATTTTTAGTCGTTTCCCTTTTAATAGATCTGCCATATTTTTTTTTTAAAAGGAACTGTGTTGTTTTTGAAGAATAAAATTCGAAAAAAGAAAGAAAAAAAGACGGTGGGAGTAGAAAAAGAAAGGCGTGATATGTGTTAGTTTTAACTAAATAAATGTAATTGATCAAATTGTCCTTTTATCTATGACTAACTAAAAAATGTACAATTGGTTTTTAAGTAAAATACAAGTGGGGTAGGCTTGCTAACTTACTCCTTCATGTTTTTATGTGGGAGTAAGTTAGCAACCCCATATATATATTTTGATATCATGTTTGTTATATTTGTTTTAATATTTAAATTTATTCTTATTTATTTGTTACATGTGTTATTGTATTAAAAATTGAGGGTATTTTTGGAAAGGAAAAAGTCAGCCCAAAAGTTTTTTTTTTTTTTTTGAGGGAAGTCAGCCCAAAAGTGTTGAAAGGTGTAGTTTTCTTTATATATAGTATAGATACAACACATCTATATTGATCACAAGACATTGATTTTGTCGCCCTTGAATAGATCAATATTTATATTTCTTGATCCCGAAATATACTGAATAACGAACAAGCCCAATATCTCATATTGACTTGATCCGGCATGGATTTGCAATTTTAGAGTCATATTTCATCAAGAGGCCTAAATATATATCTCATGTTATGAGGAGGGACAAGTCTCGTCAGGAGGCATTGATTCTGTTTTTTTTTTTTGTTTTCGTGAGTTGGGGAATGAATTCAGTTTATTGGTATGGCTTTGTGGTACTACTCTCTGTTTTGATCCTTTTGAATTAAAGGTGTTCTTCAAATTCTGGAAAAAAACTCTTTCTTGTTGGTTCTTTGTAATCCGCCGCAGATTGGTGTAAAATTAGGGTTCTCTCTCAAAAAAAACTCCCTTGGTTCTTGTGCACAACCTTTTTATATTGAGGGAAATTAGGGTTCCTGTGGAGGTGCACCGTGGACCTGAGGAAAGGGTGTACACAAACTGAAAGTGGTTCTTGCAGGTTGCCAAAAGGAAGAAAACGCCCCTGCTGGGCTCACACAAAATTGGACAGATTGAACATAAAGATATGTGGACTAAATGAATTTTGGACAAAAACAGAATTAAAAATATTTACAAAAGATAGTAACTAATTTCGAAAAAAAAGATAAATAAAAAAGCAAAATATTAATAATAGAAACAAATAATAATAAAACATAAATTAAGATAAAAATGAAGAAATAAAAGAAAAATAAATAAAATAAAATCATAAAAGGAAATAATAATAAAAACTTAAAATTGTTGTTTTTCGGAATCAAAATGAGGTATTTTAAAATTCTCTGCCGAAATTTCGTCTGAAACGTCGAAACTTCTCAATTTTAAAAGATGAGTATAAATGAGTTTTAAACGGTCAAAAAACGGGGTATGACAGGATCGGACGAAGGCAATCAAGAATTCGACATAGCTTTTGGCGATGTCGAAACAAAGGAGGTTGACATTGCTGAATTAAAACCAGGGGCCCCTTTTACATGTAAATCGTTAAGGCTTTCTGATGGGAACAATCCTGTCGAACCTAGCAATGAAAGATATGTTCCAAAAACATATACCTTCGACGTAACCAAATGCGACGAGATCTATGATCTTTTAGTTGCTGACGGTCAAGTGGTAGTACCCAAAGATTTGAAAATCCCACCACTAGAGCAACGTCAAAAAAGAGGTTTTTGTAAATACCATAATTTTTTGGGACATAACACCTCACGATGTTCCCTTTTCAGGGATTTAGTTCAAAAGGGTCTCAATGAAGGCAGATTAAAGTTTGGAAACAAGCCAAAACCTCAAATGCAAGTAGACTCTGATTCTTTGAAGGATGCGAGCATGATATACACTAACATTGCAGGCTGCAATATGGTTGAAGCAATCATTGATGATGTCGAAGACTTATCTGTCGAAGCGGAAGTGGGAACAAAAGCTGATGTTGCAGAATGTCAAATGGTGGACATCACTAAAGATGCAAAACACATCGAAGAGACTGCTCCAGAGCCTCAATACGACGAAAGGTTAAAGACAACTTACCCTATAGTTGAAGAAGAATTGATTGATTTCGTCAATCGATGCAAGCTGAAGAATTCTGAGGTAATGCTCTAGGCCAGATGTAGTGTTGTATTTGACAAAGAGGCAACTAAAGGCCTCAAAATTTCTTTCCCAAAACCTAAGAAAAGGAACAAATGGTCTGGTGATCATAGACCCAAGTTTTCCTTTACGAAGAGTTATATCCCTTTTATCAATAACTCTTCGACCACTAATTATGTCAATAAAGGTGGTCAAGGAAAAGCCTTTGTTCCTTATGCACCAAACCAGAAACGGGTTCAGTCTACCCATAAAAATGTGCAACATGGGAAGAACAATGTGGTGAAATGAAGCACCAATAATGTTGATAACAACAAGAATGGTACTGCTTTTGAGTCGAAGAAGTATGCTTACAGCAACTACTACAAGGGAAAGAATCCCATGACAAGGACTCAATGGAAAGCAACTACTACAAGGGAAAGAATCCCATGACAAGGACTCAATGGAAAAGGTACCAGAGATCTAAAAAAGGCATTGTTGCAAGCCTTGAAGACAAGATTGTTGACCCAGAGGGTCATCAAATATTGGTAGAATCAGGAAGAAGACCAGCAAAAGAAAGGTTGTCTCTTCCCCTAGGAAGTGAATATGAAAAGTTCAATCAATGACAAACGACACTTAAGGGTCATAAATAATTTTCTAGGCAGTTTCCAAGTGAAGAAATGTGGCCCACTCATAGTCTAAAATGATCAAGGGAAAAGAAACTGAAGAGACTATGTTTGAAGTGGGGTGACATCATTCTTTTCAAAATAAAATTATTCAAAAATGCCAATGTTCTCCTCTTTTGAGTTGTATTGTCGAAAATGGCATTTTTGGGGGGCATTTTGTTAGCCCGTAAATTCAATAGGCTCATTTAATATGGTCAACATTTGTTTGACCTTTAACTTTGCAGGAATCGAAGGCTTTCTCATTTTAAGGTTGAATATTTCGACAAAATAGCAAGCCAACGCGTGATTTGAAGTTCGATGGAACAAAGTCGAAGAGGGCTCACGTCGAAGTCAAGCAATGAAGGCGGGAAAGGACGATTTCAAGCTTGGAAGCGGTTTCCTTAGTGGAGATGTGGCGCAAGCAGTTGTCCAAGATGGAGGAAGTGCTGATCATGGGGTTAGTGGTTCTCCAGTTAGGTTTTTAGTATAAATAAGTGTTTCCAAGCCGGAAAATGGGTCACAAATCATATAAAGAATTCTACAACACTCAAACTACCGGCGTCTAGGGAAATGAGTAATACAAAATGTATGTAAACTGATTTGTAGACAACCTTTACTTTAATGCATTGCATTTACCTTTTACTTTAAGTTTACGTGCTTAAAGCCCTTTATCTTTTCGTTTTTACTTTACATTGCTTTTGTTTGCAATCTCAAACCTGTCGAGAGACAGTGCCTTTTCTTTACAAACCCGTCATGCTCTCTAAGTAACCTGAGTGCATCTCATGGCTCTTTTTTTCAAACCCTTTTTTCAACCAAAACTTTTGCACAACATGCTCCTCAGATCTCTAGTTCGGTCTCGCTTGTAATAATCAGAACTAACCCGTAGTTTGCCGAAAACACATGCAAACAATTATATGACAACTGATCTTGTAATAAACATAATAATCAAAATAATTGATAACAATTTTACTAACTTGTCATCCTTTAAATTATTTTATTTTATTTTTAACCATTCAAGAGAGTAAAGTGAAAAAATATATTTATATATCACCATAAAGTTATTTACAAATATAAAGCACCGTTGGATATTTATGAACAAGTAGAACATATGTTATGAGCAATCTATTTTTTGATTAAATCATTGGATCATAAATAATTTATGTTTAAAAAATTTGATTGCATTATTTATTCCACTTTCTTATTCATATCAATTGTATGAATCAATTATATAATCATTGGCCCCTCTCTTGTATATTGATAGACTTTTAGCAAGTGTAATAAAAATTATCGAAGCAATAAAGTATAAAATTCATACACATGGAATGCATTAGTTTCTACTAGGCAGAGACATTATCAACACGGATATTTTAAAATTGAGGGGTCGCACAATGCAAATAGTTTGTTTAACAATCATAACACAAATAGCAAAATGTAAATAGATTCGTAATGATTTTTAGAAGAAAAAAATAATCATGTCTTTTGAATCCTATTTCCGTAAATCTTTGGTAAACTGCACCTAAACCCAATAATTGTTCTTCTAGTTTCATTATAATTAAAATAACAGCTCTGATTAATCTTTTGATTAGAGCCCTCTTCTTAGATTACAACTCACTAATCTCTTAGGTGAGTCCATAACGTCGGAGGTTTTATTGAATGTTAATCTTTAATCACAACCTATTAAGTTGATATGTCTAAAACAACTTATTTAATTGAAGAGTGTTACTAGATCTAAGTCAATAGTTAGTGTTAATAGTCAATTGATCTTTGAGTTCATTTTAAATGTGATCAAGATACAAAAACAATTAAACATATGTTATATTGTATAAATACTAGAATTGCAATTGTATTAAATATAGTTTCACAGTTTAGATTGTTCAAACAGCTAGAACAAAATAATATTAGACCTAATCACGAAAAATTTAGTTACTCATGGCTAAAGCACAAATAATTAGATTAAACAAAGACAACATTACATAAAATATAGTCTAACTATGACTTGGATGGCATGCGACCACAAATTCTGCAATCCTTAGCTCCAAATGTGTCTTTAAAATCTCCAAAATCCCAACCCTTGTTGTGAAATGAAGTTGGGATTATTTCATTTCCATCATCTTAGAGTACAAAATCATAACTTCAAGGTCTAGGAAATTATGGAAAAACATAAGAAGAAAAACTAATTATTGAGAGCATGCAAAAAAATGTAAATGACAACAAGTGGAATATTCTAGCACAAGGTATTGTACAAGTCTCTTGCTATAGAAAGAACTCATTTATCTCATTCGAGTACACAGTTCCCTTTACAACACCTAAAACTACCTGCTCGAAGTTTTGGACAATCTTTATCTGTTTTACAATCACCGAAAGATAACATACCGGGAGAAGAATTAGAAACTATGATGCTAAAAAATATGGAAAAAAATATAATTAGAACATAAACTAACTTCAAAGTTTTAACCATATTTTTTCCTATTTGCATCCAAATAATAGTAAATGAGTTGATCTCTTTATAGTGTATAATAAGTTGCATGGTCTTATATAAATAATTAAATAGTTTAACCATTTTAAAATTTTAAAAACCCTTCAGAATTCAAGAATGATTATTGCATGTATCTTAAATATATCAATGTGTTATTTTTGTCCATTTACACACTTAGGAAGGAGGTAATGTAATAAACATAATAATGAAAATAATTTAATAAAATTTTACTACCTTGTCATCCTTTAAATAATTTTATTATTTTCTTAACCCTTTGATGACAGGTCATCTTACGTTATTCTAGCATGTTTTTCAGTCCCATTTAGTAGGTTTTACCAGCAAAGCAGAGGAGTATTAGATCAATTGCCTATGATTTCGGGACATTTGTATTGTTTTCTATATTTCAGTCTGTAATTCTATTCTTCCCGAAACATAGAAATTTTAGGGTGTTCTTGATGTAATTCACAAAGAAATCAAGCAAATCAGGCAAAATAAGACATCCGAAGATTTATGTGGTCCTTGGGCAGATGAAAAAGGAAGATTCAAGAGGCCTCAGAAGACTTTACAGAGGGAGAAATTATGTTCCCAAGTTTCAAGACATCTTACATTAAAGAAAACACCTCAACAGGCGAAGAAAACGGGCAAAACAACACAGAAAACGCACTGAAGCACTCAGGCGCACCATAGAGGGGGATAGGCACCCCAGAGTTGTTGAAATAAAGCGTCTAGTGCATGTCAGGGGGCGCTAGGTGCCTCAGGCTGGAAGGCACATGCGCCTAGCGAATGGCCTTAAGTGCCTAGGGCATGGTGACTTGCGAAAAAAAGTCACTTTCTGTGACATTTTTGCCCCTAGAAGCCCATGTTTTTAGCCCAAGTTTGATGGAAAATTTCCCTATAAATACCGACTTCCTCATTCATAATTTCTCGTTCAGAATAGGAGTAGTTCAAGAGGAAGGAGATTCTAAGAGCCAAGGAGGAGTTCTATCTTCTCCTATCTTTTCTAGTGTATGGTTTTATCTATTTATATTTTGTCTTAGTTATCATGTGTAACTAGATATTTATAGGCTAGGTTTCTATGATAAACCTCTTTTTTTTTTGTTGGATAATTATTAAATTTAATGTCGTTTACTTTAGTATATTTTTTGTTCGCTATTAAGTTTTATTAGGATTAGTATATTGCGGTGAAGTGCAACCCTAGATGCTTATATCTTGATATTTATATCTTGTATATTAATATCTACCTATCTAGGAAGTAAGTGATTAATAACTAGACGAAAGATACCGAGAGCGAGTTAACCCTAGTAGTAAGTACATAGGAGGTGACATTACTAATATTGAGTAAAATTTGTTGAACCTACGATGTAAATAGTTATTAATTAGGGAAACAAGTAACAAAGGGAATGAACCGATCCTAGTGAGACCATTGTCCTCGAGGTCTTGGTAAGGTAGATGATGATAGGGTTGTTCGTTTGTAGAACTACCAAATGGAGATGGAGAATGTTCTATGAGTGTCCTAAGATTCATATATGGGAAGGCCTTCGGGAACATTGGCCTTCATTGCCTTTGTAAATCTATGAATGCCAATTTAAGATTCATAGATGAATGCCTTCATTGTCCTCGAGGTCTTTGTAATGATCATCGTGCGATCAGCAGGTGCAGCGTGACACCGACTAGGTTAGAATGTCCCAACGGTCTCATCACTTGTATAGTCTACTTAAGATAACTAAACGCGACATTAATGTTATTTAGTTCCAACAAAATAAATAGGGGGGATTCAAAGAGTCTTAACCGCTGCTTACTTTTCTGCAACCAAAAAGGTAACTTGCTCTGTTGCAAACAGATAAAAATTGCAATCTCTAACCCTTAACTCTTTTATTTTAAATCGTCAACTTAAAATAAGTAACGCGAATTGTTTTGACGAAACGACAATCCTTGTGAAATGAAGTTGGGCATATTTAATTTCCATCATATTAGAATACAAAATTATAACTCAAAGGTCCATGAAATTAGGGAAAAACAGAAGGAATTTTTTTTTTATTCAAAGCATGCACAATAACTAAATGACAACAAGTGGAGTATTCTAGCATAAGATATATTGTACAATTCTCTTGCTAGAGAAAGAACTCATTTATTTCTTTAGGATGGTTTAAAGTATAAAGTTTATCGTATCCACATGGATTTTCATTCAACTTGGTAATTAGCAAAAATTATTATAAATAAAATAGAAAAGAGATGTAAAAGAGGTTTGCATGGTTTAATTGCCCTGACCATGATAAGATTAGGTTTGTGTCATTCAGATGTGTAATAGTGATTGAGGAATCCTTGAATCCCCTCTTCCTTCTTTGTTGGATTAATTCAAAGTACCTATTAATTAAGACCTAAGAATTCTATATACAATGGTTTACTATAGAAAGAATATTCCTATAGATGTCGGATTACTTCATAACCTCCATAACTCAATTATGAAAGCTATGGACATTTCCTTTGACGTCAACATCTCGTGTTCCTCCTAAATTGTAATATAAATAAATTACATTTCATTGAGATGTCTAACCTTAATACCATAAAGATCCCTAATAAATTAAAGGCTCTTGAGCAAAAGCCATATGTAAGGATTCAGTGAAAGCGCAAGAATTAGTTTATGAACCCTAACCGAGTTCGCAAAAGATTAAAACAATGAAACATATGAAAAGAAAATATAACTCAAATCATAATGAATAAAAAAATTATTGAATCCAACAAATAAGAAGAGATTTATCTTAGAACCCTAATCAAAGAGATTTAGTTGCACATGACAACAAACATCATTACAAAACAATATAAAAACATACCTTAGAGAGAACAAGAGGAGGATGAAGATCCTCTACCTTGGAACTCTGATGTTTGACACTTGCCTTGTAACGTTAGCTTTCTGAATGCAAGGGTCTCTATTTATAACATATGATTACTTAGGGTTTAAGAGAAGAAAACTAGACTTTTTCCACCGCTCCAGCTTGAAAAACAACCAAAGGACAATTATTTCCCACAGAAAAGCGCAGCAGGGCATCCCATGGGAGAAGGAGGCTCATTGGGCAGCGGAAAACACTGTCACATGTGCAATGGTGTATAGCCTGTAAGCGGGATGCACATGAGGAAGCTTTTGTGTGTGGATTCTTGCGATTTGATCCCGCTTTCGATCGTTCTTCTGTCTGGAAAGTTCTAGGAACTCGAAATGAATTTTCTTCATCTTGTATTTTCTTCAAAAACCTTCTAAGAACCATTGATCTTCAAACATCATATCATTGATCCGTCATGTGATGTCTTGATTTGTCGTTTTACATGATTCATCACTACAAAACACTCAAAACACCTATGGAGTTGCACAATTTAGGATAAAAGTGAATTACAACGACTCGGTTGAAAACAATACAATATAATCCTCAAAGTATTAAAAACATAGCCAAAAATATCATATGATGCTCTGTCATCATAAAGAAATAATTAAATAGTTTAAACATTATGAAATTTTAAAACTCTTCAGAATTCTAGAATTGTTACTAAATGTCTCTTAAATATATCAATATGTTCTTTTTGTCCCTTTAGCACACTTACGAAGGAGATCAAGTAATAAACATAATAATCAAAATAATTGAATACAATTTTACTAACTTGTCATCCTTTAAATAATTTTATTTCTTTTTTTTTACCTTTTCATTAGAGTAAAGTGAAAATATATTTTTATACCATCATAAAGTTACGTAGGAATATAAAAAGCACCCTTGGATATTTATCAACAAGTAGAACATATGTTATGAGCAATCTATTTTTTTATTAAATCCTTGGATCATAAAGAATTTATATTTAGACAATTTCATTGCATAATTTAGTCTTTTTTTTTTCAGGTAGCCTAGTGGCTAGAATTCATCTTTTTCAAGGTGAATAAGTGGGGTGTTTGGAGTTCGAACCCCGACCTCTGCATATAACAATGCATGTCCCTTCCAATTGAGCTATGCTCACGGAGACTCATTGCATAATTTATTGTACTTTCTTATTCACATCAATTGTATGAATCAATTATATAATCATTGGCCCCCCTCTTATACATAGATAGACTTTTAGCAAGTGTACTAAAAATTACCGAAGCAATAAAGTATAAAATTCGTCTCCACATGGACTGCATTAGTTTCTACTAGGCAAAGACATAATCAACACAAATGTATTAAAATTGGGGAGTTGCACAACGCAAATAGTTTCTTTAACAATCATAAATTAAATAGTAATAATTAAATAGATTTGTAATGATTTTTAGAGAAAAATTATCATGTCTTTCAAATCCCATATCCGTCAATGTTTGGTAAATTGCACCTATACCGAACAATTGTTCTTCTAATTTCATTATATTTTTGATAAAAATACAATGTAACTTTTTTTTTCATCTTATTTTTGTTAGAGCAGTTCTTGTAATTATTTGTTCATACTATTTCTGTATAAAATAACAAAGTTTTAATAACAAACATTATAATTATTTTCTATAAAAAACACTCTAAACTTTTTGTTGCCTCCGTACAAACTAAGGAAAATAACAACCTAAAATGTTGTTAAAAATATTCGTTAGAAGTTGTATTTTTATATTATTGATTAGAATATAAAAAAAAATTTGGTTAGTTACATGACTATTTTTTATGTTTAGGGATGCTATTTTCTATTAAATAAATGTTTTTCTTTGAAAAAAAGTCTATTTGATTTTAATAGGGGCCTATTTTTACTATAAGAGTCAGGTTTCCAATTTCATAGGAACGGCCTTGTGTACATACGTGTGTGTGTGTATGTGTTTTAAGCAAATTAGTCTAAAGACTTTTGACGTATACGAATAATTGGGTCTCTTAAGCATATTGGTTATGGGAAATGGCTCTTCTCCCATCAGTTTTTGCTCATTCCCGTCAAAATAGCCGAGCTTGAGTTAATTCACGCAGGTGTATTTCTCAGCGGGGATGAGCAAAACTAGATGGAAGAAGAACAATTCTCTTGGTTCTGGATTCAACTTTAGTACCGAGTGTGTACGAAAAATATATTTATTGGGAAAAACCCAAGTCCCACATCGGATAGATAAGACTCTTGATAAGAGTTTAATAAGAGGAGGCAATCCTCACCTTGCAAGGCGGTTTTGTAAGGATGATGCCTCAAATTTCAACATAGTATCAGAGCATGTCGAATTCAAGGGCCACACCTACCTATTTGCGCACCAAACCGCATATTATATTTTTTTTGACAGAAAATGCATATTATATGTTTCAATAAATTATATCAGTTTCTAATTTAACCCTTAAAAGAATCAGTTTCTAATTTAAATGCATATATTATCTCAATCAGTTATGTTTAATGGCATGAAACAAATAAGTATATATTTTTAAATGTTTCTAAAAATAAGTAAGCCTATTAATTATGTTTAATAGTATACGTTTGTAAAAAAAAATTCAACTGTATATTTCTACTTATATATTATACGTTTGTAAATGTTTTTTTTCCAACGGTTTTTTGAATGTTTTTTTCAGTGGTGCAAATAAGTAAATCAATCAAATTTTATAATTTCGTCACATTTTAATACTTAAACCAATTACAATATTGTAGCGTGTGGCATCTTTTATCTAATAATCCAATCAGATTACGTTGTTTTGTTTATTTGCATCATATTTTTTATTTAATCAAATTGCACTTTACTTATACCATTTATCTACATATAGTTTATGTTTCTTCCATCATTCCATCTTCCTATGTCTCTTCCATAAAACATTGTAAAACTCTAAAAAAATTATTATGGTACCAAGATCTGATAACATCTCTCATATCAACCCGATCAAAGTTGTTGGTTCCACCCTATTTTTTCTCATGGTGCCTATAAATAATGCTACAACTGAATTCTTTAAATATCGCATATTTTTGTTTGGTTCTTAATTCCTTTGAGTTTGCATTATATCAAAAACCATCATTTTTTATTCAAGCATCTTTCTATCTCTCTATATTTTTCAGACTATGTCTCTTTTTGGTTCAATTTTCTTCTTTTTTAGTAAGGAATGGAATGTGTTGGTTGTTCTTCGACCAATTATTTTTTGGTTTTGACTAAATTTTATTGATTTATTATTATTTTTTAGTTATGTAGATTCATTCAAAAATAGAAGCACGAGACTACAAGGATTGAAGTTCAACAATATAAAGAATATTCTTTTTAGGGGCACCGCAAATATTTTAGAGTTGTTTATTTCACAAAATTATTTTAAGTGGTATAACATCTCAGAAATATTTGTATATGTATATATATATATACATACAAAGTTGTATATTTTAATGAATGCATACGGTGTAGAGTTGTATATTTTTAATCGGACAACAATATATTGAATGCCTTTGTTATTAATATTTTTTTGGGTGTTCAAAGAACTATGATCTACAAATTTAAGGAGTTAAAGAAGGAAAAAGTCTATTCTGAGTAACTTTAGTGTTGCTGCAGATCTTGGATCTTATCGGACAAAATTTTTTTTGACAACTTTTGCTATTATTTTAATTTATTTTAATTAGGCAATGTTTTGCTTTGCATCAATTTGTTTTAATTTTGAGTAGGCAATCATTAAACTATGATAAATGAATAATGAATAGTTACAAAATCAACTCACGAAATTTTTCTTTACAACGTAAATGATATATTTTTCATGATTTCATGATTAATAAAGCAATCAAGTAAGATAATTCGATTTAATACGTAAATGATAACTCTTAATCTAATGACAAATTAACATGTGTCATTTCTATGTTGTTGAGCCATTCATAATGCCTCATTTTGGTTTTATTACATCATATATTTTATTTTTAATTTGCTTCAAATAATATTTTACTTATACTATTAACCTATATGTACCTCATTGTTCTTCAATCATTTCATTTGCATATTTCTATTTCATAGAGTATTGTAATGACATCAAGATCTAATAACATCTCTAAGATCAATCCGGTGAAGGAATCATAGAGCATATTCGTTCAAATTGTTCATAATTTGTTCGTGATGTCAATCGTGACGCACATGTTTACTTGAGAAATATTCAAATGAATACTGCTCCCAAAACAAAACAAAACAAAAATCAAATGAATAGCTCTTCAAATGAATATACATGTCAATCTATTTATAAATTAGGCATGATTCACAAGCGATTACACGGACATAAATTTTTTAATTGTCTTCAATGATATTCATTGTGCCATTTTTCATAATGAAAGTAAATAATTACAGGTCTTATTAGCAAAATATATCAGGCAAAATGTATTAAATCCATTTCCATTCTCATGAAAATTGTTTGTCAATGACAATAACAAGAATATTTGTAGGATTTGGGAAGGTATACGTGAGGAATTTATGGTTTTCAAATAAATAAAATATCTTTGTTTTTGTTAAATTAAAATATATTTTTTCTTAAAAAGAAAATATCTTTGTTTTTTTTCCGTACTTTTAACAAAAAATACCAAAATATTAAGGTGCACTCCACTATTCTTAATTTAGACTTCGACTGTAATATATATCCTGACAAAGTTTGGAACATATTTCACAATCAATTGGGAAAACTACTCATAAACCTCTAGCAAAACTTAATTTTAGTTACCAATAATGTTTTCTTTCATATAGGTATCATCTAATTTGATGTTGAACTAATATTTGAATTCTTTATAGAAGAAGTATTCACATTCAAAGCATTAAGAATTCACATTGTAGAGCGTTAAATGTGAATTCCACTATGTAGAGCGTTAACTCATACTTGATACATTAAAATTCATTTAATTAAGTATGCAACTATCTGCATCCCTAATCATGTGACATAATCATATAAAGTCAAACGGAGATACAACATGTTCAAAAATGTGAGTTAATGGTGATTTCATAAAGGGAGGTCTATGTACCTTTATTTCATGAGAATAAAGAACGGAAATTAGAAGAAACACAATGAATACGAAAAAGAAATTTGAACATGAGAGAAATGATAAAGAAAAAAAATGTAGTGTGTACTTTTTCTATGAGTATAGGGAATAGAGTTAGTTGTCGATAATTTTATGGGTTTGTTGAAGGAGTAAGAGATTTCTTGGTAACTATTTCACCAAAAAATTATACTTAATTAAAAAAATGTCACATCATTTTAAAATGTTTACTAAATATGTATTTTGTCAACTTAGTATAACACATCAACAGTTTTTCATTGTCACATGCCACAAAAGACCAAAATTGAAAGAATTTAAAATAATAGAGGTTGAATAAACAATAGCATTAAAGAGAAAGATATCCAAAAACTAAATTTTTAGATAAAAAAAAAAAAAACAAAAAAATGGCATCCAAACATTACTAAAATAGTTCATCATAATGCTAAGACTTAGACTACAAAGGGAGACTACATTTGGAGCATACACAGGGTTGGATCATCATATTAGGTTAAAGACAATCACACAAGTGAGATTGACACCACATCTTAACTTAAAATGTCAAATAAGCATTTATTGTTCAATTCAGCATAATATATCTGCAGTTTTCTATTTTTAGATCTGGCTAAAGATCAAAATTGAAAATTTTGAAATAATAGAGGTTGAATAAAAAAAATAGAACATCCAAGAAATAAAATTTAAGATATAAATTGACACCATTCTAATTCACCAAAAAATCTTAAGACATTATGTATATGAGTCTTCTCACTTATATTTTTCTAACCATCTAATTTTGCATCTAATATAGAATATAAACTCACATATGACACATTAACATATCTCTCATAAGTGTGGGACTCTCCACATTTGTGATTTGTTGACATTGACAAGTAATATCAAATTGGATCACTACATGATTAAACATGTGGGTTGATGGTGGTTTCATGGATGAAGGTTTATGTTTCTTTCTTACAAGAATGGAGAGAAAACAAATTATAAATAGAAAGAAGATGAAAAAAAAAATTTAAGAAGAAAGGAATGATAAGAAAAAAAGGATGGTGTGCTCTAACTATGAGAATATAAAAAATAGAGTGAGTTCTTGATAATATTACAGTTTTGTTGATGGAGTTAGAGATTTTGAGGTGATTATTTCACACAAAAAATTAGACTCAATAAAAACACGCTGCATCTTTTAAATTTTTTAATAAGCATGCATTTTGTCAACTCAACATAACACATCTACATTATTCTATTGTCACAATCCACCATAAAATCAAAAGTGAATGAATTAATATAATGGAGGTTAAATAAAAAAGTAGCATGAAAACTAAAATTTAATATAAAAAAATAATCAAATGACACTCAAAAACTAACAAAATGTTTATCATAATTTCGGGACTTGCGGGAGATTCTACGTCGAGTTTGATCACCATATTATAGTAGAAACCACACAAGTGAGGTTGATATCACATCTTTACACAAAATCTTATGGCATCATGTATATGGGTCATCTTACTTATATGGTGTTCAAAATCCACTTTTCC
>Ga0228710_1003228_pt1 | contig 26000 bp, 10 predicted proteins | sample MedpolnodulmetaG_FD_177995 | JGI IMG/M metagenome (GOLD analysis project Ga0228710, IMG submission 177995) | Root nodule microbial communities from Medicago polymorpha collected in Santa Monica, California, United States - pink nodules | ecosystem: Host-associated > Plants > Roots > Nodule...
GTTCATCTTCCAGTAAACACAACTCTTCTTATAAAAAAAAAAAATTTAAATACATTCACACACACAACTCTTGTCCCTTCAATCATAGACCAAAAAAATCAAACTATTTTCTACAAAATTTAGCCGTTCTTTTGAAGAGACGTATCGGATAGAAAACAAAATAAATTTAAAATTACCATTTTTTTTAAGGAAAATTTAACATTACCATATTATGCTCTTCAATGCAAATCATTTAATAAAATTTTGACTAGTTTAAGCATAAATCTCAAGCATTTAATCTAATCTAATTAATAAAATGGTACAAAGTATATCAAAGTTTTTTGCGGATAAAAGTTTAGATGAACGGAGATGAACCTCATAAAAAGTCTGAAAAAGAACCACTAGCCTCAATGAGAATTTACAATAAAGCTTACATATATTGCACCCTTCAACAATGAATTAAATTACCAACGAGAGGTTCGGTCTAACGAAAGACATTAAATTAGCACATCATGACAGCTGAAAGATGTATCCACATTTGTGTCTAACATATCTCGAATAAGATTATCTTCAATGGAATAAATTGTGGAAACCAAAAAATATGTTAGTTATCCAATAAATTTTAATTGGTTTAGCACAAATACTAATTTTTATCCCCTGATCCACTTTTTTTTTTACACTTGATCATGATTTTGAAACTCACAATTGATGATTAAAAAATGACGAGGGAATGAAACAAATTCATATTGGACTTAAAGAGATTAAATAAAATTTTGAAGCGATATAGAAATATAGATAAATAAGATGCCCTTTATTCGAATAATAAATAATAAAATACAAATACAATTTGAACTTCCAACTAGATAACAAAGACAATGAAAGACCCAATAGCACTAAGATTATGTCCTAACCAAGTCACATACATGAAATTAGGTTAAGCATGTGTGCTCCAATTGAAATTAATTTAAAACAATTTGAAAAATGAAAACAAATTAACATGGGCATCTTAAGGCGGATCTAAGCGCTCGGATCAAAAGAATCTGGAGGGTCCATATCCACCTCCTCCCCCCATATTGTTGAAACCAAACAAATGAGGTTGCAACATAGGGTTCTGAAAAAACTGTGCTGGAAATATTTGAGCGTGTGGAGGATTTGGTTGATGATGGAGAGGCATGTTCGAGGGTGAACCGTTTCCAACAAAAAACTGAAGGGTTTGAGTAGGAGCACCCTGGATTACAAGCCTATCAGCATGATGAGCAACAAGTTTCTTAAGCTCATCCAAAGCCTTCTTGAATAATTCAAGTTGGGCCCTATTCATCCCATCAACGGGACCAGCCCACCAAAATTGAGTTTCGGTCGCCTTTCGCAAGTCGCTCAGCTCTTCAGCACGTTTCTTCTCGATGTCCAGTAGCTGGTTGATCTGCGTCAACTGAGTATTGAGCTCACGCACATTTGCGCTACGATGAGCCTCAATGAATTGCATGGTACCACTGTTTTGGGGCGGGACTCGAGAGAGATAACGATCTATGACCGTATCAACATTGGGGTGGCCAAATGAAAATACCTTCTCCCCAGGTGAGAAAACAACGAGAGCAACATCTGCACCACAGAGGGTGCAAAGCTCACTGGCTTTCTTGAAGAGCCCACTACGGCGCTTCGAGAAAGTCACTTGCAAGTTGCTCTCGTTGCTCATTTTTTTCATCTCAATCTTTTGGCGACCTCGGCTTTTCCTTCCACTCAACATGGTTGAAGCACAAAAGGAGAGAAAAGAAAAGGGTGGGTGAGTATGTTTGTAAATTTAGACTAAGAAATGGTACATTGGGTTTGAAGGAGTCCTTTTATGGACAAATTTTGTGAGTATATTTCCGCCCAAATTTTGTGAGTGTATTTTCTAGACGCGGTTCTTTTTCAAACGTTGTGCCTTTTCATTACATTAAAATATTTGTTGGATTGAGAGATTATCATGAAATCTCTTTTTACATGGCTTATATGGAAGATAATTCAATGTTAAAAAAAAATTGTTTTTTTTCCAATTATATATATATATATATATATATATATATATATATATGTACCTTATCTTATTCAACAATTGTTAAATAAATTGTACCTGGACAATTCCAAGAATTTGAAATAATTATGTTCATATTATTTTATATATTTTAAAATTAAAAAGAAATTCTAGTACAATGATAAGAATGGTGATGTTCTGCATAGTTGAAGTATCCATTGTAGTCTGTGTTCTTTTACTTGACGTAAAAATAAAAAGGCAATATACTAAGTGATACGATAAATATGAATTGTCGGACATTTAAATTATTATTTACGTTTATAAAATAAAAATTATTCGCGAGATGGAAAATATTATATAGCTATTATGAATTTTCTTAAAAATGAATGCGAATCATTTAATTTTTACTATCAAATCAGCGGCCAACGGTAATATACGTATTGCGATTATTATTTTTTTGTTCTATTTTTTAAAATGGAAAAATTATTATTGATATCGCATGAGATTCGAACCACAAAAGGACTTAAAATAACCCATAAAAAGACTGCTATTAAGTTATTGAAGATAATGCGTGATAGAAGAGTAAATATTAATTTGAAAACTCCATGACTTTTTTTATTTATATTTTGTATTAACCGTTTCACTACTTAATATTATATTTTTTAAAAATATGTTATTTATTTTATGTGTCATTTCTTACCTCGTTTCCAAATCTTTTTATTATTCTTTTGCTTATAATAGTGACCGAAATGTGTATAAGTTTGAGTTCTTAGTTCAAAGTGAAGTTTAATTTCTCTCATAGACGGGTGTAAAAATGACAATTAGTGTTGGGTTAATTAATAATAATTTCCATCTTCCTCAATTCTTTTAAGAATAATTTGAATCTACTTATCACTTTTAAAAAATATTATTTAAATTATAATGAAATAAATCAAAACTATGACACACCTAAAAATTATTTTAATTAATTATAATATATTATAATTTAAAAGGAAAAGTATAATTTTGAAATAAATTAATTTGTTAAAGTAATAGTTATCTCTAATTTTATTTATTCTGATAAAAAATCATCTTTAATTCATTACATTGCGTGTATGGTAATTGGAATGTATACTCTGCAAATAATTAAATAGGGCTCATTATTGTTTTTCTATCACTTAGTACTGAATGCCAGCTAACCCCAGGCTTTGATTTGTTAAGATTCATGTATTTAATTTCCAAACAAATAATTTGTTTACATAAATGAAAAAGTATGCTTAATTTTCTATTGAACTTAGCTAGTGGATCCGTTTGTTAAATAAAAATTTCTGGTTTTACCTTTCATAAGATGAAGTAACAGAAAGTCTAAGTTGGTCACAAACACAAATAAAAATGACTTAGGCACACACACATAGATAAGAAACATTTAAAGATAAAAGTAAAAAATGGTGTGACTAATTTATTTTTCTTTTAATTCTCTCCACTTATGTATGTGTCCCAAATATTTTTAATTTGCGGTTGTGACCAAGTAAAAATTGGTCGATAAACTAATTTAACATGTATTAGCCAAATCAATGATACGTACTTTCATGATTCTCATTTTGTTTTGATTTAATAAAGCAGAAAATGAGGTAACTTGTTCTCATAAAATCACATCACATTCTAATTATCTAAGTAACTATGATGAGTAGACAATATTGTGGGAAAAAATCTAAATTAAATAGAAAATAAGCTAGTTTTTGGAGGAGTTAACTAAATTAATAGACCTCCAATAATATACACGTCAAATTTTTACATTTACTTTCTAAGCTTTTTGTTATTCTCCCCCTTATATCAGAAAATTGAGTTTTAACTATCAAGAACATAGGAAAAGTTTGCTTCAGTCCTTAAAATATATATGGATAGATTGATATAGACACACACTACGGACAACGTGGTAGGCCCTCGTGATTTTATATTTGTACATGGTTGAAGTATTCGCGATACTCATTGTCATATTATTCTTTACTTGTCGTAAACATCAACATGCAGAGAGATGCGATAAATATCAGTAATTATCAAACCTTTAAGATAATTATTTGATTAGTTTATAAAATAAAAAATTTAAGTCGATCGATGATAGAAAATATTAGTTTTTCCTTAAAAAAAAGAAAATATTAGTTTTTATATGTTTGAAAAAAATTGGTATCCAACTTAAAGCTCGATCAATTTGGATGATCAATCTCATCTTCAACGGTAGAAATCCTCAAGTTTTTTGTTTTAGGGGAGCATAAACCCAATAGTTTTTTTATAGACTACCGGGTCTATCAAAAAACTATACGAAAATACTACTTACTATGAATATTCTAAAAATTGAGGACAAATAATTTAATTTTAAAATCAAAAGCAGTAAAAGGTAATTTACAATACTGGGTTTTTCTTTTGTGTTTTTAACGGTAATTATTGATACCACATGAGATTCCATAGACAAAAGAACAAAAAATAATTTCTTTCAAAAGAAAAAAAGAACAGAAAATAATAATCTTTGAAAAGACCAAAATTAGTATATTGATTATGTGCGGTAGAAAAATGAAAAGTAATTTTAAAATGCCATGTTTTTGTAGGACACGTTTAATATAGACTTTGTTTGAAGGTGGACTTTACTAAAGTAATAAAATATTAATATTATATTTGCACTCTATTTTTTATCATCATAAAATTTATTTTTTTGCTAAGATCGATAAAGGTTTGCCTTTAGGGCATTTTTTAAAGGTTTATATTAGATCGATCCAAATTTTTGTATTATTTTTTATTTATTTTTTGGTCAAATATTATATTAGGGTTAAACATTTACTTTTAATATCTTACAGGTACATTGGTGGTTACTTTTTCAATATGCTACAGATAAGAAGTGGTTGTCTGCATGTAACCTGTAATATTGATAGCATGAGTGCGATAATTGATAGATTTAATTATAGTTTTTTGTTTTTTTTTTTTTTATGTTTGGAGTTTGAATATCGGATCTTAAATATATTATACGTTATTTTTACCAACTGAATTAAATTTACAAAGACGGATTTAATTATAGTTTGAATATGATGTTCAATTTTATAAAATATTTTATTTTTATTATTATTATTAAAACAACGTCCAACTATAAAGCTCGGATATATATTGCAAGTAGTGTGATATATCGATAGGAAGAGTGTTAGTAACTCATGTTTTGTCTCTCTTACTTCAGCTATTCAATTAGTTTGAATATCTACATAATGTGTTAGATCAATATTATTAATGAGTTAGAACTTGTATTTAGGACAAAGTTCAAGTCTTCTCAATGACGATGGTAAAATAACTATTAATATAACTTTATTTAATAATAATTTCTCTCTTTCTAAATTATTTAATGAATAGTTTAAATCTGGTTGTCACTTTTATTTTTTTAGAGAAAATCTGGTTGTCACTTTTATAAAATAGTATAATTTTTATGCAATAAATTAAAATTATGACATGCCTAAAAATATATTACCTTGGCTAATTAAATAAAATATATTATAATTTAAATGGTAAAAGTATAAATTTTTAAATAAATAAATTTTTTAATGTAATAGTTATCCTTAATTTAATTTATTATGATAAAAAATTATATTAACTTATTACATTACATCTTTAAGAAAAAAAAATTATTACATTACATGTATGGCAATTAGTTTCTTATTTATCACTTAAGGTCAAATGCCAGCTAAAACCAAACCTTGATTTATTAAGATTCAAGATTTCATGTTTGTCATTTTCTATACAAATGATTTTTTGTATAAATAAATAATTATTCTTAATTTGTTTTTGAACCTAGGTACTAGCTCTTTAAAAAAAAGTACTAGTTAATCAGTTTTTCAAAAAAAAAAACACTAATCTAACATGTATCAGTGAAATTAATGATACTCCATAATTCACCTATTTTTAAGTAAAAATTGAGATTGAGAATACCCAAACCCAAATTAGATTGGGCTACAAAAAAATCATTATAATGACTAGAATTCAGCCAGTATTAGATTTCTCCTCTTTATCCAGCAAGTTTTGTTCGCGCCCAGCTAAAATACATAAACTACCCCTGTGTTAATTAACTAACGCAAGTGTAAAACTTTGCGCAAGTTAAGTCATGCAACGTGAGTTAAGTCACGCACAGTGACTTAACTCTTTTTTATTTAATTTATTTACTATATTCAAATTATTTTATGTATTTTATTCTAATTTATTTGTTCACTTTATTCTAATTTATTTATTTACGTTGTTCTAAATTATTTATTTACTTTATTCTAATTTATTTATTTACGTTATTCTAAATTATTTATTTACTTTACTCTAATTAATTTATTTATGTTATTCTAAATTATTTATTTACTTTTTTCTAATTAATTTATTTACGTTATTCTAAATTATTTATTTACTTTATTCTAATTTATTTATTCACTTAAAATAAATATTTATTCTAATTTATTCATTAAAATAAAAAGAAATGAACTAAATTAATATTTATTTGGATTTATTCATTAAATACAAAATCAGAAAATAAAAACAAATATAAATAAAAAGAAATGAACAAAATTAATACATATAACAACATCTCATTTTATTAATAGAATTCATACAATAATTGATACATTTATTCAAAAAAAACTAAATCTACTTATTTTCTTTTTACCCTCTTGGGGTAAAAAATGTTCGGTCATGGGGTAAATAGTGACCAACCTTGGGGGAAATGACATTATCAACCCTTGGACTAAATCTAAATTTGGTTCTTTTTATACCTCAAGAAGATTCTTTTTACCCACGGTAAAAAGTTTTTGGGGTAAAAAGAAGAAAATTTAATTTTATCCCAATGGTTGATCACTTTTTCCCCAAGCCGGCTAGCCACTATTTACCTCAAAACCAAACACTTTATACCTCAAAGGGGTAAAAAGAGACTAGAGACTATTGAAAACAAAAGAAGAGAAATAGAGGGAGAGAGTGAGGAGGGAGAGAAAGTGTTATGGTGTGATATAGGTGGGAATGGTAGTATAAGCTATAAAAACCATAAATGTGGTCAAAAAACGTGTAAACGGTGTAAAAAAACGTGTAGATTGAATGTTGAAAAGCTGACCAAAGTCAAAAAAACGTGTGTTCTTGAATTCTAACCATCGGCGAACCTGTGCGAGTTAACTCGCGCACAGGCCAGTGGTGCGTGACTTAACTAACGCATGAATATTTTCGGCAAAACAGCTGGGCGCAAGTGTTTTGTGCTGGGAGAAGAGCAGAATTCCAAGTATCATTGTGTCCATCATTCCGCTTTTCTATTGTTCTTAACATGTATATTTATTTTATCATGTTTGATTATAATTGTTTTTAATATACTACATTTAAATAAATATTTCATTAATATTGCTTCTACTCTTCAAAAACTAATATAATTTCTATTGTAGTTGAATTATTATTATTATTATTATTATTATTATTATTATTATTATTATTATTATTATTATTATTATTATTATTATTATTATTATTATTATTATTATTATTATTATAGTTTTATGTAATAATATTTTTTAATCATGTTTTTCAAATATATTTTTATACTAATTTTTTTTCTTGAGAGTTTGTTCTCATATTGAGGATTGTCGAGTAACCTAATGGTTACTAAGTGTCACATTAGAGTGATTCGATCTACATTTGTTGATAGTGTCTTGTAAATTTCAGACTTTTTCCATTTATTTTACTAAATGTTTTAAGTAATTTTGTTAAGTTGTCTAGAACCACCAGTTTCGCTAAGTAACTTTTGTTGCATAGATTTGATTCAATCAAAAGTATAAAACTTTACTCTCTAATGTGTCTTTACAGGTTTCTATCCCAGATAGTTGGTTATGGCGCCCGAATACGGGTGATGGCTATACAGTTCGTGGTGTGTATCAAATGCTTATGCAGCAGGAGATGCACGATCATGATGCCGCTTCAGATGCGGTGTGGCATAAACATGTCCTGTTAAAGGTTTCTATCTGTGCATGGCGGCTCTTCTGCAATAGGCTGCCTACATAGCGTCGCGGTGTTATTCCCCTTGATGCTCAACTATGCGTCGCAAGGTGTGGCCAAAATGAAACAGCTGAACATCTAATAATACATTGTCCTACTTTTGGTTCTCTTTGACAACTTGTAAAATCTTGGCTAGGTGTGTATTCAGTGGATCATCTACATGTTATGGATCATTTTCAGCAGTTCATATATGCTTCAGGTGGACAGATTTCTCGTCGTTCATTCCTTCACTTGATTTGGCTTTGCTGTATTTGGGTTCTATGGAATGAAAGAAACCATCGGTTGTTTACTAATAAGGTTAAATCACCTGTGCAACTGATGGAAAAGGTAAAAATTACTACACTTTCGTGGTTGAAAGCTAAAACTGTATGCTTTCCTTTCGGTTACCATATGTGGTGGCAGCAACCCCTTATTTGTTTGGGGATTGGTTGACCGTTGTTTTCCTCTTTATTGATTTCAAGGATTGGATGTTATAATTTTGTTCTGCTTCTTTCAGCACTCCTTGTGCTAGAGAACATAATTTTTTTTTAATATATCTCATTTTGACTTGTTCAAAAAAAATCAAAAGTATAAAATAAAGCATCAAATTATTTATGCGATTTGTTATAGTTGGCCAAAAAACAAACACATATCATCTGGATAATAGTGTGTTAATTAGTAAGTTTTTTCATGTGCGTAATGGCGAAGTCAAAAGACATTCATTATTTGACAGACTTATTAGTAATGTTTGATCATTACGGTAAAAGCACTATATGCAGTTAATTCATCCAATCAAAAAATTATGAAGTAATAGTGTGTTTGGTATCTTGTTTGAGTCCTTTTTTTATGAAAATTTAAGCAAAAATATAATTAAGATTAAAATTGTCATCAACACCAACTTCAGTAATTTTATTAGGCACAAAAAAAAAATTACAGAGCGCATTATATAAATATTTAATCTTGCTAAGACGTTATAATTTCCACTATCATGGTGAAATTTTCTTTTAGTATTATCTTGCACAATTAGGTTTATAATTGTGCAAAGATAATACTTAGAAATGATCCTTTAATATGGCCATTTCATTGCAATAAAAAAAAAGACTGAAGAAAGAAAATACCTTAAAAGACAACGACAAATAAAAAATAGTAGGAAAATACATTTTGAACTAACAAATGTTCGGTCGTACTAGAAGATACATCAACCTACAGCGGACAAAGTCAATATAAATTGTGATTTTAAACAATTTTTAGCGAACCATTGTTCGATAAAAAGTTTTTTTCAACTTCTCTTTAAACAAATCAAAATGATATGGGTTTAATTTTAAAACGATGAATTCAATTTTCCTTTTAAATTTAATTATTATTAGAGCCAATTCGTATGACTTGTAACAATCTATAATTATTAAAATGTTTGAAAAATATAAATTTTGGTTCCAAGTTAAAGAATATTTTGACACTGCAAATTATTATGAGGATATTATGTTTACGGGAGAGATATTATCAAAGAACAAAATTGAGTGATGGGGAATTTGTTTTAATCAATTCAAATAGTTGCTATTAATATAGTAAATTTGGATTATCAATCAAGTTATTATATCAAACACAATCGAGTTAAGAAACTGATTCATGAATATCAAACTCAACACCCTCAAGAACTAGAGTTGTTGGGAGGGGGCTGAAAGGATCATCACATTACACTTATTTCTTATTAACAATATTAATGAAATAATACAGTAAAGTCGGACAAAAGATTGAGTCAATAGACTCAAAGCATATGGTTTGCAAAGTCATGGAGTCCATTTATGAGTTAAGGAATTTGTCTTGTTAGTGATGACACAATCTAATAAAGTAATTGCCTTATTTAGTGTTGAGATGCATATTATGGAGAGTTGTGAGTATTACAAGGTCATCGAGAGTAAATTTTATTCCTACTTGAATGTATCAATTTTATTTTATTTAATCAACAATGATACATGGTTCGAATCCTAACAAGGAAAAAAATACTAACATAACAACCGTTCCTTTTGGCCCTAAATATAAATAAGAAAATGTTCTTATTTTAGGTTTATGAAATAACTTATTTATCTAAGGGAGTATATACTAACATTTGTCAATAAGAAACAAAACAAAACTTAAAATAGGCTTGGCCATTACTCTATAGGACATCAATCATCGGCCTTCAGGTTGCCACCTTATGCTGACTAACACCCTTCCAGTTAAGGAACTTCTAGGGGAACCAAATCCTAACACCCTTCCAGTTAATGATGTAAAGGCTAGGCTATACTCTTCGGTACAATAAGAATCAACTGGTTTTTTGTGAGAAGGAATTATGCCTAAACAGCATTATTAAGGTCAACTCTGAAGTTGAGTCCTGTATGGCCAACATGCTAAAAAGGCGTTGAAGAGTAATTAGAGACTCAGACAGTAGTTTGAAATGGTGCTTTGTAAAAACTATTGGAGTTTTGTCTATTCTTGGGTGATTGTTTCAAATATTCTAAATACAATTCCATGAATATATAGGTAGAGAATGAGGATTTTTTCATATATTTTGTTCTTCAGAGATATCTCAGTAACATTTATTTCTATTACATGTGGTAAAAATTCTAACGGTCAGAATTTTCATTAAACCCTTTGCTAAAAATTTAAAATTCTATAAAATAATTTCAATCCCCAAAAGGAGTATTTTAACAAAGACTACATATCTTTCGTGAAGCAAATCTATGTGGTTTTACCCTGGGTCTGCCCATTTGTTATGGAGGGATTCCTCTGGCACTTGTGCCAGTAGTGGTTGTTTGTAAATAACTTACATAATCTCACTAAGTTAATATTCAATAAAAACAGTAGGTATATTCTCACATATGAAACATGAATCTTGTTATTTAGCAACAATAAAGTTTGCACTACTTATTTGGACAAGCATATAACTAGCAACAAAGGTACTTTTTGGTAGAAATTGGGACAGAGTGATATACAAAGAGATTAGACAACCATATTTCAACAAATATTTTAGCAGCATTATCGTTGACATTTCGTGCCAGTTTATAGACAATGTTGTTAGGGCTATAATATTCTTCAATTTTCAGAAAGCCACTAAGCATGAACATTCTATTCATTGGATCTAATCTAATGATCTATTCAGTAAAAATAATATTTTATTGTTTTTATTTCTTGTTTACGTTAACAATTATAAAAATATCACAATTTTGATTTTATTTCTTATTCTTAAATATTTATTTAGAAAACAATGAAAACGTCAAAATATGTAGTTTTCATCACTTCCTTCATAAATATTTGTAAATAGGAAATAGAATAAAAATAATGATTTTTTTGTAATTGTTAACAAGAACAGAAAAGAAAACAGAAAATATTTTGTTAAACACAGATGCTCCTTCCAACTTCTCTTGCTTTAGGCAGTAAGTTTCTTCTTACACTTGTTCTGCTTTAGGTTAAGTAGAAAATCTGTAAAGACGTGCTCGTAGTCTGGCATTTTTCCATACCCTGCATTCGGAAAAACCGTAAAACAAAAAGTTAAGAAACAACAAACTTTGATTTCTGTCAGAGACCATGGAATGCAGATAAGTTATACTTACCAGGAAAGTAATTGATATCAATGACATAAAACACATCCTTCGTCCCATATTCACGAATCATATCTACGTTGAACAAGCGAAGTCCCTATAGACAGCATTGCAATTCAGTATTAGTAAATCATCACCTAGGAAAGAAATATGGTTGCAAAAGTAGAGCAAATAAATGCAATACCAATCTATGACGAAGCTCTTTGGCAAGCCTCTCCAACAAAGGTCTTGGTGGGTGTTCTGAAACAAAAGTGTCACAGTAAGTTGAAATGTTTCATCTTATGGTGGTGGTGGGAAAGGGGGATTTTTTTTGGAATCTCACCGGCAATACTAGGATCAAGATCAGCATCATCTGCAGAAGCTGCTGCACATGAAACTCTTGGAAAACGGTATACACCTGCGACTTTTGATAGCTCGCGTTTACTGATATTAGGAAGAGAGAAACGCCTCACAACCTTTATGTATTCCCCAACAATATAAATCTTAAAGAGAAGACCACCTGCAATGTCCCAAATAAAAAAGGAAAACAAGATTTTAGATAAAAATGTTAAATAACACACAGAATGATTGCGGTCTATGAATCAGATCACACACCATGATTGACAAACTCTTGTAGAACCAGTGGAGGTTCAAGCTCTGAAAGAGAGAACTCGTCATAAGCAAGAAATAGTTCATGCGACTTTGCACTGCCATCCACAACTAGAGGTTTTGCAACTGAAAATTTGAAAGGAAAAAAAGGGTAAATATTCTTTAAAAACATTTCAGTACACATAAAAGAGATGACAATATATTTGAAACAACCCAATCAGGATAATCAGAAGATTCAGAACAACCATGAAAATTCACAAGTCAACTAACTAAATAGTAAACCAATCTTTGGCTAATAAAACAACATTGAAACAGAATATCCGAATGATACAAACAAGGTTCTTTTAAGTTCATTCAACTATTCTGAGCCAGTGTTGTGTCAATAGCAGGTCACGGAAAATAGCAGTTTGTTCAAATTTCGCTGCATAACAGCCCTATAGCGCCGTTAATCCGCTATAGCTGCTATTTGACAACATTTTGTACAAATGGCATATCGTGGAACAATAGCGATTTGTTCAAATTTCGCTGTGCTGTAGTGCTGCTATCACCGCTATTTAGCAACACTGTTGTCAGCTACAGTCATTCGGAACCAATCAATGCCGCAGAAAGTGCCAATAGCTAGTATATAATATAGTAAGTAATAACCTATTAACCAGATATATTCTAGTCTAGAGATAATGACACATAAAATAAAAATAATCAAAGATACACACCTAACGGCAACTTCAACCCAGCTTTGGTGACTTCATAAGGAATAGTAGATGGATCTTTGTCTATTGTAATAACTAGCTGACGAGGGATGCCAACCTTGCCTATAAAACAACAGTAGTTAAGTGAGCATAGCAAAAACTTAGTTCACCATGCGATACATAATCAACTTGAAAAAATGAAAAAAGGCGATAACTATTTACATTCCAAAAAGTACAAAAATAGTTGAGCAAGTGATCCAATACAAGAGCAAGATGTACGCTAATGATTGTAATACTTTTTAATATAATAAAGATTCATGTAAAATCCTAAAATTTTCAGGGGAGATTGGAGAATTGCAAAATTAATTTTTGTATGAACTATATAGCAAACAACTTACCATTGCACTCAGATAAGTTTAGATCCACCACATCTTGAAGCATGGATTGGCGGTTGTGTAAATGTTGAATTGCATCAGGAGGATCAAGAACGAATACATCGGGATGTTTTTGCCTGAAATCCTTCAATAATGAAAAAGGGGAAAAAAGTCCAATCAGCTCCATCAAAATACAAACTTCATGGAGAATTTGGAAAGCATGAAGCAATCACTAATTAGTAATTACATATTTTCGGTGAATATTTGGAAGAAAGGTTAAGTAATAAAACCAATATTGTAATTTATCTATTCATGGAACTATTCAGGAGGCAGAAAAAATAAAAGATAAAACTTCATAAAAAGTCAAATTTCTGAAGAGGTTTACCAGATTCCTCGTGTACCTAATGTATTATTAAACCAGCTGTCAGAAGTTAGTCATCCCTCCGATGCAGCTTTCATTATATCTATCTATAAAATAACCAGACACGGTTGCATTTGGTATATAACATTATTGGCTTCTAGTCCTAACCTATAAGCTCAGCCAGCCTTATTATTGTGATAGTCGCTATCAAAAGTTTTAAAAAAAAAATAAAAAATATTCAACTAAGAAAAAAATAGACCAAAAGACAGACAATAATTCGTTCCTTGGGCAACAAACTCCACCAATGCCTAACCAAATTATTTAGATTAACCACAAAAATAAATCCTCACTTGTTTGAATACTTGGTTTGGGGGACTGATTTCAACTATCTGATCATGATTCATGATGAGGAGAGCAAGAACTCTGCAAATTATGACAGAAGTTGTGTAGTATCCAGAAGATGTGGTTGTCCGGCCAATCACCTCCATGTCATACTCAACTCCCAAACTAATAATACTAACGATTTCATACAATACCATGAATGTTATAAAAGAAGAAAAAGAGACATTAAAACAATACAAAAGATTACAAGTACAATGTGAAAGTAGGCTGAAGTGAGTGGAGTTTACAAACCTCAATAATCTCTCGCCATTCCTCGCCTAACAACTGGAAAGAACAAATAGACAGTCAAGTTATAATATAAGAGAAGATAGAAACATAAGTAGTTCTTGAGATTCTAATAGTGTTGTAACAGTGAGCCACAAATTCAGCAAAACCATAAATGAAACCTTTTTTAAAAAAAAAAACAGATATCTACAGAGAATTTCAAACATTAATAATGATAAAAACTATGAAAGAATGTCACATTCACAAACCTTATGCAAGACAATGTCAAATGGACCTTGTTCTGACAGTGGCTTGTTTAGATCAATGTTAACAAAGTATATCCCCTTGCTCCTGCATTACACATAATTTTTAAGCATTCAGGTACAGTGATGTATTCAACCATCAAAACTTTGAACCATGTATTCAACCAAGGAAGTGGCCAGGTAAAACTCCCCCAACAGTGGTAACTCCAAACATTGAACCGATAAAAATATAGCTTAAGTTCGAATCAACTTCTACTGTGATCAACCACTGTTGAGTGTTAATAATTTTTGTTTATATTACATATATGAGACACAATATCAAACAAGAGCACAAAAGGCGCAAACCTTGACTATCCAAATCAATATTGTCAACTATGGATTGCGGAAATAGAGGTCTGTTCAAATTTCTCCATGCAAAAATGCTATAGAGGTCTGTACTAAATAGAGTATCGCTAATGATAGTAATTAATTCAAATTCCACAACACTATTAGGCTACAGCACAGATGGTTTGGGTTCGCACGAAAACCTTGTCGCTAAATGAGAGCATAAATGATTGCGGAAATATTCGCTATTCAACAACACTAAATCATATCAAATCAAAAAATCAAGAGTCAAGACTAACTCTCTTCACACTTTTACTTGATTCTTCCATGTAAGTTTTTAAAGTAATCATGTGAATTTTAACTAACTTTTATATTGTTCATAATGATCAAGATTTGTTCCTCTGATTCTCATAAAAAATTACCATCTCACAAAGACAAATTGTATTTCCTTGAAATTTTAAATCCCGGTATCTTTCTTATGAACAATGTATGAGTTTTGACCTTGGATTCTTAATATGGACAACTCCAAAGGATGGGCATAAATTTTGGAATATTCTTATTTAAAATATTACTCCAAAAGACAATAACAAGATTACCAAGAAACAAACCAATTTGGTATGTTTACAAGAAATCTAAAAGTGTCGGTTACGAATGGAGCTCAGGGATCATCACATTGAGCTACAGACACACGATATATCAGTCATCTCACTTATATGTTGTTATACCCGACTTTTTCATCAAAACTGACATTGATATACCGACAAAAAGTAACAACAAAAGAACCAAAAAAGAAAAACAGAGTTTACAATGGTATTAAGCAATGTTCAAAATTGTTCCAGCAAATAATACACTACACAGAAAAAGACACTACGTGTGAGTGAGCATGAACCCCACCACTAAAAAAAATCACTTTAAAACATAAAAAGTAAAACGTGAAACACATGAAAATGATCAAGAAAAAGAAAACGAACAAAAAGAAAATCATTAGTTGGTAAATAGTAAAAATTGTACCTTGCAAGAGAAATGAAATTTGGCTGAAGAAAACTTTTCTTCTTCTTCGCAGTTAAAGCATACCCAACAACAATTTTCTGACCCAAAAACGGTGTCGTACCCACCTCAGATTTCTCCATCACTTCTTCTTCTTCTTCTTCGCTTGAGATTTCCCCGTTTAGTCTCATACCGAAAATACCCCTGATTCTAAGATCAAATCTTTTTGATCGATTCTTCTTAAATTTCAATATTGAAATGAAATTTATCAATCGCGGAACCGATTATGAAAATTGAAAATGATGGGTATTTTTTGTTGTGAGTGATGAAATTGGTGTAATGTGTGTGTGTAATTTATAATGGTTTTATAGAAAAGAAGAGGAATTAGGAATATTCAGTTTGCAGAGAGAAAGAAAAAGTGTAGATTGGGATTTTTTTTGGTTAAAGAATGAAAAACATGAAATGAAATCACATAAGTATATATAATATCATCATCACATGCAAACTACTGTACTCTTATCCTTTTTTTTCTCAATTTTACCCTTTACTATATTTTATTTCATTTGTTTATTTATTATTTATTTTGTTGTTTTGCTTATCTATTATAATTCCATTCCATCATTTCCATGCAAGTCAAAAGACTCATACTTTATACACAACTTTTGTCAAAAATAAACTTTATATTATTCATACCTGCTCTGTGGGGTTGGTAATGCTATGCATTAAAGTGATAGTATTTATCTTATCTAGTACTGAAATATCTGTCCTTTTAAGCAATAAATATTTCTTCTTAAAAATGTGACATATGTAATATAGTAATATACTCTTCCAATAACAATTCCTATCATAACAAGAAAAAGGTGTATTTTTTTATTCATCTAATAACGGGTGGTGTATTATATATATGTGTTATAGATCATATATATTAATTAATTAAAAAATGAGTTTCTTCCTATAATAAGTATCGGAAGAATTAAACTCGATTTCAATAAAAATTTCTTCTTCTTTTTTTGTAGTAGAGTTTCTTACAAGTGGGCCTAAAAAGAAAATTGAATTTATTTAATTAATGATAGAGCTATTTCTGGCGAAAGTTTTCATCCCAAAAGACATATGACCTCTAATTGGTGTGTTGATTGGGTAGAATAGTTGCACAATGCTACAGTTGCCGAGACATAGCGTGAGTTTGGTTTTACGTTAACAGGTTTTTCGGTGCGATTTTGCCGTGATTTCTAGAAGTTTCAAATATTAACTTCTACGGTAACGTGGTTTTTTACCGTGATTTCCATCAAACTCTATACCAACAGAGACATAGAGAGACAAAATTTATTGCTAGATCTAACTGTCTTCATAGATGCTGCAAACCGTAAGGGATCCAAGTCCAATTGGTCAATAATGCAGTAATATTGTGGCATGTTCTCAATATGTATTTGTGGTGTTGTTTTAGTGTGACAATAAGCATTTCCTTTTATTATCTCAATATATAAGTTTTAATTAAAGAAAAACACTTTGTTGAAATTTCAACTCCCACTACAGATATTTGCATCATGGTGGGTAGGGCATTTGATACCTCATGTGCAGATACATATAATTTCTTCCGTATAGCTTTTGGTTGTGTAGTACTTTGCATTATCACTATCATAGTTATAAGTGGCCAAATAAATCAAGCATACTTTTAAAGATCGGTATCATTTCAACTTACATGATGAAGCTTCACAGTAAATGTCATGTCCAAATGGTCATTGCCTTTACCTTTGCCCCCAACTGACAACGCATAATTAAGTGGGCAACTAATGTATTGTCCAAAGAATTTAAATTGACATTTATTTTAGTCAAAGTCCATTTTGATTCAATTGTCAAAAAAGCCCATTTTAATTCATATGCCAACAGTGAAGGAATATTTGCATAGTAGACTGAGAATATGCTTAGGGTTAGACCAAGCAAATGCGTGATTTGGGGGCCAAACTGTTACATTACCCATCACAAATTGACATTAGAACTTAGAAGAGTGTATAGGACAGTTATTAGTCAAATTAGTGATGTTGAACCATCCAACTTAACGGCCTAATTGACATGTGATAGCCTCCCTTAACTAAATATATGTGTGCTAAATGAAATTAAAGATACCTTTTGCAACGCATCTTGATATTAATTTGCAAGATGCCAAATATTCACATCCAATCTGGTGGAAATCAACTTTCGTTGAAATATATCATGCGACGCAAGAGGTATATATGTATGATGTGACGTAAATGATAGATATTTGAATCATTAAACAATTTGGTTTACCAACACACAAAAAATGTACTAAACTAAATTTTTACATCAAAAGTAATTAATGTCATGAACACTGCCAATAATTTACAAGCTCAGTTTTCAGTCATGGTAAAATTGGAACATCAAATGCACAGTTCATGGTTCATTATATAGAAGCATCAATGGGAACAATATTCGTCACATGTTCCAAAATTTTCCTTTAATTTTAATTAATCAGTTGACTTATCTAGCTTGAGATTCTATCATCCACTTTGTCTGGGATTTCTTATGTCCATTTGCACCTTGTTCTTTGGTTTATTTATTGACTTGAACTTAAAATAGTAATATACTATACTGTTGCAAATCATGTGACCTCAGTTCAGCAGTCTACTCCATTATTAAAGTATAAAATTTGTCCTTTGGATGGACTTAAATCCATTGTGACCTTATATGAGTCCAATGAGCTGTACTGACTAAAACAAATTCAAAACCTGCTCTGAATAGTTAATAATTCCTCTTCTTTGAATTATTATTTGTCGTTTATGTCCACTGAGAGGCAATGAATTATAGCTGAGAATCGGGCAAGGAGCACCTTGATACATATTTTTGGACTCGACGATGCGTTAAGAGTAAGAGTTTGGTTTTATGAGGATGGTTGTAACTTGGTGACAATGTCATTTTAATTATTAACTGATAATATTTTCTCTGTTTAAAAAAAAAATGCTCGAGTTAAATATGATACTAGTTTGTTTAAGGTACTTAATATAAAAATTAATCAAAAATAATAATTGTATTGAGAGTTTTTTTTTTTTTTGAGAGAATTGTATTGAGAGTTATTATTTTAGAAAATAAGAATAAAAATTGTAATAATTAAATAATTTTTATTTTGAAAGTATTATAAAAATATTGAAAGGATCGGAAGAATTTATATAAGCCTTTTAAACCATCCTCTCAAAATGTATATAATGACGTTCTTGATAAAGTTTCAAAAAGGTTAGATACTTGGAAAAGAAATATCTTGAATAAAGCCGGACGAGTTATACCATGCAACAATAATTCTCGGTTATACCATGCAACTTCACTATTTTCTTACTTATGTTTGCAACAGGTTAGATAAGATGGCAAGGAGTTTCCTTTGGGGGGCGATGGGCTCTCTCGAACTCAGAATCATGTTAATTGGAATATGGTTACAACTCTTAAACGCTTTAATGGCCTAGGTATTCGTGAAGCTAGACTTACTAATTTACCTCTATTTGGTAAGTCAATGTGGAACTTGCTTCATAATAAAGATAAACTGTGGGTGAAAGTTCTTTCCCATAAATACATGGGCAACACGTCTTTGTGGATGAATAAGAAACATAATAAACTTTTAATCACTTGGTGCGATATTCAACATGTCTTTACAAATTTTGTTGCAGGGTATTGTCTTCGTGTAGGCTTCGCAGACTCATCGATTTGGAATATTTACTGGACACAACTCAATCCTCTCTGTCAATTAGTCTCATTTGTTAACATCAGTGATTCAATTATGTGTTTAAAGGATGTGTGAGAGGATGGTAGGTGGAACTTGCAAGGTCTTGTCACTATGATACCAACTGATATTGTTCATTATATTCATAAGCTTCCAGCTCCTAAAACTTGGATGTACAACTTCAATATGCGTGGACTTGGAGGCATGCAAAGAAAGGTGAATATACTTGCTCGAGTGGATACCACTGGCTTCTTCAACAAAATAGAGATTGAAATGTGAATTGTAACGTGAATTGGCTTTGGTGCCTTAAAGTACCAGCAAAACTCCAACACTTTTTATGGCTTTGTTTTCATAATGTTTTCCCTATTAATGCCCATCGGCATCATTGCAACATGGTAGCTTCTCCAAGCTGCACTCGTTGCTCTTCACCCACAGAGGATATTTTTTATTGTTTACGTGATTGCCCGCACTCTAGGGAGTTTTGGTTCCGCTTGAATATGAAGCGTTATAATAATCATTTCTTTGTATTTGATGTCAAGCTTTGGCTTCATGGGATGACAAAGGGTACCTCCTATATTTTGTTTGTTACATGAGTATGGTATGCTTGGTGTTGGAGAAACGATGCTATTTTTGAGGATCAACATCGACGTATTCAAGATGTGGTGCGAAAGACCATTTTGTTACATGACGAATACATTTTTTTACTATGTCAAGCTTGATTTGGACTCACACTCATCGTGCCTCTTAGTTCATTGGATCCCCCTCCAGAAGGTACACTCAAACTCAATATTGATGGTAGCTATCTAGAAGATTTTGGTTGTTTAGGTGTTGGTGGTGTTGTTCGCAACCACGATGGAGATTGGATCGCTAGTTTTTCTCACTATAAAGCTGGAGGTGATGTGTTATTAGAAGAGTTATGTGTTATCTAGATAGGTCTTGATTTTTGTAGTAAAAAAGGTTATGTCAATATTGTTTGTGAGAGTGATTGTTTGGAAGCAGTTGACATGATTATTGCTGGTTGTGATTATACCTTGCACGCTTATGCTTATGACATCCCTCATATTAAAGATGTTTTGCATGGTAATGGAAATACAACATTGGTGCATGTTCTTAGAAAACAAAATATGTGTGCAAATTTTATGGCTAAGGAAGGATCACATGCAAGGTGCTCGACTTACTGGAATAGCCCTCCGTCTGGCATGGAATCTCTCATCCTCCAATTCATTCTTGAGTTCCCCTATATAATGGAGAATTATGAAATCTTATTAAGTTGGTGGACTATCCTTCCTTCTTCTTTTTTCTTTCCTCCTTGCTTTTTCTCAAGGCATCTTCACATCCCATCTCCTTCCTTTTTTCTTTCGTCATTCCTCATTCACAATACATTTATTGATTGACACTTGTAAAAATTGTCTTGAAAGACATCTAAGATAAGATGAGTTTTTTCTAATTAAATATATTTAAGATAAGATTAAGATTATTAAGATTAACATAAAACTAAAATTAAGATTATGACAAGATAAATATACATTTATACTTTTTATTAAGACCGTTCCTGTAAAATTGGAGACCTGACTCTTATTATAAAGATAGGCCTCTAATACAAAAAATACATTTTTTTAAAAAGAAAAAAAAGTTATAATGTTTGTTTCACTTTATTTTTTGAGAGAATAATTACAGTATTTCTTATTAAAGCATTGTTATTTTGTTCGACAAATATGTGCAAAAAATCACAAGTATTCTAAAAAAATATTATATTGTATTTTATTTGTAAACATGTAGGAAATAAAAAAACAAAATCATGAGTCCTGAGAGTTGAACCAAAGACCACAAAGATACCCCTGCCATGATGTACCACTACACCACTTCAAATTCGTAAATATTCTAACGCTAGTTGAATATATTATATTGACTATTACTTTTCCAGCCTTATGATATTCCCTCGCGCCCTATGAAATTTTCAAAAATGTCCATGGGTTTTCGGATTATAAATCCGAAAACATCCGAGTTGTGTTCGAATTTTATAATTCGAAATATGCTTATGTATAATCAGCAATCAGATCTCTCCCATTTGAGCAGTTTTGAATTTTGCTTTTAAAAACAACCAAAAAATAAAGTAAAAAATGATAAAAATATGTAAAATAAGATCATAAAAATACCACAAAAAATTTTAAAAATCAAATAAAATTAATGCAAATTTTTCTCAGAATATGAAAAAATTTTAAAAAAATGAAAATGAGTCTAAACGATGAAATTTTAGATTTTAAGGGATGGAGTCCCACAAAAAGTCCCTTCTAAGGGAGTCTTGATCCTTGATTTTTTTTCCTGATTTTCTGGGGAAGTTTCGGACCAATTTGATCAAGTAGCCCAAAAATCGCATTTTTGACTGAGAACGACTAATAGAAGGATGAGAGTTAGGAAGATAACATGGTCCTTAAACTGGTTATCCATGTTACAAACAAACTCAGAATTTATGTTGATACAGTTCAGATTATATAATCCGAACTGTTTTTCCCTAAAAAAGAGTGTTCAGGGGGTGTTCGGATTCTATGATCCGAAAAAAAAAAGCAAGGAACACGCCCTATTTTTTGAGGTTTTCATATTATAAAATTCGAATTGGTAAAAAACTCATTTTTTCACCCAATAACAAAGAAAAAACTCAGTTCGGATTCTAAAATCCGAAAATCTCAAGGACATTTTCGAAAAAATATATGGTGCGTGAGAAATGAGTAGGGTGACAAAAGTAATAGTATATTATGTTTTACATGTAATATATGCACACAAAAATCTGGGACCTCAAGTTTTGGAAGCCCGACTCTATAGAGCTATTTACACCTCTCCAAAAACGGCCCTGTTTTTTATTGGTCAAATGCATCTTGCCATTCTATTTTGTTTTTTCTGGTGAACATCTTGCCATTCTTTAAACTTAACATTTATAACAATTTAATCCTTGAGATTTTTTGGTAACAAACTAATACTTCAAATAATAAAATTTTATCCTACATACATGGGAGAGAACTAATTTTCAATCCGTTATGACTTATGATAAGAGTGATATAAACAGATTACAAGAAATTAGCTTAAATGCTCCCAAAGAACATATCCTAATTTCCATCCATTTTTCAAGTCACTCAAACTTACAATGAATCCTATGTGTTTTTTTTATCGTTTCTCTAATGAGATCTCACTATCCAAAGTGTTTGTGAAGTGTTTCCCAATCCAAAAACCTCTCCCTAAAGACCATCAAAACCTAAAGTTACCTCCTTTAGTTTTATAAGATTCTATCTCTTCCAGCCACTCAAAAAAATGAAAAAAAAGCCTTATATAATGTTCAAACCCAGTCAAAATTGCGCCACAACTTGTCTAGATCGTGCCACGATTTGGAGCTTGTACACGGTATTCTATTAAATTTGATCCTTGAAATTGCGCCACGATTTGCTCCCTTCGTGCCACAAAAACAAAGTGTGAACCAAAACCTTCCATTTTGAACCAAAATCGCGTCGCGATTTTTGACGAACGTCGACATCAATTTTGAACCAATTTCAACAATTAAATATTTAAGTGTCTTAATCTTTTTACTGTAGGCGAAGAATATGATTCAACAACTTGTCCTAAATATTTTTATTATAAAGCCTAAATGTTTATTACAAGAGTCTTGTGTTAGTTTACACATTATCAACTATATGACAAGTAGATTGCCGCATTTTTTTTGGTTAAGTAATTTAATGGCTGGAGTTCACGCATATTAAACGTAGAGAAGTGAGGTGTTAGAGTTCTAACTTCGATCCCTACATATATTATATACAATGTCTCTACCAACTGAGATAAACTTGCGAGACAAAATGCGACATCCTTTTGGTAATGGTTCAACAACGTAAGAAAAAGAAAATAATTGTAAAGTATTCATGGAATGACAACTTTGTTCCCAATCCTTTCTTTTAAAAGCTAGACTCGATGAGCTAGCATGTTTGCCTTAATCCCTTGCATTTTCCCCTCCTGAGCATGTAATTATTGCTAATCTAATCTTCCAACCACACACTTAATCACAGCCGTTGATTCAAACTCGATTTTCAAACTCATCACTTTCTCTCTCATACAAAAACGTCATAATGACAATTGAAAACGGTGCTAATCATACTCATTTTCCATCCCTAATACGTAATTATTGTTAATCAACGCAGTCAACCACTCCATTTATCTCAGTCGTAGATCTCATAACCTTTCATGTATTAATGTTAATCAACTCAGTCAACCACCCCTACATCTCAGCCGTAGATCTCTTGACCTTCCATGAGATTTGAAAGCTCAATTAAAACTTAAGACTATAGAGATGCATGATTTCAGCCCTAAATCAAAACAGACTTTCAATTCCCTCTATGTCATAAATGTTGGTGCGCCTGGTATGCTTAAAAATGGGCTTTCAATAATGATCGAGTAAACACATAAAATGCAAGTCAACTTGTATGCATTTCAGGAAAACTAACCAATAATATCATTTAATTATTCTTTGTCTGCTTTTAATATCGTTTAATCATATCAAAATAGATGTGATTAACTAATTAAATGATATTATTGGCAATTTAATACTCATGCCAATATAAAAGATGTCTTTTTATTGAGTCACGTTAATTGTGCAAAATAGGAGTATTGTTAGTATATACAAAGTCATCTCAATTAATACATTTGGTGAAGAAAAAAGTAATGATATTTATTGAACTTAATGATATTTCATAAAGAATAAAAGGAAAATTACCATGTAGTTGTTGTTAATCGAATGTGTTAAATTTTGACTTGTATGCTCATGATGGTTAACAAGTCAAATTTCAAATATTTATGAAACTTAATGATGTTTCATTGTGAATAAAAGAAACTTATTGCTCATACAAAATAGAAGAGGTTAGTAATGTTAATTGAATAAAAGAAAAAAGTAATGAGCTTTATGGAACATAATGATATTTCATGAAGAATAAAAGAAAAATTAACACGCAGGTATTGCTAATCGATTTTGAAATTGCCATTCATCCATGTTACAAGTCAAATTTCAAATATTAATTAAACTTAATGATATTTCATTGTGAATAAAAGAAACTTATTGCTCATTATTGCTAATCGAAAATTCAGGTCATGAATAGATGATAAAGTAGTAAACCAATGTCCACGCCAAAATGTCAACTATTGGTATTTATGATTGACACTAACAACTTTTGGAATTGGAAACGTCATAATGCATTACAAAGCATTATGCAATAGTTGCTTTTATGCCTGCAATGAATAGTAATTACTACCAAAGAAGACTATTGTCATTCACATTTAAAAGTTTCAAATTCAACTTACCAATTACCTATATAAATACCACTTAGTTGTGAGAATACAACTATTATGTTCTTTTAGCAAAAATAGTTGTTTCTTTCAATTGCTAAGATGACAAACATTTTCACCCCCATTTCAGCCGTGACAGATGGGAAGAAGGATTTGAAGTTGATTGTACGTGTGGCCCATATATGGCTGATCTGTGATAAGGAAAATCCAGACGATATCATCTTCATGAACATGATATTGGTTGATGAGAAGGTATATTATATAAACTTCATGTATAACCACGAATACTAATTCATGTTACCACTACGATTACATATATTCTGGTTTATGTTAATGACATGTAATTTTTGTTTAGCGAGGACGGATCCATGCCACTGTTCGTAAATACCTAGTGCCAACGATTCAAAGAATGGTTGAAGAAGAAGGAACATATAAGCTAGAGAATGTCATGGTAGGATTTAACGAGGGGAATTACAAACTTTTGCCACACAAGTACAAACTTAACATGATGGGAAATGCGAGATTTACTAAGGTGAATGCAAGCAATGTGCCTTGGAACGTGTTTGAATTCCTGTCTTTCAAAGACATTTTGATCTCTCCGGAAGAGGACGTGGTTGCCGGTATGAAATCCTACCTTTTAGTTATACGAATTTGTTTTTTCCTGTTTATGTAAATGATAATGCAATTTTTTTGTTGTAGATGTCATTGGTCATATAGTCGAGAAAGATTGTGTAAGAGAAACCGAGAAGAGAAAATTTGTACTTGAAGCAAATGTTATATTTGGAAGCAACATCGGCGAAAAAGTTTTCATACCCAGGTTATCTCTTTCATTGTCTGATGTTAAAATTCCTTTCAAATTTCAAAGAAGACAATTTCCAATATCTGTTTCATTTGGCATGACAATCAACAAGAGTCAAGTGCAATTACGTAAAAATGTTGGAATTTATTTGTCGAGTCCTGTGTTCTCGCATGGCAGTTGTACGTTGCAATTTCCAGTGTCACTTCAAAAGAAGGTTTGAAAATACTAATGGTTGATGGAGATGGAGAGAACACTAATACGACCTCAAATGTTGTTTATCACGAAGTCTTTCGTAATGTATCTTGATGGTTAATGTTCAAACCTTTTTGTTTTGTATGCTACCATTTCATTTTGTTGCTATTGTTGTCTTATAAGGGAACATATTTTTAAATTGTTATAAA
>Ga0228710_1003229_pt1 | contig 25991 bp, 15 predicted proteins | sample MedpolnodulmetaG_FD_177995 | JGI IMG/M metagenome (GOLD analysis project Ga0228710, IMG submission 177995) | Root nodule microbial communities from Medicago polymorpha collected in Santa Monica, California, United States - pink nodules | ecosystem: Host-associated > Plants > Roots > Nodule...
GAACAAAGGTTGTAAGGTGCAGGATTTGAGAGGTTATCTCAAGCATCATAGTGGAAACTCTCACAAGATTGTGAGGAGTGGACTAGTCCACGTTGGGTGAACCACTATAACTCTTTGTGTGTTCTTTTTCTTCCCTTTACTCTTTACTTACTGCAAACACAAAACACACACAAACACATTTACTTTGTTAAATTGTTTTATTCACTCTCAGACATCAGAACGTTCTGAAGTCTGGTACTAACTTAATCATTCCAAGTTTCAACTTGAGAATTACATTTTAAGTTACAGAATAATTTTTAAAGGGTCACAATTCAACCCCCCTCTCCTTGCGACTATTTTATCTACTTCAAAATTTTCTTCCATAAGAGAAAGGGATTGAACCCGAACCACTTGGTTAAAGGATGCAAAATTACTTATCACTTGGACCAACCCCATTATTGGTAAATATTTAACAATTTAGTCTTTTAAATTTGCGAAATGGTAATTTACCCTTAAATAAAAAAAACACTTCATTTAGTTCTTTTTTTAAAATTTAATATAACAACTTTAAAGATTTTATGTTTATCTTAAAAGCAACAAGAGACTATTAAAATTTCAAATTATTGTCATATCATGTCGTTTCAGAGACATTCAGACTAGTTGATAGAGAAATGATAAGATGAATTGTTTGATAAGGACAAGATATGATGTGGTAGAGACATGATAAGATAAAGAGCTTGATATGGGTAAGATATGATAGTGATATGATAAACACTTATCATATCTCATGTTTGGTTAACACATGATAAAAAAAAATGATATCATTATTTAATCCTATCATGTGTTTGATGCATATTATTTTGAAGTCATTAAAATTATCCTTTTGAAACAAACCCATAGTTTTTTTTTTATTTTTAAAAATAATATTAATATCCATCCACTATAAGACTTAAGGAAACTAAATACTATAAAAATACTATTACTAGCCCCTTCTAAAAATTTCCCACACATTCATTGTTTTAAGATTAAAAATGTTATTTTTTTTATTAAATATTCTTTTTTTTAACACTTTAATGCACACACTACTCTACTTTTATTATTACTATTCTTATATTATATTATTTGAAACTGTTCTCACTATTATTATATTATTAAATTTATTTTCACCTTTTTAGTACTTTGCTTTCTCAATTAAATATATGATAATAGCACAATCGTTTGTCATTAATCAATTAGTTAAATTAAGTTTTTTCAAACCTATAAAATAAAAATAAAAACATTTTAATCTATTCTAAAAATGATACACAGGACAAATGTATATCATATCTTGAAAGTGTTATCCGTTAAATCGTATAATGTTTAATTTCAATTGCATTAGGTAAGATTATCTTTTTATTTGAAAATTATAAGCCTTCTCTACTGTCTTACGTTGTCTTCATAATCCTACAAACATTTGCCTTTACGATTTTACGATTCAAAATTACACCAAGAAACTAAACCCTAATTCCCTTATCGATTCTTCCTGATTCCCTTATCGATCCTTCCTTCTCCACTCATCCGTTCATGGATTGACCAGTTGGTATCTGTTGTTATCTCCTTTCGTGGATGTATAAATTTCTAACCTCTCTGTTCAAGCACTTGTCTCTTGTTTCTCCTTATCGTCCTATCTCTCTTTCTCTGGTTGAGAGTTCGTCCTTTTCTTCCTTTGTTTACGCTTCTCCTTGCCACCTTCTAGTTTTTACCCTCATCAATCTGTAACCCTTTTTCTCTTTCCTTTCTATCCTTTTTCCTCATCTCTTCCTCTCTTTTCCACCATGGCCAACCCACCTTCACCTCAACATCAGGTTTTTGTTACTGATCCATTTACTAGCCAGAATCATCATCAACATCTTTCCTCATCTCCCAATCTTGGGCTTTTCCCAACACAATTGTATCTACCTGCATCAAATCAATTTCAATTCAATCAAGAAAACAATTCCACTAACGCTACACCACAAGAAAGAAAAAACCCTACCCCAAAACTGGTTTCTTTGTATACCTAGAAAATCTAATTCATGAAGGAATAGAGGCTTGCAATCGCAGTTTTCTTGGCAAATTCATAACTGATAAACCTATACACATTCACTCTATTCAAACTGGGCTCAATAATATATGGGGAAATCCTGCAGGACTTCAGATACAAGAAAATAAGGAAAAATTATCCAATTCTTCATGGATAACAAATTGGATCATGACAGAATTCTACTTGGCAACCCCTGGATTTTTAGAAACTCATGGCTTGTTCTTAAGCCATGGGACAGAGAATCAGATATCAGAAACCTAGATTTTGATAATGTTCCAATCTCGATACAATTATGGGGTCTACCCAATCATTGCAAAACCAAGATGATGGATGAAAGTCCGGGAGCCCTTCTGGGCAAGGTTGAAGCAGTTGAATTTTATGAATATCCTGGCAAAAACAAGATTATCAAAATCAAAGTGGCTATCAACATCCATAACCCTATTCAAACTAGAATTCACTTGGGAAATCCTACTGATGGAACTACTTGGATTGATTACTAGTATGAAAAACTACCACATATCTGCTATAAATGTGGAATTATAGGGCATGCTGAGAATCTATGTCAGAATCCACCATTGAATATGGGTACTGCTGTTCCTCTTGGGCCTTGGATTAGGTCTACTCAATATGGGAGAAGAGTTATGGAAGCAAAGGATAAAAAATATTACAGTAACCCCTCTCACTCTAAGGATTTTGGGCATTACAGCCCACCTGTTCCAGACTCTCTATTGCAACAACTGGGTGATATGAAAATTCAACAATCATCCTCTATGAACTCACAACAGTTTCAACAACAATCTCTGAGCCAGACTATGAGCAAAGTTTACTCCAGCCCAAGGGATACTCACAACCTAAATCTAGAAAAGAATTTGATGGAAGTTTCTCCCAAAACCCAAGGAATCACTCCTTCTAAAAGACAGAGAACTGCAGACACAAGCTCCCCACAATATGACATGGCAGGACCTGCTAAGCAGGCCAGCCAGAAACCATGACAGTTAGACCTGCTAAGAACATAAATAAATAAAAAAATAAAAAATTAGGTAGTAGCACTGCCTTGAATTTTTTTTTGAAATTTTTCTAAGTCCCCAGCGGTAGTTAACTGCAGCTGGTTCTTTGTCCGCATCGGTAATTAACTACCGCTGAGTTGCATGTCAGAAGAAAAAAAAATGCAGAAAAATGACTCAAATGAAAACGAGTTTAACGTTGCAATACCTATTTTTTGACGTCAAATGTGTGTAGAAACCTTTTAGCAATCCATCTACAGACTACAATGATTTGGAACCAAGATTTGAAGAATTTTTTTTGAAAGGGGAATTTTTTAGGTAAGGTGATGATGATGTAAGGTGATGAGTGAATAGGGAGGTAGGGTTGTACTGGTTTTGGGGGGAAATCGCGAAGTGAGTTAACTACCATTGGGCTCAGCGGCAGTTAACTGTTGCCGGTTGATCATCGGTAGTTAACTACTGTTGGAGGTGTTTTAGACATTTCGATGTGTTATTAGGAAATTCTTGAAGTCAGAAAAGCAATTTTCTCACATTTTTTAGATCGTAGCCGCCGCTTTGGCTTTTTCTGTCTTCACCACATATGCTCTGCTCATTTACTCCTTTTCCTTCTTTTCTCTGCTTTGCAATGCAATTTTATTTCTCATCCTCATCTTGCACGTATTTCCTCTGGTGGGTCTCTTGGATCAGGGTGTGTAAAACCAAAATTTCAGGGTGTTCTACATGCATAAAAATAAGATTGTACGTGTAATTTTTAGAAGTTCAGGGTGTGTAGGTGCACACCCTCATTTGAACGTAGATCCGCCCCTCAATTGCTTCTGATTGATTACATACATATAATCGGACACATTTCTATTGTCCAATCAAGTATGGATGGTCAATATTTTAAAAGGTTTTGTCAATTTTGATCAGGCAACCAAAATGCACATGAATGTGTGTGGTTATATGGGTTTGGCTGGAACCAATTTAGATCCTAAAATTGCAAGACGATATTATTTTGAACTCTAGAATCGGTAAAAATATTTTTTTGAAGGAAACTACAATTGGTAACATTAAAAGTCTCGAAACATCAATTGGTAAAAATGATCTGCACATTAAATATCACACATATTTTCACTTTTTCCTTCCATTTGTGTGCACATTCAATTAGGACCAAATATAAAATTAGTTCATTCCTTCATCCAGATAGCAACACCATCAGAAATAGAGGTGACAAAACAAACAAGTCCGATTCATTTTTGCCCACCCTATGGTTAAACCATCTAAAGTGGGGTGGACCAATTTAATTGGTTGAGTTGAAACACCCACCCCCACCTCTCAACGGGTTGACCTGCCAATTTTTTTTTTTGTTATTCATTGTTTTTTTTTACGAACAGCCATTTATGTTTCTTTGAAGCTAAACGCTATAAATTGTAGAGGGACTTGACTTACTTTAGATGACTAATTAGGACATGAAGTAAAAATAAAAAGTAAGTGTGTGTATATTTTTGCTATGGCATAAAACAAAAATATAAGGTAAAATAAGCTCCATCAAACTTTCTTAACCTCTATCCCGATATATGTTTGAAGCAAACAATTACCAATGTTTTCCGGAGGGTTGGCAAGTGGCAACATGGTTCTTCTATAGAAAAAGAACACGAGTTTGATGGAGTTGCTTGGTTGGAGTCAGTCCAACTCCATTCAAAATAATCGGATGCCGCACTACCGACTTAAGGATTAGTCCCAGTGTTGACCCAAAGGGCTAAGTTGTGGGATACCTTGAAACATCTATTAGGAGGTCAAGATTAGAAAGGGAAAAAAAAAGGACAGCGAATTACTGAAACACAACAAAATGCCCAAAAACAAGAAAAGCAAAATAAGTCATCATCTATCACTAAGACAACAACACAAACATAACATATCACAAAGCAGAATTCAAATGGCGGGCAAATAAAGAGCAAGATTGATGAGTGCCAAATGCTTATACCTAACTGATTATAATTTAGAAGTCACCCATCCCAAAACTTGTGGGCATCAGAAAGGTTGAATTCGAGCAATGACACTGTCCATGAAGATAATAAAAGGTATATTAAGAGACAAATCCTATCCTTTACCTGCATATGATATTTTCATGTCCTACTCCACATAAACAGCTTCAATACCGGGCATCTCCAATATCGACAAAACAAGCATAAAATTACCTTGAAGAAAGTCTCAGCAGAACTATTGAATTTTCGTGATAAATCTCGTATCCATATATACAAATACATTATCAAGCACGTTAAATAATTGTCAAATTAAGATGATGAAGATTTCAAAATTTGTTTAAGCACAGAGTCCATGACCTGATTTCCATCATGAAAATTCAAAATAAGAGATGGTTTCATATAAAGAACCAAGAAATTCAAGGTACAAGATAATAGTCTTCATGAGTTTCTTTTAGGCAAAATAACTCATCTAAGCAACTCTAGTCCACATTTAGGACTTTTGGAACTTTAATGTAAGGCTCCTCATAGGTTGGAATAGAAGCGATGATGGCATCCCTGTCAAGGATATAGCAATCTATCAGGCACCGTCAGTTGGTTATGCAATATGCCCAATTTACAAATAATGAATAAACAACTCACCGTTGATCAAATGTTTCAGGAGTATTCTCACGCAAATTGTTTTCAGTATCTGCAGATAACATGAAAAAAATTGGAAACTAAAAACTTAAAGCCAAGCCAACAAGCACCAATGTTTTCTACCACTCGTTTAAAAAACATTCATGGAATTAAAATCAGGTGCAGAGGCATGTCAGGTGAGAATCACTTAATATATTAAATGATGGAAATTTGTTTTAAGGGCATGATACTCATCTACCCTCTTCCTTTCTTCCCTTTGTTTATGATAAAATAAAGTGGAAATTCGAGCACCCTAGAAAATTTGCTCCTTTGTCAAATAAAAAAAAAACTAAATGCTCCACTGTATAAAATATAAAATATATTCAAACAAACTTGCATGACCAAGGTGAAGTATAGGAAAGCAACAGGAAGAAAGCAAATAATATGGAACATTTAATAAAGTATTGATTTGCTATTTGTGTAAGACAGCAATAGCACTGACATTTCTCTGCGAATACAAAATAGATACAAACCATGTGTTTTCAGTTCATGAATGAAGGCTACAGCCTACCGACTCTTAACCAGGGCTGTTAAAACCCCAAAATCTGAACCGAACTACTAAACTGAACAGAATTTGCACTATACAGCACAGACTGTACTGGTATTTTAAACACAGTTCGCTAACCAAAATGCACCGGAAAGAACAATTTGCACCAAATAGTTCACGAATCGAGCAGTGTTTGACAATTTGTGAACTAAACTCTCAGTTATCTCGCAGGACAGGAATTCATTTGCTTTCACATACGGTCTAAAGCTTATATCCTAGATAAAAAAATCTTATATTGCTGAGTTACTAACATGCTACAAAGGCCGATTCTTGTCATATGCAACTCTAAGAAACATCTGAAACCTAAATAAAAGCATCATAATTTATAAGAACACTAAATCCTAAATCTGCAATTTCACAAACCTGTGGTGCTTCAAATATGGCAAAAAATGAAAAACCCATAAACAACAAAGTTTTCAGATTTTTAACTGCACTGTTCTTTAGTTTTAGTTATTTGTTCAGAATGAATGAATCGTAAATGCAAGTTAATTATTTATAGTTTGATTTGTTCATAATTTAATAAGCTACACCTCCATGTATGAGTTAATAAACTATATATTGTATCTCTTGAAGACTGTTTTTTTATTTTCATCTTTCGTCTATTTTATTCACTTGCCTATTTGTGTTTGTAATCTTGGAGACAAGAAGAATCATAAGGTTGAAAGGCATTGTCCATTTTTTATTTCAATGATGAAAAAGCTACAGAAATTGCTACATGCTAAACCAAAGGAAGTTTCAAGTTCTGGCACAATTACGTTGAGTTAATAATAATAATATATAATTAGTTCAGTTCATACTTTTCTGGTTCAGTTTCGTTGGGTTTTCTACTTCTACCTGAACCAAACCATGAACAACTAACATACAATAGAATTTAACAACATAAGAAACCATCTCCATGAAAACATAACAAAACTTTTTCTTTTGTACTTCAAAAGTTAAGGTTTGCTCACATGAAAATGTATGCAAACAAACAATAGAGAAAATCCAAAACAAGGATATGAAATGATTAATAAATGGAAATTAGAATATTGGTTTTGAGAGCACCTGCTCTTATGGAGGGCTCAACGCTTTGAAGATCAACACCCTGCAATTGTCCAAACCTGCCACACAAATCAATCTAAATGAAGTTTTTGTCCCTTTAGAAACAAAATGCTAAGCATCATGAACTGGACACATAAAACACGAGGATCTGATATCGTACAAAATACACTTTCAATCTAGTTTGTTTTTCCAATTTCCATCAGAGATGAGAGAAAATAATGATGAAAAAATTCAAACTGTATCCGAACTCTATGTTTACAAAGTGTCGGATATCAAATTATGTGTACACAAAACATTTCTCTAAGCCTGATAATATCAATCAAATAAGCAAATTTATGAAAACTCATAACAATAAATTACTATAAAAATAAAAGAGTTTTTATTTCACTTACCAGCCTATCACCTGCTGAATTTTAGGACCAAATTCTTCAACCTGAAAGAACAAAAAGGAAAATGTTAAATTGTAACCAAATGTAGCGAAACTGAGCATCACAACAACTCCGCGAATGATCTGTCACCAATATCCATGTTTTATGTAAAATGATTGTGTTTAGTCAACTATAATGAGAAAAACAGTTGGGTCATTGTCGACCCTGTTTATAACATAAATCACTGTTATTATTGAAAGAATAATCTAACCTCAGTTGGGGTAAGAGAGATATGAGCTGTTTTTGCCAAATGAGATACATTTGGAGGATCAAGAGAAGAACAATTTGTTTTTGAAGACAACCTACGAAACTGTAACAATTTGTGTTGGATTTTCGGATTCGACAATGATAACGATAATGGTGTTCCTCTGAGTAACAACACTTTGCTACCCATCTTCCTTATTCTACAAAACCCTTATCCCTCTCAATCTCAATTGATTAACACGTTGCTTTGTTCCCAGTTTTCTAAATTTCCAATTTAGTCCTTGAAGAAATTGAAAATTCTCACACAAGTCCTTCTATAAATAAGATAATTTTCTGTTTTTCTTTTACCCCTTTTTTCTTCCCTCTTTTGCAAAATCCACGCAGAAATTTCATCACCATGGCGCGGCAGAGATCCAAAAGATTCGAGCTTCCACCCGCTGAAGAGGTACCCAAAATCTACGATCCATTCATTTTGTTTCTTCTTTATTCACATTCGTTCAAAAATTACTCTTTTTAATTAAAAATTTTATTTTTATTTTCGATGTAATGGTTTTTGGTGCATTGATTGAAAATTAATGTTGTGGGTTGTGCTTTAATTTTCATCATTGTTTTTGTTTCTGGGTTTTCTTGTTGTTGAGGTTTTTGATTAAATATGGTGTGAATTGCAGAATGTTGAAAAGTTGGAGAAAGTTGTGAAAGATGGAAATTGTTATGGAGCTCAACAGATGTATAAATCCATTAGTGCCAGGTTTGAACAATTTCTTGCTGTTACTTTTTACCAAGTTTACGTTATGTGTTTTTGTTCTAGTCTAGAATACAAACCTAGGATACATCCCCCAATGAGGGAGTGGTGCCGTAGGATATTTGGTGTGTATTGAAGAAATAATGAATTTCCTACTCTAGGGACTACGGCTTCCTCTTATAGTGCTCCCTCCTCGAGCTTTTAGTGGGTGCCTTCATGTGGGCACCGAATCCCATGATACTGTACACAGCCCTGTGAGCGTCAAGGTCGAAGGCGCTCTGAGAAGCCAAGGGTACCGACCCTACATTATTTACAGCTCTATTTTCAATGTAAAAGTTTATTATGTAGTCTTCATTTTATCTTAAATTTGAAAATTATAAAATTGTAAATAATTAAGTTTTCCATACTTATTTTCATTCATCTGCAAGCACATACATAGTTTATTAGATTAACTCAGGAAAAAAGCTACAAATTTGGGGTGGCGGATTAGTTAAATGTGAGCAATAGTAGTTTATATTGGTGGTCGCTCAGAAGGACAAGTACAGAATCAGTGCAAAAGATTTAATTTAGAGAATAGATATACCCTATATTTTTGTAATATTTATATTCTTTTTGGAGCTGGACAGTGCAATTTCAGGTAGTGTAAACTTTTGGAAATTTTGGTGAATGCTGAATTATAGGAGGTGGTATTTTCTTATGAACCGGTTTAGAGTTTTCAGAGGGGTGAAGAATGCAAGGTTCTTCGCCATTATACATTGTTTAGGTTATGCACTTTGCTTCACTTTTTTTAACTGTAGATTTATATTAGTCCCACTACAGTTATGTTAGATCATCTACCGCATACCCTTTCCCTCCAGAACCCAGAAACCGTCATGACCATCTACTACTGTCGCAGAACCAGAGCTACTACACCTCCAACCAAAGACCCACCATTCGTCCAATCTGCTGCCATTGCCCCCACCCCCTTTACAATTCACCGTCCACATGTAATACTCACATCAACCCTTGATGATGATTGAAATGACACACGCTACCATATCTATATAACCTAGTTTGCATGTAATACTCACAATTACCAAAATCGAGTTTGTACTATTTGCTATGACTGTGCAGCAAAGAATTCAACTCAGTCACATGCAAAGCAAAGGGTTATGCTCATTGAAATAAACAAAGTTATGCATGTTGCTGAGAAAGAAATTGTTATGATGTTTTATATGTAAAGCAAACAAAACAAAAACTAAGGAATAGTCAAGAGATGCAAATGCCATAACCATCTAATTTTAGTTTCGAAACATCGAGTTTCTGTAATTTGTTTTTTATAAATCACACCAAGACCACAAATCAAATTGAACCCCATAATTATTATTTATAAGCGCCTTCCAAAGCATAATTTTGTTTCTTTGATTTATTAGAAGATGAAGGGCTTGATGTGGAGGTGGAGGAAGGAAACGGCGGAGAAAGAATAAGGATGCAGAGATAAATCGAAACAGTGCCAAAGGGGAGAGAGAGAAAAGATATTACAATTCTTGATAGAACTCATAATTGAGAGAAAAGTATAGAAAAGTGAAATGGAAATAATATTGTTTATGATTGAGTTGTTGCATCAAGTAGTACATTAAAGCATATACAGTCAATTAAACCAACTAACTTCTAACTAATCTAACTAATATGTAACTAAATTTTACATCTGTAATAGGTATAGAGGGTATACCATTAATTTTGGTGGAGTTTTTTTTTTATCAAAGCATTTAAAAAGGTCTTGCACAGTACAAGACCTATGCAATTTATGCACGGTAGACGGAGCCGTTATTTGGTGCTTATAATTGGAGAGTGTTGTTTAATTAAAGGGTGCTTGTTGAAGTCAAGATTTGTTATTTTGGTTGATAACAGAATCAACTAATACATACTGATCAATTGAGTTGTAGAGAGTAGAAACTGATGTGCGTACATGTTTTTCTGCAGATATGTAACTGCTCAGAGGTACACCGAAGCATTAGATCTGCTACATTCAGGAGCATGCATTCAATTGGCTCATGGGCAGGTTCTACCACTTTATATTTTGTTGTCTTTTGAGATATACTTTAATCAAATTTATGATCTTTATTAGCCACGTAGGAGCAATTATTAGATTTTTCATCGTTGCCTTATGACATGGATGGACAAAGCTATTTGCTACATTTTCTGGGACACCTGAAAGCATTGGTTGCTAAAAGTTAGTTGCTTTTAGGAAATATAAATGAATGAAAAAGTGATCAAGAGAGAAAGGAAAGGCACATATGGAGGATCCTGAATCCTTTTGACATTTCTATCCAAGTTTACATTTAGTTTTAATTTTTAACTTTATGATAAGAAGAAATGCAAATAGTTTTAACAATTGACAAACAACAAAGTTTAAGTTTTATCTTCTATTTATCTAAGGTTACCTGTGGAGCAGAGCTTGCTTTATTGTTTGTGGAGACATTAGTGAAAGGGAAAATTCCTTATGATGATGAAACTCTTGGTGCGTTCTTATCCTTTCTTTTACGCTTAAATTATTTGTTAGTAGTTTATTTTTTGAGCCTGTGATGCAATGTAAGTTATTTTCTTTTTGTCCTATGGTCAGTTTAGAACACTTGCTTTTATTATATTCTGTTCTAACTCAGTAGTTTAATCCCTGTCCTATGGTCAGTTTAGAACACTTACTTTTATTATATTCTGTTCTAACTTAGTAGTTTAATCCCATGAGATTTTTAATTTGGTGATTAACATGTATTTGCTTTTATTATATTTATTCTTCAGTAATTATTTTTTTTATAATCTTATTTAGATTATATAATATTTGGTCACAAAACATTCATTCTTGTTACTAATTACTAATAAATTTTGATGGCAGATCGTCTAAAAAAAATCTATGAAGGATTTCCTCGGGTTCCATTGCCACAACACCTTTGGGATGTTGATGACATGCAGCAACTTTCAGAAAACCTTGGAAGTGCAAAAACACGTGTTGAGGGCTGCTCCTCGTTCTTAAAAGCTGCTATTAAGTGAGACTTCTCAAAATTAAAATATTATTATAGATTATACTTTGCTTTTACTGATCTCCTCTCTTTTCCATGCAAGTGAATGTGAAATATTATAAATTATACTTTGCTTTTACTGATCCCCTCTCTTTTCCATACAATTGGCTAATTATGCGACACTCACCCTCGTTTGTTGAGTGTTGTATGGCTATTAAGACATATGGCTGACATAATTTTTATAAAATCATAAGGTTGTCTTGTTAAGCCGACCCTTCTTAAAAATAATAGAGTTCAGTTCACATAAAAGCTATAGAAAGATCCTTTTGATATCTATAACACAGCATGTGTTCTAGCATAGAAGCTCCAAGCATGTAGAATATCAAGGCTTTGTAACTTTTGTTGGAATTACAGTGTGCTTTTGTATTTATGCTTTCATAACATGACATGAATTATATAATGATACTTAATTAAATAAGTCTTTTTCAAGTGGTATGGAGCCGTTTACAAGTGAGTGGCATGCTTTTGTATTTATTTGCAATTATATGTACCTCTTAGCAATATTTCTCGCTTTGCTGCTATTTTATCCAGGTGGTCTGCTGAATTTGGAACAAGTAGTAGTGGAGCTCCAGAACTGCACATTATGCTAGCTGAATACATATTTTCTGAAAGTCCTGAGGTGGTATGTTTCATAATATTGCCTTCTAGGGAATCTTCATTGTTGCTTCTCTTGAATTAATAATATGTATAGATTGAAAAGCTTCACTTATCTTTGAAACTATTACGACCTTTGTTTGTGTAAACGAATGACAATGTGCTTTTTACATGCAGGATATGAATAGAGTGACATATCATTTTGTGAGAGGAAATGATACACAGAAGTTCGCTTCTACACTAGTGAACTTTTTGGGCAAGGTTAGCCCCCTAACTTTTTTATATTTGGTTCAACTTTACAAAATTCTGTTGAGGCGGCATACCAAACAATTTTTGTCTTACTTTTTATGCTAAAACTTGGTTCAATGTGCATTATGTTTTGAACTTTATATAATACTATTCCTCAAACTAAATTCTGGAGTTAACTGGCATTATTCATTCTGTATTTGTGGCATGGTTTTTTTGGAAGGTTCACTGATATGCTTTTCAAATATTGCAGTGTTATCCTGGTGAAGATGATTTGGCCATTGCTCGGGCTGTTTTAAGGTAAAATCATACAAGTATTTGAGAACATAATTTTCACTTTGGGATTCCCCGATATTATACATATTGTCATTCTTGGATACCCAAGATAATTTATGCTTATGATACCTAAATAACCATTTATACTAGGATGAAATTTAAGTTTTTTGCTTATTGCATTACAACTTTAGTTCATAGATACACTCAGCACAAACTTTTTATGTTTCTGAATGCTTTTTAACTCGGCTTAAATTCATTTTCTATATTGCACTATGTGTTAGCATCAAAGTGTTGATTGTAAAAATAAACGCTTCCTGTTCAGATCATTGAATGCAAGATTAGTATATATTGTTTCTCGCAATATGAAAAACTTGAAAGAAATGATAGCTGATCTGCTTTCTATGTGATAAACAAGGAGAATTTTCACTTCAGTTGTCTTGCTATTTATCATGGATGCATGCATTGTTCTGAACAACCCTTCACTAATTCCGTTTAGCGGCTATAAGGGCACTCATCATCTGTTTTCTGGGATGCTAATTTACTTGTTGAATTTAAAATCCTCGTTTTCTTTGGTTGATGTCTTTGACCTTCAATTCCATGCATATGTCAACAAGGTTTCAAACTGAACAATTGCTCATTTCTTGCGTGATAGGTATTTATCTTTAGGTAATTTGAAGGATGCAAACATACTAGTGGACGAGATAAAGAAGCAAACTCAATCTACTGAGATTGAGTTTCCAAAGACAGACTTGATGCAGTTCATTAATTTTCTTTTGCAAACGTGAGTTGTCCATATCGTTCAATAGATGAATTGATTAATTTTTGTTCTAATTAATAGGAAAGCGACATTTTGCATACTTAAAATTGGATGGGGGAGAGACGCACTATGATTTGAAAATTCTTGCTTGTTTGCTCCTGTATTTCATTTATTACCAGATACAAGAACTTCTCTTCACTTATGGTGTGAAGTGCTTTAATTGTTTTAGAAATATATGGCTCTATTTCTTAGAGTGGGAGAAAATAAACAATAATTAAGCTCCTGAATTCAACACCTTTTTACTTCATATTTTTTCTTTGATGCAGGATGGAGAGAGATGCTTTTCCACTTTTTAATATGTTGAGAGCAAACTATAAGCCAAGTATTGAGAGGGAACCTTCCTTCAATGAGGTCAGCTAACTTTTACAATCCCAAGTTGTATGCTTTATTTTCGTCTTTGTTGTTGGTAGGTGACAACTATCAAATAAATCCACAAATATATGGTATATTTTCGTCGTGTTATTATCTTATGATTATTTTTCTATTGGCTTGAAAATTAGAATTCAACACTCAACAGATGTTCTGTATTTGACATGTAAATTGTGATTTAGTTGCTAGACGAGATTGCGCAGAAGTTTTATGGCGTACAACGAAGGAACCCCATGGGGATGTTTGGAGATATATTCAAGGTAACACTAACTATTCATACTTTTCAGTAAGTTTAATTTAGCCACATCTTTGCTCTTGCAAAAGCACATACTTTTGAATACAAAAAAAGAAGAAAAAACTCACAATTAAAGGTTCTACGTTATTCTTATTATGCAGTTGATGGGGGCTGAGTAGTGACATTCATGTTCGAGATTCTACTGATAGAACAGAAGATTCCAATAATTATAGCACTTTTTTTCATAGATAGAGCAAATTCATATCAACAAACAAAATCCTTGTGTAATTTATTGATAAGCTTTATTTTGATGAATACGTTATGATTTGTAAATGCTGATTTCACAATTTTGATAAGTACTACCCGTTTCAAAAGTATTTGCTTATCAATCTGCTGTTTCAAGTACTCTATTATGAGTGAATGTCACCGGCGAAAAAGGTTCAGAATGCCATCAAATCATAACAATCTTCTCTACACAAGTATTGACATTCATGTATGTGTTGTGAGTAGAGATTCTCTCCATGGACATCTTTTAAGAAATGGCAATCTTCATTACTATGATTTTAGTTTATAAGACCAATTAATTCTCCAATTTTGGAATTGTGTGTTTTCTTTTAGTATTCTTTATACACTCAAACTATAGTAACAAATATCTCTAAATGGGACGATTCTTACTCGTGTTGTGTTTAGATAGATGCCGATAGGTAGCGTAAAATCAAGTGTAGTAGATTGTTGTTTGCAAGACCTAGAGGTGAAAAGAACCAATGACTGCAATCAAAATAAATTATCAATATTAATGTTTTCATCGATAGTCAATTACCTCATTATACTCTTAGCCATACACCTCTTCTTAAAAAAAGTTATCTGGTTCCTTTTAAATTAAGAATCCCATTCAAGATTTCGTTTTGAACACAAAAATAGAGATAATAAGTGATATGTTTAGCTCCTTTTTTTCCTCGAAATGGTAACATGTTGCATGAAAACAGTAAATGGAAACTTTGACTAGTGCATCAAACCAAACACATGCTTAAGTTTCCAGTAATTATGTATCTGACATTTATTTAATTGTACACAATGTTCAGAATCAATTGAAATGCTGGAAACTACATAAAGCTCAAATTACTCATCAATTGTAAAAGTTACTCCATTGTCCTTCTTAAAGTTGTGTGTGGTAATATCATTCTCCTGTCCACAGAATAAAAAAGCATATATAAACCATTAAAAAAATGACAAAATAAGATAAATACAATTCCCATGTCTTACTCTAAAAAGCATTTCAAATGAATTCAGGTGCAAGTAAGATGTAACATTCCATTGAAAGGGACCTGAAAAACTTACATTTGTATTGGCCAGCTCTAGATTGTAAAAGTCCATTGTGCTAGACTTAAATAGAGGACCAGCATGCCATGTCCCACGGTGAAGCTTGATGAATTTGGGACCTGAAATCTTGAAAACTTGGACGTCCTCAATGGCAGGAGGAACATAAAAATGACCGCCGCACGACTTCACGACGGTCTTTTCTGAGTCATCCTTGATTTCATTTGAATCAACAACTGATGGCTTAGCCACTCCAAGATACCAAACATTACCACCAATGGACCCAAGGCACTGAGTCACACTTGCATGATGTGTGATTCTAGAAAACTTTAGTGGGAAATGTTCAAGATGCATAACATATAACCTACAAAATACAAAATAATTTCAATAATATGTTGGAGGACTTGAAGCTCAATGTCAAACTGAATTGAGAAAAAAAACTAATATCAGTTATACTATGAATACCCCTAATAAATTCTACTAGTTCAAATTACGTGCAAATTCTTCATTCTTTCTAAGATATACTCATAGCATTAAATTTCAGTATCTTCATAATAACGGATTAGGATCTCGACTATTGATTTGAGATTATATTTTCAACAAATCAATTTTAAATAATCTTTTCCAATGATTTAGATCAGACAGTTTAGATTGACAAGTGCATATAAGCAAGAGAGTCCAAATGGCCAATCCAACCCAAAAATAGAAAGTGAAAAAAAATCTCAAAAATTAGCATATAGAATTTGGTAAGAATTTTCCATTTTTGTAAGTTGGTGAAAATTGAAAACCTGGGAATTCCTTGGGTGAGATCAAGTTGAGCATCATGGGGACCAAAACCCACACTGTCCGATGAAGCCTCGATGACCTGACCGTAGTCTTCGAAGTTCGCCGGAGTTGCTTCGATCGCCTTAATTGTCACCACCTTCACGCTCTCCATTATTATTGTTATGCTATCACAGTGGCTGGTTTCTTTTTCTTGGCTTCTTTATATCATTACCATTAAAATATTTAGTGGCATCTCATTCTTAAACAAATAATATACCATGGAAGTGGAACGTTCTCTATTATTTTAGGGGAGAAGCCAAGAAATATTTTAATGAAGCTCCATTTTCCAGCTTCGTTTCAATCCTGTATACAGATGTATTTCTCCTTATGAGTTTTTTTAAAATATTTAAAAGAAAAAGTTATTCTGGTTTCTAAAACAATAATCAATGAAAGTTGGTTCATTCCTAGTATAGTAGCAACTGTATGACCTAACCTATTTGTTAGATGATTTATAAGTACTCTTGTTAATATTTTATGACCTTTGAAATATGCTTTAACCCAACTCTGGGTAATTTTTTTTTGTCTAAGAATTAAATTATGTTAAATTTACTAAAAAGTTATACTAAAAACAGTGGTTACAACTAAATTTATAAAGTAAATAGTATATCTTCCATTTGTTAAAAAATAGCTAAAATAACACCATTATTAATTGTTTCAATAACATATCTTTCTATAAAAGTTTTAAGATGATCATCTAACCACTAATCATTCATCTTGTTACATTTTTTTTTTTGAAGAAATCTTGTTACATAGTTGACTCTTCACAAATTTCATAGATGGAAAAAACATGTTCAACCCTTGCAATTACCACCATAGACGAATCCATCCCATAGCTTGTGTGACTATATCCGCACAAGATTTTTTCCATTTTTTTTTGTTTTACATATAAAGGATGTCTATAAGAATAAAAGGTTAGGGTTACATATAGATTTGGGCTACTAAACTACATTATAAATCATAAATGTCAGTTATTCAATTAATCTTAAAAGATGATATTTGTTTATAAAGGTGACCTTTTTTAAGAGTGAACCATTAAATTTGTCTCCGACTCTTTAGGACGTTCTCATGTACATCTCTAGTATTATGAATATTTCAAATTGGTTCTTGACTTTGTGGAATGTTACTCACTTTCATCGTTCTGAAACACTTGTCAATTAACGTCATTTCATCGTTTCGCCAATATCAATTTGGTCCCTATAATATAAACTTCCTAGCAATGGTATCTTAACTTTACCATCGAATCTTGAAAACTTAGGTTTCAAGATGCCAAAAACCAGTATGATGCATATAAACTAGAATTATGCTCTTCTCCCAACAAGTTTTGCTCATTCCAAACCAAACTTTCGAAAATGCTCCTGGCGTGAGTTAACTCACGCATGTATTAATCTCTGCGTGACTTAACTTACGCTGGATACAGGTATGCGTGAGTTAACTCACGCTCACGCTACTACTGATATATCAGCAAACAACATTTAATGCAACCAAGCCATTAATGACCCATAATCTTTAGACACTCATAATTGAACCGAATTACGTCAGTTTAATAACATAATCACATAATCGCACAGAAACAATCCAAATTACACAAATTCATCGTTTATCACACAATCACATAATCACACATAAAAGATTCAAATTACGCAAATTCGTCGTTAATTATGCATAATCACTTAATCACACTTAATGACACATAAAAGATCCAAATTAAATCAATTCACCCTTAAATTCCCAAAATCACATAATCTCACATAAACGATCCAAATTACAAAAATTCGTCGTTAAAATACACATAACACAAATTCATTAAAATTCAACATTACGAACCCAAATTCGAACACATTACACTATTGCACGTTAATAAATATTACACTTCAACGGATCAGACATAAAGATGCAAAATGTTATTTTCAACCATTAACCTAAACATGCAATCAGCGCCGCTATCATCTTTGACTAGTTGTGGAAAATACCCCGTCTTCCAAAAGTCCTCTTCTTTATCCTCCCCCTAGTCCACGCATGGCACCTGGGCACTGTTTTTAAGTTATCTGGTTCCTCATTATGCTCAATTACCTCATTACGCTCTCAGCGGCCATACACCTGTTTTTAAGTTATCTGGTTCCTTTTAAATTAAGAATCCCATTCAAGATTTTGTTTTGAACACAAAAATGGAGATGATAAGTGATATGTTTACCTCCTTTTTTCCTTGAAATGGTAACATGTTACATGAAAACAGTAAATAGAAACTTTGACTAGTACATCAAACCAAACACATGCTTAAATTTCCAGTAATTATGTGTCTGACATTTATTTAATGGTATACAATGGTCATAATCAATTGAAATGGTGGAAACTACATTAAGCTCAAATTACTCATCAGTTGTAAAAGTTACTCCATTGTCCTTCTTAAAGTTATGTGAGGTAATATCATTCTCCTGTCCACAGAATAAAAAAGCATATATAAACCATTAAAAAAATGACAAAATAAGATAAATACAATTCCCATGTCTTACTCTAAAGAGCATTTCAAATGAATTCAGTTGCAAGTAAGATGTAACATTCCATTGAAAGGGACCTGAAAAACTTACACTTGTATTGGCCAGCTCTAGATTGTAAAAGTCCATTGTGCTAGACTTAAATAGAGGACCAGCATGCCATGTCCCACGGTGAAGCTTGATGAATTTGGGACCTGAAATCTTGAAAACTTGGACATCCTCAATGGCAGGAGGCACATAAAAATGACCGCTGCGCGACCTCATGACCGTCCTGCCTGAGTCATCCTTGAGTTCATTTGAATCAACAATGGATGGCTTAGCCACTCCAAGATACCAAACATTACCACCAATGGACCCAAGACACTGAGTCACACTTGCATGATGTAAGATTCTAGAAAACTTTAGTGGGAAATGTTCAAGATGCATAACATAAAACCTACAAAACACAATAATTTCAATTATATGTTGGAGGACTTGGAGCTCAATGTCAAACTGAATTAAAAAAATAAAACTAATGTCAGTTAAATTGAGCTGATGGAATATGTATAGAAAACTGATTTTGAAGTGTCTTTTGCAAAGTTTCTTTCTTCGATGGATTCCAATATTCCTCCTAGCTTCTCAATTTTGCTATAAAGTTGTTTGGTGGTGGGTAAATACCCCTAATAGATTCTACCAGTTGAAATTATATGTAAATTCTTCATTCTTTCTAAGATACGCACACAGCATTAAACTTTAGTATCTTCGTAATAACGGATTAGGATCTCAACTATTACCTCCGTCCCTAATTATAGGACCTTTTGCCAAAATCACGGGAATTAAGAAAGTTGATAATAGTATTAAATTTGTTTATAATTACTATTGTTTTTACAATTTTATCCTTAAGAGAGAGAGTTAGTTTATGTTTTCAACATAATATTTATTGTTGATTGAAGAAAAAAATGCAAAATAAATAGGGGTATAGTAGTAAAGAAATAATTAATGTAATTGGAAATAGCAAAGAAGTCTTATAAAAAGGGACAAAAAATATTTTCAAAAGGGTCTTATAATTAGGAACGGAGGTAGTATTAATTTAAGATTTAAATCATATATTCAACAAATCAATTTTAAATAATCTTTACGGTTGATTTAGATCGAACGGTTTAGATTAACAAGTGCATATAAGCAAGAGATTCCAAATGGTCAATCCAACCCAAAAATTAAAGTGAAAAAAATCTCGAAAATTAGCATAAAGAATTTGGTAAGAATTTTCATTTTTTTGTAAGTTGGTGAAAATTGAAAACCTGGGAATTCCTTGGGTGAGATCAAGTTGAGCATCATGGGGACCAAAACCCACGCTGTCCGGTGAAGCCTCGATGACTTGACCGTAGTCTTCAAAGTTTGCCGGAGTTGCTTCGATTGCCTTAATTGTCACCACCTTCACGCTCTCCATTATTATTGCTATGCTATCACAGTGGCTGGTTTCTTTTTCTTGGCTTCTTTATATCGTTACCATTAAAATATTTTGTGGCATCTCATTCTTAAATAAATAATAAACCAGGGAAGTGGAACGTACTCTATTATTTTTAGGGAAGAAGCCAAGAAATATTTTAATGAAGCTCCATTTTCCAGCTTCGTTCCAATCCTGTATACATTAATCAATGAAAGTTGGTTCATTCCTCGTAGCAATTTCATGATCTAACCTATTTGTTAGATGATATAAAAGTACTCTTGTTAATATTTTATGAGCTTTGAAATCAGCTCTAATTAAAGCAAGTCCTAGAACTTAACCAAGGACGGACTAGACATAAATTATTGATGAGGCTAAAAGTTTGTCTAAGAATTAAATTATGCTAAATTTACTAAAAAGTTATATTAAAAATAGTGGTAACAACTAAATTTACAAAGAAATTAGTAGGTCTTTCATTTGTTGAAACTGTTTGAAGAATGTATCTTTCTGTAAAAGTTATGAGATGGTCATTTAACCACTAATCATACATCTTGTTGCATAATTGACTCTTTGCATATTTCATAGATAAAAAAAATGTTCAACATTTATAGTTGTCATCGTAGAGGGATCCATCCTATGACTTGGTGTGACTATAGCCACAAAAAGATTTTTTCCAATGAAGTATGTTTATAAGAATAAAAGGTTGGGGTTACAGATGGACTTGGGTTCCACGTTCCATCAGCATGATTTTAGTTTATAAACTTCCAATTAATTCATTAATTCAGGACTTTCTTTTTTTTTAGTATTCTTCGCACACCCAAAAAATATAGTAAACAACATCTCTACAAAGGAGGATATATATTTTTTTAGGCAAAATAGGATTCTCATTCGTGTTGAGTTCCTAGATGCTCCTAGAGAGCATAAAATGTAAGCACATATTTTTGGTCAAAGAGTCTAATATTAGAATTCATCCTTAAGATGAATAAGTGGTCCGCGGCTGTATATATAATGTGATGTCACTGCCCACTAAACTATGCGGAGACACAATCAAAATAAATTATTAATATTAATTGTTTCATTGCATTAATAGTCAATTACCTCATTATGCTCTTAGCCATACACCTCTTTTTAAGTTATCTGGTTCCTTTTAAATTAAGAATCCCATTCAAGATTTCGTTTTGAACACAGAAAAATGGAGATAATAAATTATATGTTTAGCTCTTTTTTTCCTTGAAATGGGTAACCTTGTCAAATAAAAAAACAGTAAATTGAAACTTTGACCAGTGGCATCAAATCAAACACGTGGTTAAATGTATCTGTCATTTATTTAACGGTACACAATGTGCAAAATTAGTTGAAATGCTGGAAACTAGTTGAAGCTCAAATTACTCATCAATTGAAAAAGTCACTCCATTGTGCTTCTTAAAGTTGTGTGTGGTAAAATCAATCACCTGTACACAGAATCAAAAAAACCATATATAAACCACAACAACATCCACAAAACCATAAAGAAAGACGAAAATAAGATATATTATAAAGAGCATTGCAAATGAATTCAGGTGTATGTAACTCACTTGAAAGGGAAGGCGAAAGTGAAAACTTACATTTGTATTGCTCAATTCAAGATTGTAAAAGTCCATTGTATCAGACTTAAATAGAGGACCAGCATGCCATGTCCCGCGGTTAAGCTTCAGAAATTTAGAGCCTGAAACCTTGAAGACTTGGACATCCTCAACAGTAGGAGGCACATAAAAATGACCGCTGCACGACTTCACGACTGTCTTGCCCGTGTCATCCTTGATTTCATTTGAATCAACAATGGATGGCTTAGCCACTCCAAGATACCAAACATTACCACCAATGGATCCAAGGCATTGAGTCACACTTGCATGATGTGTGATATTTGAAAACTTAAGTGGGCAATTCTCAAGATTCATAATAGCTAACCTACAAAACACATTAATCTCAAGAAGTTAGGACATTTGTTGGAGGACTTGGAGCTCAATGTCAAACTGAATTAAAGAAATATAATACCAGTTAAATTGAGTTGATGGAATAGGTATAGAAAACAGATTCTAAAGTATCTTTTGCCAAGTTTCTTTCATCAATGGATTCCAATATTTCTAGCCTCTCAAATTTGATATACAGTGGTTTGCTGGGTGAATGCCAAGATAATTAATAGGGTACTAAATAACTCAAAATCTATGCATAGCATCAATAGGAAACAAAAAAAAATGGTAACTTTGTGCACTTAATCTGAAGATAATACAATTATACAACCCAAACTGTGTAGAGTTATACTTCCTCTGTGCCAGTATCACGTTCGCCAAAAAATAATAATATTTCCAAAATTAAATATCATTTTTCAATGTAATTGTTTTCAATTGTACCATCCTATAAAGCACGAACAATGAACATGATACTGATATGGGGATATGGGAAAATCTTCAAAATTCCCGATACTATATGACCAGGATACACTATTGAAAAATTAAATATATAAACATAACTATTCTTAAAAAAAAAATACAAACATGACTAAAATTGATAATGATAATAAATTAACATTCACATCTCTCAACTATCGCCATCGATACACGCGTCGGACATAGATTCTTCACCATATTTGGAGTATCCGTGGTTCACATGTACCCTCTAATATTATGTGCATCACTCACAACAAGTCATTATATTCTACTTGCGTATATGATAACGGTGAATACACCAAAGTTTAACAAAGATAATGTACTATTCTTTTTTCTGTCAAAAAAAAAAATAATGTACTATTCTTTTATCTTCCATTTATAGTCTTTTCTCAATTTGTATGAAACAAGCTGGTGTGAACAGAAATTCAAGCTTTACACAACAATAATTAATTGTGATTTAGATCCTTTTTCAATATTACTTGGATCCATATTTGACATCTACAAAATTGTGGTTATATGAGGGGTTTTCAATTTCCAAATAATAGTTTCAAGTTTGTTAAGACTATATAGATTCTACTAGTTCGAATTATATGCAGATTCATCATTCTTTTGAGATAAGCACGTGACAAACATTAACTTAGAATTTAGAAGTAAAAAAACTCAAGAGTTTGATAAGTTGGTAAAAAAAAAAAAAAACCTGGGAATTCCTTGGGTGAGGTCAAGTTGAGCATCGTTGGGACCATACCCCCCGCCGTCCGGTGAAGCCTCAATGACCTGACCATAGTCCTTGAAGGTTGCCGGAGTTGCTTCTATTGACTTTACTGTCACCACATTCATTCTCTCCATTTATGATCAGATTATTACTGTTGTGCTATCACATTCAGTGTCTAGTTTCTTTTTCGTTGGCTTCTTTATATTATCATTACCATTAAAAGCTTTATTTCTCATATTTTCATGTATTCTTACTATTTTTCTTCATATTTTTCTCTATTGTTTTCAACAAATAAAAAGAGAAAAAAAAGAATGTTGCTAAAAAATTGTCATAAAATTGTTGTACAAAAATTATTACTCATTTCTTTTCGGAAAAGAAGCCAAGAAATATATTAATGAAACCGCTTAGAGGTTCCCCAACGGAGCATCTACATTTTTAGTACTTAAATAGATTCATATCACTCATTCATATTTTTTTTTTAATAATAATACTGAGTAAACACTCAATGTCCCTATCCCAACACCTCTAAAAACATTTATAATGGTAACAAACTTAAGAGTATTAAATTATACATATCACTTATTTAGTTTTTCAATGAAAATACATGTTAACGACTCCAACACTAGTAGACTTAAAAATTTCTTAAATAGGTCATACTAAAATGTATTTTAAAGTATACAATTAGAAAATTAAAAAATAAAAAATAAAAAATTGAAGAGAGCAAGAATCACATGAATATGAGATGATAAGACCAACTTTATCTATTTTCTTTCTTATTTTAATTGTGTAACCCGTTAATTTTTTAAGATAGAGTTTTTGTATAGGTGACGATAACTAATAAGTATTTTCCTCCAATGAATGTTCTTAATAAGATGGAGTCTATATTAGGAACCACCTAAAGAGAAGATATACAAAAGTTCTCAATAGACCTTACTCCGTCTAGGTACTTAAGATGAAATACTTCGTCTAGACCTTACTCCAATTAGGCACTTAAAATTATTGTTCCCTAATAGATGTATCTCCTCGGTACCAAGTCTTAAATGGAGAGATCCTTCCATTGAGGATGCTCAACCAAATTGGGAGAAGTTTGTCTCTAGATCAAAATTCATTCACATTCTAGGGTTGATTAGCTCAACTAATTTTAATTAAGGAAACGAGGATGATTCAAACCCAAATGAAGGAGAAAAGGCAAATATACAAATTAATTACTAACTTCATTCAAACAAAAGAGGCAATAGCATGACATTAACATTGCTTGGTACTTTGATACGAGGCGCGACATAATACAAATTTAAAAAGATAATATGTAGTTTCGTTTATATTGGAGTCTTGCTTGTATTTTGTAAAGAGAGGATGCGACTTTTTTTTGTTGTTAATCTTCTGATTTCTAATGGAAGAGGATCCTAGTAATCATGAGTTCAGCTGATAGATAAGTAAAGTTTGATAAAAAAAATCGTTCTATAAAAAATTGAACGTAGATTCTACCAAACGATTTGTTCTTATATGCAGTTCGTTAATCACTTGAATCAAATTTTAATCACCTAGTTTACTCAAAGAATGCAACTCATTTGTTGATTGTATATCTTCTCTCTTGTTTTACTCATCCTTTTAGTTTTCCTTTTGTTACCTTCTTTGAATCTTAAAACCTAGTACTCTTGGTGCATTCTCAACCAAAAGAGAGTGCATCATCAACAAAAAGAGAGAAGTCATGGTTGGATCCTCTATAAATGTTTTGGACAGTGATAAAAATCCGTCTTAATAAATGCTTTTAAAATTGTGTTTTGTTTTTTAACAGTAAAAATATCACATACAGCATGGCAATAAAACCAATAAAATCATACGCAGCATGAGAATAAAACACACAACATGACAGTTTGTATACTAGTAAAAATGACAAACTAGTGCAAGTCCAGATAAAATACATGAGTGTTTGTGGCTCCTGTAAAATATAAAACCATTCTGTTCGGACCGAATGTTTAACTTGTCCCATCTAATCTAAATTCTAACAATCACAACATATGAAAAGCATATATCAATAACCACCATAACAACTCTATTAAAGTATCCTTCAAAAAAACAAAAAAAAACTCTATTAAAGTTAGAATAGGGGTTGAGTGTTTTGTTGATATGAAGCTACATTGAATATATACACATCTTGTTCTCTTGATGAAAGTTGTTTATGCTGCGGGTAGGAAGGTAAAGTTTAATGTAGTCGTGTAGTCCTCTTGTTTGGTACATAATGCAGCAAACTGCATTGACAGAAATACTCTTAATGATTTGGATCTAATTATCTTTCATAAGATTACAAGCATGATTAACTAATCTTTGATCAATCTTGGGGTTGTGTTACAATTATATATATAATATCTATCATTTAAAGGTGCATAATGTGCAGAATCACTTGAAATGCTTGAAACTACATAAGGCTCAAATTACTCATTGATCGAAAAAACCACTCCATTGTCCTTAAAGTTGTGTGTGGTATGATCAACAACCTGAACACAGAATTAAAAACCATACATAAATCACAATAACGTCCACTAAACCATATAAA
>Ga0228710_1003232_pt1 | contig 25980 bp, 11 predicted proteins | sample MedpolnodulmetaG_FD_177995 | JGI IMG/M metagenome (GOLD analysis project Ga0228710, IMG submission 177995) | Root nodule microbial communities from Medicago polymorpha collected in Santa Monica, California, United States - pink nodules | ecosystem: Host-associated > Plants > Roots > Nodule...
TATATATATATATATATGGGTTTTGCTAGAAGCTATCATGAAGGTGTCGTTTAGCAACACACATCTCAAGGTGTGATTTCCACTTTTTAGTTATAACTTTGTTAAAAAACACTTTCTTAAAAATTAGTTGGTGTCTTTTAACAAATGCTCATAGAATAATTTGCTAAAAAACATCTTCGTAAAAGGTATCTTCTAAAAAACCCTAATATATACAATTACCCATGCCACTTTCAAGCCCACTCCTATTGTCTTTTGTTTGCATCTTGAGATTTTGCTCAAAAGTAAATTCAAGCAGAAGTGCACGGACACTGAAAACACATAAATTTAAAAGGAGTAAAACAAATATAGGGTTAATTAAGGAAATAATCCCTATAAATATTTAGAATTTTATTTTTAGTCCCTACAAAATAAAATCGTATTTTTTAATCCCTATAAAATTTTGCATCAACATTTTTTAGTCCCTATAAAAAAATTTCATCAGCATTTTAATCATTGTCAAAAATTTCTATCAACATTTGTTGTTCCTAAAATGCTTAAGGAAAATGTCACAAGAATTAAAAAGTGTGATTTTATTTTCTAGGGATTAAAAAAACTGTAAATATTTATAGGGACTAAAAAATTAATTAACCCACAAACATATATTATCATTTGCCATTTAAAAAAGATAACCCTCTACACCAACCTCACCACTCACCCCAACTGATAAATAACCCCTTACGAAACATGTTCGCCATATTAACATGTTTATCAGCCACAAAACTAGAAATTCTCTAACCCAACAAACCCACAAATACAACCAAAAAGAAAATAAAACTTGCATGAACACAAAAATTTGGACACTTCATTTGATCGCATACACAAAAAAGTTATGTTATAATCATTTGAAAATTAATGATTATTTTAATTATTATTTTACTACTTTTTTTTTCTATGTATGTGTGACCAGATAAAATGTCTAAATCCTTTCGTCCATCCAAGAATTTTACGGAAAAAAATGCATCCCTCCTATTACCAACAATTTTAAACATTTTTCCAAAAAGCCAATTGTGACCCCACCACCTTCTTCCCTCCCTCTTTTACTTATTCTTAAGGGTTGCAAGTGCCAAAAGAGGAGTCTTTCTATGCATGGTTAAACCAAATGTTTCAGACATGTCCAAAGTTTCCAATCCAGCTTCACCACCAGGTAATTCCCAATTAAATTGATGTACAAGTTTGGCTAACACAAGTTCATTGGCAGCCATAGCATAAACTATCCCAGGACAACCCCTTCTCCCTGCTCCAAATGGAATCAAATGGAAATCATTCCCTTTAATATCTATTGAACTATTCAAGAATCTCTCAGGCTTGAACTCTTCAGGTTGATCCCAATATGTGGGATCTCTTGCAATGGCCCAAGCATTGATAATTACTCGTGTGCCAGCTTTGATGTGGTAACCCTTTACGGTGATATCTTGTCTATTTTCTCTTGGGACTAGCAAGGGGATTGGAGGATGTAATCGTAATGTTTCTTTAACCACTGCTTGTAAGTATTTCATGTTACCCAAATCATCTTCAGTTATGTGTGTTCTATTGCCAGTTACACTCCTTACTTCTTCTTGCAATTTCTTCATGATATTTGGATGTCTTAAGAGTTCTGTCATTGACCACTCTAGCAAGGTGGATATAGTGTCAGTACCTGCTGAAAACATGTCCTGAAGATAAACAAATTGATGGTCAATACAAGTAGCATAATCAAACTATACTTTGAAATCATTACAATTTAAAACAGTATACAACCTAATGATGAAATGTTTTAAAAATGGGACAGGTGAGACCTGCAGTCATGATTTAATTGGTTCAATGTCCAACCACCGTTGAAGTGATTGACAAATAAAAAAATATAAAAAGAATTGAGCAACAAAAAAATTTAAAAATTGAAAATTGGTTGAATGAACCAACTATGGTTTAATTTAGTGCATCCGGTTGAACTCACAGATTCGATATGATTTTTAAAATATGGCAGCATTTAACAACGCGGAGAATCAACTAAGTGTCTAAAGTGTTTCAAAAATCAAATTGAGTTGGGTGACCCTTATCTATGTGCAACACATGAATGATTTTTGAGTTAGGCTAGCATAACACCATCACTCGAAATAATAGAGTTTGGTTTTTTTTTTTTTTTTTGGGAAAGAAAAAATGATAGAGTTTAGTTAACAATCGTCAATAAGAATAAACAAAATACACTATGATACAAGTAGTATTTAATTTCTATTATATAGTATCGATGTAAAGTTATTATTTTCACATGCATCAAATTATATTTTTGCCACAAGTCATGTGTTTAATGAGTATTATATATTATTCCTTCAAAAAAATGAGTATTATATATTATGTATTTTCAAATAAATCAAATAATCCTTCCTTCAAAAAAGATTTAAATTAATGCCTCACGGTACCAATTTATTATATTATTTTCAAAATCAATAAATATCTATATATTGAAATATAACCAAAAATACATATAAATACATACATAAATGATAAATAAACACACACTCATAGTAAAATAGATTAGATATACGTATAAAACATTTTTATGCATGTCATAATAATTAGCTCCACAAAGCAAAATAAATATAGAGATTTTAGTTTTACACTTACCAATAACAGGGCCTTGATGACTGTTCGGTCAATAGGAAAACCTAGGGATTCTGTCCTTTGGATCCAAAGCAAAACATCAACAAAGTCACCTTGGTCTTCAGTATCTAAACAAACTTGATCGTCATCACTAGCTCCTTTCTGACGATTGATATGATCTTCAACTACATCCTCCAAAAGATCATCAAACTGTTTAGCAACTTTTTTTGCTCTTGCATAAAATCCAGAAACATTGGTCATCCAATCAAGCCAAGGAACATAGTCACCAACAACAAAAGTACCAAGTAACTCAGTAAAATCCAATAATAACTTTTTAAATCCCTTCCCACTTTCACCACTATACTTTCTCCCCAAAGCAACCCTACAAACTATATCATTGATAGTTGTGGAGAGCAACTCACTTATATTCACCGGTAAAGATGTGGAACAACAATGGTTTATTTTCTCCATCATTAAACCAATTTCTTCCTCTCTCACAGTACTAAGAGATTGAACTCTTTTAGCACTGAGAAGATGTAAAACTGAAATGCTTCTTATCTGTCTCCAATACTCTCCATATGGAGCTGTTGAAACATCTTTGCAATCATATAAAAGTATATCGTAAAGTTTAGTTTGAGGTCTGTTTGCAAAAACACGATCATGAGTTTTCATTATCTCACTTGCTCCTTCAGGTGATGAGATCACAAGAACTGGTACACTCCCAAGATGGAGTTGCATTAAAGGGCCATATTCTTTAGCTAGAGATTGAAGTGTGCGGTGAGGGAATAGGCCAAGTTGATGGAGATTTCCTATTATAGGGAATTTTGGAGGAGAAGGTGGTGAGTTTTTGGTTTTTGTAGAATTGAAATACCATTTGATTAGCATAAAAAGTATGAGAAAGATGAAAGAGATTATGAGTAGCATTTTGTGTTCTTAGTTTTTCTTTCCAAATGTAGTAAAGGCATGCATTGCATTATATAGTCAAAAGAGTATAGGGAAATGTGGACATGTTGACAATATTTTTTGCTTTTTAGATCTTATGAATCGGTTTGGGCCACGCATGCATTTTTTTTAGATAGAATAGTCCTATAAGGTTACAACAATCAAAAGACAACAATATTGTCAGATTGCAACTAAGAAACCAATCACAAACGAACATGTGTAGTCAATGGACAATGCCTTTGCTTTATGATTAAAAATATATAATTAAAAATATTCTTGGAAAAGTTCATTCCATTAAGTTGGAATTAATCTTGATTTAAAATCATCTATAGATGTCACGAATCTCAGAAAGAAAAAAGGTAGATCACGTGTTAGTTTCTCGTGGGGCGGCCCAAAAGTAATAGTTTATTAAGCAGTGTTAACTAAATGTCTTAGGACACATGTTAAGAAATCTAAAAAAAGAAATATTCTCTTAAACTTTTTGCATTCAATTCATTAAAATATTAAATATTAAATTTAATACACGCATTCTAATAAATTATTTCTATATTTAACTTCTAAACTTATACCTAAAGGAAATAAGTTAACATTTCTATAATTTATTTTATTTGACTATTCCTATTTTTGAAGTGGAGTAATAGTTTATTTTATATTTATAGCTTTTTTTGTTGTTGAAAGATTTATATTTATAGGTTATACAACCGATAATTTTATTAAGAGAGATGTTAAACATATTTTAAGGATTTTAAAATGACGAGTTTTATAAAAATTTGTGTATTTGATGCATTAAAAATTAAAGTACTTTATTTATTTTTTTCAAAAAAATAGTATTTAATTTTTTTAATGAATACTTTTTTAGTTTAGAATTCTTTAAAAAGTATTTAGAATATTCGTTAACAATACCTTTTTATATTGTCTCGACAATTTTTTTGTCAAATGGTCTACGATTCCCTCAAGTGTGTAAATCCTCACCTTTAAAACCTCATCACTCCTTGATCCATTATTTTTAATATTTTGTGAACTCTCTCTTCAATGTGTGGTGGAAAGTTCACCAGATGGATTCCTACGTATGTGAGAAAATTTACTAACGTCTAATAGTAAATTGATACTCTAAATTAGAAATCTGTTTGAGGAAATGCTATGAAGATTTTGATCATCGTCCACGTTATCAATGATTAAGATTTTTTTAAAAGGAATCAATGATTAAGATTTTAACCATCGATAATATGTGAAGATCAATGATCAAGATTTCCACGTTATTTTCTAAAAAGAAAAACAACCGAGAGAATCTATTTTCGGTTTAGTAGCAAAAATCATACACTTTAGATGTGGGAAATCACGAATTCAAATATGCACTCCAACACATCAAATATCTTTGCAACTATCAACAATATTAGATTGAAGGAGCTCCGGCTCATTTTACTCTATTTACACACCCTACACAATAACTATTTGTGCTAGACTTCATCGGTCAACCAATCCTTATTGAAAGGATGTAAGGTTGCAATTGCAAAAATATTTTCAATAATCTAAACATATAGATTACACTAATTTTTTTTCATATTTAAATGTATTTTTATAAAATAGAATATTTAAAATATATATGCATGGTATCGTGAAAAGTTAATTTTTTAAAAATATTTTGTTCAATATTAAAATGGAGTTTAATCTCATTGATATATTAATTTGTTAATTTGCTAAACTCACTACTAAAAAACAAAAATTAGCGATAGAAATGTGAGATATCGCTCTTTAATTCCATAGAAAATTTTGCAACGAGAAAATTAGTGAGATATTTCATTTTTTTTATGTCACTAATTTCCTCCATTGACATGCTAATTATTTAAAATCATTTATATTAAATAGACTTCTAAGTAGACTAATATGTTATACCAAACTTTTTTTAATCAAAATAAATGTTATACCAAACTTTTTAAAAGATCAAACTTAGGTATAAAAATAAGACAATAACAAATCAGGCCTAGACATTAAACCTTTCAAAAAAAATAAAAATTTGGTCACTTTTACGAAGCCTAACTGGACAAATTAACTTATTGTCACTTATACTGATCTTTAACTAGCTAGTAGAGACTCGAATCTCTACTGGGTATTAAAAAAAGACTCGAAATCTCTTGATGCTCAAGTCAACTTTTTTAGAAGGAAAAAAACCTTGCATCAATAAATTATATTTAGTAGTGTACACAACACCGCGGACACTGCATGAATTCGAGCTTGCTAAACGTCATCATGCACAAAAACTGCTAACTTGTCCTCAAATATAAAAACTTATGAATTAAACTACAGGGATTAATAAAATTTACTGTAATATATGTTTGTTGACAATTGATATTGTTTTCAAATTTACCATTCAAAAGAAGATAATAATGAGTTTATATTTTTTTATAAGGGTGTGCAGTAGTTTATATTTCTTTTATCATAGTATTTATTTCAAGTTGAATAAAAAGATATAAAATAATTAGAGATATTTTGATAAATCAATATTAATGTAGTTGAAAATTTTCGAAAGAACCTATATAAAGGATTAGAAAGAAAAAAAAATCTTAAATCCCATATTTAGTGAGGTAGACAGTGAATGTTAAATGCTATATGGCACGAATAATTTCATGTACGAAAACTGGCAAATGCACAAATCATGGATGCTGGAACAATGTTAAAGGAATAAAAAACTGATGTAGTGGGCTAGAATACAAATCATGGGTAGCGGCAATTGAAAAGTTCGGACATCATAATACTTAAGGTTTATACTCACAAGTTCAACAAAGTAAGACTTCTCTAGGGTTAGTAATGACTTATATTCTCATAAGCGTTTGAGAATGTAAATCTAGTCATACAAGAGGAATTATCGATTTCTCGGCGAACGATACAAGCAAATAATATATATCGTTTTCGGGTAGAAAGGTGAACTTAATCAAGGATATCTATCTTGTGTTTGACTCAAGATAAAAGGAATTGAAAAGAATTAAGAATGATATATATATATATATATATATATATATATATATATATAATAAGTATTATTCAAATGTCATTAATAAAAAAAATCTCAAGAACTTATGTAAATACCAAACAAATAATGGAGGTTCATCTATGAATACTAATCTTAAGTGTTTAGTTACTCATGGTAATTGAATATATCACCAGAGAGAAAAGAAAAGTGAACATACACCGTAAAAAAGTGGAAATGGGGTTGAGAAACATCCTTTTTTGTTGCTCTGGTCACACTCCTTAGCCTTTGAACCGTCAAGTATTTTGAATGAATATTGGGTTAAACACACGCTAAATAGGCAAAAATCTGCACCTAGCATGCACATGGCACACAGATCAAAGAGCTTTTCTTGTTATGTAGTCTGCATGAGTTTGGGGCTTGAGACATAATTTTCCCAAGTTGTTTTGTCTTCAAATTTTCATTGTGCTCGATCCTCTAGCTTCTACAACTTTCATGAGATGTCTTGATTTTTCATTTACATGATTTATACAAAAAAAAAAAAAACCCTCAAAACACGTATATATGAAGTTGTCTAGTTAGGGAAGAAGACGAATTACAACAACTCAAATTAAAACATTACAAAACATTTCATAAATCATGAGTAATTGACTCTAAAACCTCTAGAACGTCCTTAAATAATGAGAAAAAGACTCGATAACATAGCTAAAAATATCATACATGTGTTACCATCGTCTATGCGATCCGTTATAATGGTGTTATGTCTGTTATGGTTAAAGATGTAAATTGATATCCACAAGCACGAGTTGTATGATATATGTGTCTCCCATCTTGGATATATATGATACATGTTTCCGTTTAATATTCGCTAAATGATTAATATATGGATTTTGAGGTACTCATGAATGCTTGCTTACAATATCTATGTACTCATGAATGCTTGCTTACAATATCCATGGATAACATTTTTAAAAAATGAATTTCTTTAAAAAAAAGAAGTCAGGGTTAACCATACAAATTGACCTTGTAATATACACGAAGTTTGAAAAATGACCATGTAATAAAAAAATACAAAGTACACCCTTATAATTTGATATTCTTCGTATGTTTTATTTCATATTTTTCCCTATAGACATAAAATGCATAAATGTGAAATAGAGATTGGAATTTTTCAGGCATGATTAGGACATTGAAATATGACACACACAAAAAAAATCCTACAAGGGACAAATTAGTTATGGATTTTTATAACACTAATAAGCCAAAAAACAAAACAATGAAAAATCTCGACCTAAAAATTAAAATTTTAGTTGGTTTTTTATCGAGACGCCTCAATTTATTTTGATTTTTCAACCAAAATACAAACAAATTTTTAATTTGATCTTACCAGCTACTAATATAGAAATATTAATTGCTTGGATTTTTTTTTTCTTCATTCTTATCCTTGCCTCTAATAAAATAAATCAATTTTATTTAAGGAAAATCCATCTTCTTAAAATTTTACTTTTTAATTCTTTATTATTTTTCTCTTATCTTTTCTATTCCTTTTTTTCTTTCTCCGTTAATATTTTATTCATATCCTTTTTCTTTTAAAAAAAGCAAAATGAATTATATTAAACTACTAAACCACAGTCTCATTGGCACAAACTGTACTGGAGAAGAGAGAAAAAAAAAATGTCTCCAAGCAAGAAAACAAAAAAGGAAAACTAAAATTAGACAATGTCCAAACACAACAAAGGGCTAAGTCATCAACTATGATGGTCAAATGCGGTGTTTATAAAATCTACCTTTAAACATTAAAAAGAAAGAAATTCAACATTATCTAAAATCTTAAGTGTTGAACATGCTTTGTGATTAAAAATTCCGCCATTCATTTCCTTCTAGATAATCCAGGTCCAAGCGCACCAAATCAAATTCATCATTGAGCATTTGGCTTTTGTAGTACCAGCTGTAGTATCAAACTGAATTAAGTGAACATATAAATTAGCTGGATGAACCCAAACATATTTATTATATAATTTATATATTTTATTCTTTATATGTTCATTTTCATCAAAGAATGTTCAACATTTTATCAAAGTTTACTATAATAATATATAGAGTAAAGTACACTCCCCTCCCTTTAAAGATGTTTGAATTACATAACCCTTCTCTCTTATGTTAAAATATACACTCCCCTCCCTTGAATTTTTTTTTACACTCCCCTCCCCTATAAGATGCTTGAATTACAACTCTATCCCTTAATAATTAAATATGCACTACACTTTAATCTATTTTAACTTAAATAAACATGCTTATGATATATATTAATTTTGAACCACCATTTAAGAAAAATATATTTATTTCTTTATAATTTAAATGTCAATGATAATTAAATTTAAATATTTTGCTATTAATTTTATATTTTAGAGTATAAAATTAACTTTTAAATAACCATACTTTATTGTCTTTAGTAATTTTTCACATATTTTAATTTTATTTTAAGTTGTTTCATATTTTATATCAGGGTTTAAAACTATATGTTAATGAAATTTTCAATAAAAAATAGCAAAAAATATGTATTCAAATTTTGATTATATTAAAATAGACCCACAATGTTTTTTTCCATAGTATGTTAGATTATTATATTTTTGCTAGATTATTAGAAATAAAAAAAATTATCGAGGGATTAAAGTGTAGATTTTAACGAAAGAGGGGATGCGAATGTAATTCAAGCTTCTCTTAAGGGATGAGAATGAAATATTTTCTATTATATTTTGAATAAGAGGAGAAGGGAATATATATTTTAACATAAGAGAGGAAAAGAGTGTAATTCAAGCATTTTTGAAGGGAGGAAAGTGTAATTTACTCTAATATATATATATATATATGCGATTTTTGATAGGAGCATATATGAACGTTGTGCGTGATCAATGCAAACTCAAAGAACTTGATTATAATTTATATCATTGTCTACCGGTATATATATATTTTTTAAATAAAATAAAAGACAAATATTTGTCTTTGATAAAATTCTATATCCAAAAATAAAAGCACATAAACTCGCAACGAACATAGTGCAAAACTACAAATATTTGTTGTCAAATCAGTTATTTAGATTAGATTATTTTAATTTTTTTTAATAAAAATAAAATGATATTCATTCAAATTGATAGAGTATATTATTTAAAATTGTTAACCTAAATAATGAATCTATGTACAAACTCACAACATTCAAGTTAATAACATACAATTGAAAAATTGTTAAAAACGTAAAATATGGATGTTTGAACAAACTCACAACAATCAAATTAAAATCATACAATGAAAAAATTGCCAAAAACGTAAAACATGAATATGTGAAAAACTCACAACATGAAAGCTAATATCATGCAATGGAAAAATAACTACAAATAATATAATAAAGTAATCGAGATATTTATGCCTACAGAGACATAATATTGATGCTCAAATCGTTTATTGAATATGAAATCTTTCAACAAAAACCAAATAGACATCGTAACAAGACGAGAAATCAAATAATATCAAAATAATACAGCGTTACTCTGGGACGACGAGCAATACTCTTTTATTTATTTTTGCCTTTATTTTTTCATTGAAGTTTGATACCTTGCTTTATATGGAGGGATTTGAAGATAACGAATGCAAAGATGAACGGATACGATTGAATCAATAATCGGATATCCATTATTCCATTCCAGCTCCACCAAACCTAACTAAACCATAGTTAAAAGCCTGGTCCACATCAAACCCTAGTTCAAATTTGACAGCGCAATCCACTCAACTAAGATCTTCCTCCAATCCACCACGTGGACGGCTAGATTTCATTTCAACCGTTTCCACGGTTCGTTATTATCATAACTAACATCAAAATTAGGGTTCAATCGTATCAAATTCACAAATCTTCTGTAAATCGATTTTTCCCCAAATTTTCTCTGAATTTTTCGCACTTCTTTGAATCATGGAGATGGAACGCGTCTTCGAATTTCCTCACACTCACATGGATCGTCGACCAAGGAAGAGAGCGAGGTTGGGTTGGGATGTTCCTGAAACCCCAAAGGTAGTTTTTTCTCTCCAATTCCCAAAATCTTAAGTTCTGATAATTTTTTTCGTGTTTTTTGTATTGCTATGGTTGTAGATCTGGTGGAATTGTTGAGGTTAGGTATGTTTGATTCAGGAAAATTTGATTTTTTTAATTTTACAGGATTTAATTGACGATTTTTATGTTTACTTTGATGGATCTGTTAGGTTTTGGTGTTTTGATTAACATTACAGAACTGGTTATTGCTGTATAACACGGATCTAGTTGAATTCATTGATTTTGATTAATATTACAGAACTACGGATCTAGCTGAATTCATTGATATTTTTTATCGCAGTTGAATTCATTGACCTTAACCAAGGTGTTTGCATGATTTTATATCGCCTGTTACAATTAAATTTGTTAAATTTTTTTGAAGTTGTTATCGAAATTTTGTGTTGATGTTTCAACCTTTGTATAATTTATGTAATAAATTGACTATTTTGTGATTTATTTCATTGTATACTTAGATAATATACCTTGATAATTTAACTTTTCTTGTGCTGTCATTAATTAATTAATTGATTAATTAATATTAGATTCGATCTCCAGTGTTTCCTGTTGATGGAATTTTAAGAATGAATTACCTGTGAATTCTGATGTGAATCTTTTGTACTTGGTTTGAATACTTTAGTTTTTGTTGTGTTCTTCTTAATGATTAATTATGGATGCTATCATTTGTTAATTTCTTGAAACAATTTGAGATGATGGAGAGGTTATTGGTAGGGTTTTCAGTGGGAAAAAAGTGTTTTTTAACTGTTAGTGGTGCATGAATGGATGGCTGTGTGTAGGCTCAGGTAGAATTGTTTTTTGGACAAGAGCTTGGGAATTTTTCTAGCTATGCTCCTTCAGGGGTTCCCTCGGAACACACCACTAGTTCTCTATCTGTTAAGGGTGTTGCTCGAAATGGTTCTCCCCCTTGGCGAGATGATGACAAAGATGGCCATTACACTTTTGCTGTTGGAGAAAATTTAACTTCCCGCTGTAATTACACTTTGCCATAATTACCAAATTTACCTTCATATATATGTCTTGGTCAAATTCTAGTTCATTGTTTTTTCTGTAGGATCTGCAATTATTTGCTCTCAAAACACAACATTTTGATGCATATGCATCTCCGTTCCCATTTTAATTTTTAAGTTGTTAAATGAAGACTTAAGTTTATGTATTTAAATACATTAACTATTAATGTTTCGGATGTATGAATCTCATCATTGATGACCATTTTCATTTTAAATGTTTCTAGCTGTTGACTTGTTTTGAGCATCCTGTAATCAATGCATATTTGATTTTCTTGTTTAGCTAGGCTTGCCTTGTTTACACTCATTTCTAATTATACCTAATGGTTACAGATAAGATCCACAGCAAAATGGGGGAAGGAACTTTTGGGCAGGTATTGGAATGCTGGGACAGAGAAAGGAAGGAAATGGTTGCCATTAAAATTGTCCGTGGAATAAAAAAATATCGTGAAGCAGCGATGATAGAAATTGAGATGTTGCAACAGCTTGGTAAACATGATATAGGTGGCAATCGGTAAGTGGTTTTAGCTTTATTTTATAATAATCAACACCAGCACGATGTAAATATTTGATTCCATTGCATTGGTTAAATTATTTTATTCCTTGCAGTTGTGTGCAAATACGGAACTGGTTTGACTATCGTAATCATATATGTATTGTAAGTATTTGATTGATTTGTGATGGGTTGATTTCCCCAATATACAAATAATGTGGGGGTTAAGACGAAAGTGAATTTAAATGGTTTTAACAGGTCTTTGAGAAACTTGGACCAAGCTTATACGATTTTCTTCGGAAAAACAATTATCGCTCATTTCCCATTGATCTTGTCCGTGAGATTGGCAGACAACTATTGGAATGTATAGCATGTGTGTAGTATTTACCTAAACTATCATTCCTTTATTCTTACATATATTTCATTCTGAGTTGTGCAAATTATTGTGCTTTATCATATCCTCTGTGTGTCCTTACTTGTATCGTGTTTGTTGTGATGTGGTAATCATCAGAAAGTTTTGTTGCATATTCTCTAATATGTTTCTTTTGTTAATTTTTCAGTTATGCATGATTTGCGCATGATCCATACTGACCTAAAGCCTGAAAACATACTCCTTGTTTCACCAGACTATGTCAAAGTTCCTGACTACAAGGTACTTTTCTGTTTTGCACTCATGTTCATTCTCTGTTTGTACATCTGCATTGTTCTTTGAATTTTCCAAAACTAATGGCCATCTGTGTAGCCGAGCTTAACTACAGATACAAAATTTATTTCAGACACAAGTCCATATTTTAAGTGTATTAGGATTAACTAAAATTAAACCAATAAACCCAACATGGCTTTTTTATTATCTGACATCTGTTGTTTCTCTAACAGATTTCATCGAGGTCACCAAACTCGTATTTCAAGAAAGTGCCCAAGTCTAATGCTATCAAGGTTATTGATTTTGGAAGCACCACATATGAGCGAGTAGATCAGAGTTATATTGTCTCAACTCGTCATTATAGAGCACCTGAAGTCATCCTTGGTATGTGCTGATGTAGACAGGATTGGAGCCTTTTTCACTGAGTTTGCATGATGATAATTCATAATAACCAGTCATATCAGCTAAGAAGTTGATTTTGGTTATGTATTGTAGGTCTTGGCTGGAGCCATCCATGCGATATATGGAGCGTGGGTTGTATATTGGTCGAGTTATGCACGGTATGCTTTGTTCATTGAGACTCTGTTCACGCACTTGTCAATCTTCTACAGTTCTGACTCTGAGTTCTTAATGTAGGGCGAAGCTTTGTTTCAGACTCATGAAAATTTAGAGCACCTTGCCATGATGGAGAGGGTACTTGGTCCACTACCAATGCATATGTTGAAGAGAGTCGAGTAAGTGAACGACAATGGAAACTAAACATTCAGTTGTTCGATCTCTAAATATCATATGATGACTGTTTTTTCTTGTACATGTTTAGCCGACATGCTGAGAAGTATGTCAGAAGAGGTAAATTGGACTGGCCAGTGGGTGCAACCTCGAGGGAGAGTATTAAAGCTGTAATGAAGCTCCCTAGACTACAGGTTTGTTTAGTTGCCATATATTTTCTGTCTTGTATAAAGCCATTTATATTGGTCTATTTTGAATTTATTCCTAATTTTTTTCCTCAAATATTTGCAGAATCTAATAATGCAGCATGTTGATCATTCAGCTGGTGATCTCATACATCTGTTGCAAGGGTTACTTAGATATGACCCCTCTGAAAGAATCACAGCCAAGGAAGCCCTCAGACATTCCTTTTTTATGAGGAGATCACATTAGATGACCCACCATTAACTAAAGTTAGATCACGTTAGATCACCAAGGTCGTCATCAAGGTGGGATGCACATGAGCCCATAACAGTATTGTGATGTGATGGCCACGGCCCTTCCCAATTAAAGAGGAGAGGCCATGGCACTGTAAAAAATTTCGTGGTCGTCTTGTGATGCTATTGACCAAGGATCCCTTTTTAGCTGTTTTCCGCCCTCATCTCTTTGGCTGTCTATCCTTAATTAGAAAAATGAGCGTGCTCATACTGATCTATATGAATTCAATGTACAGAAGATAGTTACAATTTTAACATTTACGATGTAATTTTTGAAATTTAAAATTTACATGCTTGTGTGAAACTTTACAGCTGATGTTCGAATCTGTAGGGGAAAGGACAGTTCTTTCCTTCCACAATTTTTGTCTGCCACCCACTTCCAACAAAGTGAGTCATTTGTCTGATGGAGTTACTCTAAGGAAAACAATTTGTCTCATTGGAAGCTATTTTCAGTCTATTAATTGATAAACAGTCCCAACAATAGGCTGCATCATATAATATTGGACCATTTCCGTCATTAACAGAGCCCCATCTCCCTCTTCCTCTTATTTCTGATCCCATCGTCACGTTTATTATCCCAGCGACGTGAGAGGTACTGTCTACAATTTGAACAAACGTGGCTTTAAAAGTGATTTGGAAATTTTGATCAGAAGTCATTATTATATCAATTACATTTTCAGAAGTACCAATTACATTTTAGATATGTGAAAAGGAATTGGTTTGTAAGAGAGATGGAATGCTACGAGAGGAAGAAGGGGGGAGGTTTCCGATGAGAGGATAATTACGTGATTTGCTATTTTCGTTAGTTAAAGTTAACTTACTCTTCTTTTTAGTTTTTAAATCTCAGCCGTTGGATGTTTTATTGCCACATGTCTTGCATCTAGACCCTAAATGAAGCATTGCCTAAATGGAGCATTTGCCAAAATGGAGCATACTTGAACTCCATTTGTCGTGTACACACACACACACACACATATATATTTTACAGATGCTGGTCATGTACATAGGTTACTATTTTATGGCTTAAATATGTGTCAAAATTAGGGTTCCAGAATAGAATCCCAGTAGAAGCAATCAAACATAAACCATATTCCAACGAAAACGAACAAACTTCTGTGGTGAAAAAGCGATTCTGGAAGGAAAACGATTCCGCGACGATTTGTGGTGAAAACGATTACGAGAGCGTTGGAGCTCGTTATCGTAGGATTGTTTGTGTTTGATTTCTGCATTTTTGGAAATCGTAAATGTTGAACCTGTGTTAGATTTGTGTTAAAAACAATATTTTCGAAATAAAAACCCTAAATATGTTGAACCTGTTAGGTTTGTGTGTGATTTGTTATAAATTTCGAAAATAAAAACCCAAAATATGTTGAACATGTTAGGTTTGTATTTGATTTGTTATAAATTTCAAAAATAAAAACCCTAAATAAGTTGAACCTGTGTTAGATTTATGCATTTCCAAAACCCTATTTCTGTTGATATTCATTATGGAGGTAGTTTTACTAGGGACTGGTTGATAAGTTATACAGGAGGAGAGGTAAAAAGGTTTGAAGGTTTAGACCCTCATAAGTTTTGTTTTTTTTGAAATTGTGAATATGTAGAGGAAGATCTGAAAGTTAAAAAGGGAGGGTATAAGTTAAGGTGGATGCCTCACTATGAAGTAAACTTTAGGGTTGTTATGGTATATGAGGTTGTCAGTGAGATTAAGGAATATGCTTCGAAGGTAAATAAGGCAGTTAACATATTTATTCAACATGATGTTGATGAAATTAGTGGGTTGTGGACATTCCAAACTGTGTTACTGTTACTAGTGAAGTTGGACAAAGTTCTCAGGTTGAGGCTAATGGAAATGGACTTGAGAAGGAAAAGGAAGATAAGAAGGGAAAAGGTGTGTTGGTGTGTTCTGAAGAGGATGACCTTGTACAAAAAACTGATGATGAGAGGTCAGGGAGCAGTGAAGATGAGGCAAATGGTGTATATTTTAATGATAGTGAGGATGAAAGAGCATTGGGTCTTGATGATGGATCTGGACCATATGATATAACTCCTTTGGATATGAATGAAGTTGTGGGACTGGTTGGAAAAAGGAGGGGCTAATGGTAAAAAAAAAGGGGGTAAAAGAGGGGCATATGAGAAAGGTACAAAAACCAAGAAACAATCAAAGGGTGATAAAGAAGAAAAAAATGATGATCCTGAGTGGGAGAGAGAGTATGAAAGTGATGAGCTATATTCATAAGACCATGATGAGTCAGACTCTGAAAGGGGACTAAGAGCAGATGTGTTTAAGATGAGCCAACTAACACCAACCTTTAAATTCAAGGTTGGTATGGACTTTAAGTCAATTGCAGAGTTCAAAGAGGCCATTAAGGAGTGGAATGTATTAATTAGATTTCAAATTAAGTTTGTGAAAAATAAGGATAGGTGTAGGGTAGAGTGTAAGGATAAGCACAAGGGGTGCAGGTATGTGGCCCTCCAGCAAAATGGCTTACAACCATATATATATAAAATAAAGAAACTGGGTGGGAACCACACATGTGGTAGGTCATAAGACAACTCTAGTGCCAATGCCAATTGGTTAACCAATATTGTTGTGGAAAAAATGAGGTGTAGTGGTGAACAGAAGGTCAAACAAATCATGAAAGATCTGAAGGGGCAGTATTATGTTGGGGTCTCTTTTCATACAACTTGGAGTGCAAAGAAGAGAGCTACTAAAATTATAGATGATGATGCAAAGAAACAATACACTTTACTGTGAAGGTATTCAGCTGAGTTAAAGAGGGTGTGCAATGAGAATAATCTCAAGATTAATGTAGAGAGAACCTTGTTAACAAATCAACCAAGATTCAACAAGTTTTACTTTTGTTTTGATGGTTGCAATCAAGGTTTCTTGGCTGGCTGTAGGCCATTTATTGGAGCGGATGGGTGTCACTTGAAAATTAAGTATGGAGGTATATTATTGGTTGCTGTTGGAAGAGATGCAAATGACCAATATTTCCCTTTAGCATTTGGAGTTGTTGAGAATGAAACCAAAGAAGCATGGAGGTGGTTTTTGACTTTGTTGCTTAAAGATATTAGAAACAAAAGATGGGTGTTTATTTCAGATCAACCAAAGGTATTTTACTTAGCTCTCTATATGATTATGAACATTTTTCTATTTTTATATATCTCTTTATGTTTTACTTATGTTCTATTATCTGTATCTATGATCCATGGATTGATGATTGTGTTTGAGGAATGGTCTGATAGAATTGAGCATAGGTACTGTCTTAGACATCTATATGCCAATTTTAAGAGTTTTTTTGGAGGAGGAACTATGACAAGGGATTTGCTGATGGGTGCAGCAAAGGCTACCTATAGACAAGGTAAAAACATAACTTATAAGCCATTTTTTTTTTGGGTGTTAATTTTGGTAGATCTTGACTGTGTTTATGTGTTTATGTTTGTGTTTTACTACACAGCTCGGGCTGTTAAGATGGAAGAGCTGAAAATGGTAGATGTCAAAGCATGTGAATGGCTAATGGGTCATGATCCTAAATTATGGTGTAAGCATGCATTTTCCTATTATCCAAAGTGTGATGTATTAATGAATAATATTTATGCTTGCCTAATTCCATTTTATGTATATATGTTAATAGGTTCAATCACAATCAAATTTAATTCATAAGATCACATTTCATTCAACCAAACCAACACATTACACATTGTCACATTACAAGTTGAAATAACCAGAAACACATTACATAAACATCACAAACACAAACACATTTCTTTCAAAATCCCAAACTCATTACATTACATAACCACAAACACAAACACATTACTAATCCTATTCCTACCTTTTCACTTAATTCACTACTTCTTTGCATAACATACCCCAAAGATCACCCAACTAACTATAACAAACAACTTCAACCAGTCCATTTTCTTCTTCTCTTGCACCAATTTCAACTTCATTTTTTCTTTCTTCTTGTCCCACATTCCATGCATAACTTCAGCACAGTTACACTTCTCTGGTTTAGCCTCCACATTTGACACTCCCTGCATAACTTCTTGGACCACTGCTTTCGACGATTCGTTTTTTGGCTGCTCAATTGATGGATGAAATTGGAAGAGGAATTGGAAAACATCGCTCCATGATTTCCACGACACTTAAGTGCCGATGGATGAAATTGAATTTCGGTAGTTAGTTAACTGTCGATGAGGGCATTTGGGTAAATTACTGGTGTTTTTCAGCCAAACTTAATGTGTCATCAGCAACTTTCAAAAAGTAATGGTTTTTTAAAAAAAAATTCACATCTGTTGCAATTAAAGCAGATGTGAAATATGTAGATTTCACATCTGGGATTTGAATCCAGCGATGTGAGATACATGTTCAGATTTTGAAAAAATGGATTTCCAATCTGGTGGGTGATAATTAGTTGTGAAAAATTACTTATCACATCGGTTAGATACCCGTTGTGAAAAGGTGTGGATATACCTACCACATCACCTTTGTTTAAATTAGGTGAAACGGATGTGAAAAATTATTTTCACCATGTGAAAACCTATTCTGTAGTAGTGAATCCAGTTATTGAAAATACATCTGCATCATTTTAGACAATATCCAAACAAATGAGTAAAATAACAAATGAATTTGGATTTTGTAGCAAGGGTAGCAACAATCATGCAGTAGTTGACAACGTAGTTAGTAATAAAATTCCTTAGGAAAATCCAAACATACAACCTGTTCGAGTACCACATATAGATCCTTGAAATATGACCATAGTCAATAGAAACTACAATGCAAACTCCATAATTCCTCAAATTAGACAAAATGTTGTGGGACATCATGTCAAAAACATGGTAGGAAGGGATTTAAATAGACATGGTCTAACCATAGGATATGCAAATAGACACCTATTTAGTATCTGCATTCTCTAATGTTGTACTACTGTCAAAACATCCTCAAGGTATTAAGGTTTCTAAGTTTACCAAATTTGCATGAGTCTAGAGAATCCACAATGGCACATGTGTCTAGATACCAATTAAAGTGTGGGGACTTGACAAAAGATAAACACTTAAATTAAAATATATTTCAACTTCATTAACCAATGATGATTTTACTTAGTTCGGCACTCTTCCTTCCACACCCAAGTCGATTATCAATTTGGGACAGTTAGAAACAATTTTCCATGAATAATTCATTAAGGGTGAAATGAAATTAATCGGTGGTATGTCATTGAATTTGTTATATTTTGTACACATCAAGATGTCAAATTTTATCAATCAGCAATATACTACATAACTAGTTGCAGTCACAAACAATGTTTAATGCACATTTCCATATATAATGGTTAATTAAACTCTTATGGTTGATGATCTTAACTGTATAAATTTAACAAGGAAATATTTTAGGCTATGTTTGGGTTGATGGAGTGAGATGGAATGGAATGGTAACTAATTATGTTCCATTGTTTGGATTTATTAAAAATGGATGGAGTGGAATGGTATATAATGGAACTCATTCCATCAAATCCTTAAATATTATTTTCCCCCCAATTTGGGGTGTATCCAATGGAATGAAACTTTATAATTAAAATATTACTATTTTATCCCTATCCAATACATCTTCCTCTCCAATTTGTTCATTCTCATGTTTCTTCTTTTACTCGGTGTATAAGAAAAAAAATCCTTCCTGCACTGTTACGAACAAGCATCCCTATCTTAATAATAAAGAGAGTCCTATTCAATACAAACTAACATCATTCTCCACTGTTACGAAACAAAATCCATGATTAATCACTCTTGCATAGATAAAAAGAGGGCACAATTATATGATAAAAACCCTGCTCATTTGTAATGTTTACTATATCCTGACCCAAGTTTCTGCTATGGTCATTTTTTTAGTTGAAACTTTGCTATGTATGTCTTTTTCAGTGTCTATTTATTTTTTATTTTGCTCTAAAGTGTTTCATTTTTATGTTTCTCCTGATTTGGTGAATTTTTTTAGCGTTGAGAAAAAATAACTTTCCCAATTTCTTGCATGAGTGTACTCTATATATTTTGTTGTCTTAATTGAGTACTTTTTATTCCATTTCTTTTGAAGAAAAAAAAATTAGTAATGTTTTTTTTTATGTATTAATATGATTTTTTAAATTAGAGTAAAAATGGAATTAAAAAAATATAACTTGTTCCATTCCGTCCACTTTCCAAACAATGGAACAGAGACATTTAACAACATATCCATACAATAGAATGGAATTTTTGTTCAATTCTGCTCTGTTTCATTCCATTCCATTCCGCTCCATTTCGTTCTATTTTGTTCCATCAATCCAAACAGAGTTAAGGAAATCCTCATTTTAAAAATATGAGGGCTTTGCGGCAGTTCATCTTAAGGATTGAAACTCCAGTGAGTCACCTAACAAATTTAAAAACAATTAGTTTTCTCTTTTTTCTTATCATGTCACTCATAGTAGGGATCAAAAGCATTTTTTATTTTATTTCTACAAATTGTAGACACTGAAACACAACAAACAAAACTTCCAAGAATCAATACCAAAAAGTGTTATAATTGCCGTGACCAAAAACATATTGAAGTCAATATCATATTTCTTTCCTTTATTTATATTACTTTATTTTTATTTTTTTTTTACAAAACTCACTATTTTACTGAAAGTTGTGGACGACCATCTTTTTGGATCCTCCATATTAAGGCTATTTTTGAATTAATGAAATGTGATGGAGTGGAATATAATAGTTTAGTGTTCCTTTGTTTAGATATTTGGCAAAATGATGGAGTGGGACTTGATGACATTCATTCCATCACATTCCACTAACAAAAAAAGTTTCATATTGGTCTTTTAATTTCATTAAGTTTTGTCATGTTAGTTCTTTCCATATTCAGCGACCTTTAATCGAAGAATTTGTGAAAGTTGTTGATCTTGTAGAAGAAGAGATTGTTGATACCTGAAAAGGATTTACATGCCACAACTTAATAAAAATTAAATGATTAATATGACATTTTTTTTTATCACTTTGTTGTATTTCGTCACCCTTGTCTTCCAAACAAATCGTGTACGTCATTCTATTTTTTTTATTGTACTTTTTTTTTTGAATAGGCATATATTATTAAACGTCATCCCCGCAAGATGCAAGGTATGGACGAAACAAGATACAAATGGTGCCGCATATAGACGGTACACCATAACCACCTAAAAACACCCCTGGAGATAAACCCACCAAAACACATCACCACCTAAAACAGACTCCAAAAAAAACAAGCACTGTAAACACGATATCCACCACCGCCCATCGTCACTACTCACCCACACAGAACACCCTCAAAATAAAACTCCCAGACCCCAACACCCAAGCCGAGCCACATTTGGAAGAGCACCTAACCGAAGGATCATGCAACTATCACAAACCTCGCGACCTCCGATCCACCGAAAGAGCACAACACAAAGGCCAAAAAACCAACATAAGTCAAAGAACTGACTCCCGATCTCGAATCAAAAGTGATTGGCCCACCAAACTATAGTACCAAATTAGTAGGGCACCCCTCGCCCCCGGTACACCAGAGAAAAAGCAAACCAAGTCAAACAAAGATTGCAGCTAGACCCCGACTCCCGATCTCGAAGCCAAATGAACCGGCCCACCGAAAACCAACACACAATATGTAAGACGAAAGACATGGCATGCGAAGTTTAAACAACAAACAAATCCAAAGGAAAAGGCTCAACGCAACGTGACACACACCCTCCAAACTCCGTAAACACCTAAACCACCCAAAAAGCACAAACAAGATCTAGAGACGACAAACATGGACCAGTGTAACAAAGGTTGCTTCTAAAGGAAATCACCCCAACAAACACCAACCACCACCACAAATCATCACCCCCACCATACTTCACCACCACCACACATCACCACCTCCACCACAACTGAATAACCTCCACCACCACTGCGCATCACCACCACCGTCACTACTTTACTACTCCGCCAAACCACCTCACCAAGAAAACAGGCAGCAACACAATCACGAATCTAGAGGAAGAAGAAACCCAACAACAAAACACGGGCAGCGACGCCGGTCTGAAGCGGAATCACAACCCAAATCGAAAATATGCAACTGCCGGTGACAAAGAGAAGGCGTTTGTCGCCGGAGTAATCAATAACCAGACCAAAGCACCTCCAAAACTAAATAAAGAAAGGCAGAGAAACAATTGACCCAAACAGTATTTCGCCATAGTCTTGAGAAAATAGCAACAAATGGGCCCTAAAGTGATGTGGGAGGTGGGGACAAGAGATTTTGTGGACAACAAAGCAAGGCTAAACAGTCACCAAAGGAGCAAGCCGCTTGGAACATATGTAAGTATTGCGAATCTCTAACATAGGAGAACAAGAAGTTGCAAAAGGAGCTACAAGAACTATGCAAACAGTAGCAGTAACACTCTTTTATATGCAGATTCCAGCAACTAACATTTACTTCAAGAATGCTCCCTTATTGGTGACAGAGTGGTGCGAAAGTTTTGTTGAAGCAAGCTAACCACACCAGAAGCAAGAAACAACCAGCCGCTGCAGATTCGGATCAAATAAAATATATTCTTTAGCAACATTGAAAGGAAAAGAATGGAAAATTTGTATTTAAGTCAATTAATATATTTTTAAAAATGGGATAATAGCAATGTTGTAGAAAAAATACCTCTATTGGAGGATGTAATAATTCCCCAAAATACTGAGTCAATATGTTAGCAATCCCTAATAAAGAAAACCAAATGAAAATTAGCTCATGAGACTTTTCATGCTAAATGAAACCACATAACAGAAGAGATTGAGGGCTATAGAGAGGTAAAGATAAAAAGGCATAAAAAATACACTAAAAAGAAAGTAACGTTGGGTATTTGCAGAGCAGAATGGAAACAACTTTGGTACCTGCAGTGCACATCAACCTAAAAGGTTACAATCAACCATCAACCATCATCATCATTCATCAACTTACTCCAACCAGTCATCAGATCCGTACATTTGAGCACTAAACAGACTTCATGCTAGTACTAGAATAGTAATACCATTTATAACGATGAAGAAGATGTAAAACACGTAACACAATGAATTTTCATCTAGCTAGAGTTGTATTGCATTATACAAAATTATACATCATAAGGAAATAAAGTGATTGTAATCGAGTAAAGTAAGAAAAAACTCACTGTATTCCCAAGCAAGGTTGCTTATATAAGAAAGCTAAAGCTATCATCTGAAAGTGCATTTGATTGTCGTGCATTTTCTGTTTTCTCTATTTCTTTCTTAACAGCCATCCTTCTACCAAAATTAAAGGCTTCCATACTCTATATGAACATCACTTTTTGGAGATATTGAGCAACCTATCAATATATCAATTCACTCATCTATCACATTTTCAAAAAACAATAAGAGAAACAACAAAATTGTTTGAATTAGAACAAATATGAAAAAAATAAAATAAAAAGGATTTGTGCATCACAATTTAAAAAAGGTATGGCAGTGAGAAACAAAACATATTGATACAAATGAGCTAAAAAAATATATTTAGAATCCATTACTCATGAAAAATGCCTAAATTCTTTATCTCAAAATCTATCATTCTTACTACCAAAATATTTGTCCAATCGATATGAAAAGTCAATGCCAAAGAAAAATTACAAAAGTAATAATTAGAAAATAGAGATATAAATCAGTGTCAGAAGAAAAGCTAGAAAATGAGATATTTCTTCATCATGATAGCGTGTCATAGAATGGGAAGGAAGAGAATTGAAGAGATAGTGGGAGAAGAACAAATGATCAGGACATAGAACGGAAAAAGAAAGGATTTGTATCAGAAGGAAACGTAGGAAAGGATTGCATCATTAAAATAGGACATTTTGGTTTCATGGAAAGGATTGCAACATAAAAATAGAAAAGTACTGTTTTGATAAGCATGAGTGATTACGTTTAAGAGCAAGAGAAAGGAAACGATGGAAACAGTTTTGTTTTGTTTTCCATAAAAATAGGATAATTAGTTTGGAAACAATTTTGTTTAGTTTTCCATAAAAATAGGATAATTAGTTTAGGTTGGAGGGAAATAGGCTACAAAATTAGGCTAAGAATTAGGTTTAACTAGACCCTGACCCGTGCATCGCACGGGTTTTTTTGTTTATAGTTTTATATGTAAACATCAAATCGACTATATTATTATTTATCGACATTGTTAATTTTTCTCAAATCTTCTGTATTTTTAATCTCCACCATTACAATACAACAACCATAACTTATGTCAAATTAATTTGTGTGTCTTCGTAGATAAAGTTTATGTTGAAAAAACCCATAGAAATGGTAACAATCAACATGAATATGAAAAGTGTCTACCGACTAATTAATATCCATCAAATTGATCTTAGATTATGTATTGAATATAGTATATATAAAAAAATAGATTGGTTGTCTGACTGTCATCACAGATAAAGTTAATGTTGAAAAAAATCATATATGAGAGAGTTTATGGGAAGTTACCACCAACTAATTCATATATGAGAGACACTTGAATCTTATCAAATTTTACATTTTAGTTTTGAAAAACTAATCAATTAAAGATTGTTATTTTATTTTATCACAATATATTATTGGGGCATTATCTTTTCAATTTTTTTAAAAAAGTTATAAAGAAAAAAGATAAAAAGAATACAATATTATATTGTTGCACGGGTCGATTTTATTTATTACTTTTATAGTTAAACATCAAAAATTGACTTGTAATAATTGTTTTAAATTTCTACTAACTTGAAAAACAAAGTCACTTCAATTAATAGAATTTCTAAATTACACGTACAACTCTAAAATGAATAATTACACTTTGATATTTACTAAAAGTAATAATATATTTTTACAACCAAATACATATCATATCTGCATATACCACCGAATTTAATAATAGAAGAGATCTTATACAATATATTAATTATTTTGAAGATGTGTGTTTGGTTGAAGAGCTGTGTATTTTCCAAGGGGGGTATAGCAATAGATGTAATTTAATGCAGTTCATGGTTCCTAACAAATTTTTTTGAATTTCAAATTAAAGAAGTGTCGGAAGGAAATACATAATTAGGGTTAACACTTAGCAATTAATGCGGATCATGTAGAGTAAGAGATAAGTGTACAACAACTTGTAAAAAAAAAAGTCTACAGAAACAATAGATATATACAAACAATGACACAATAGGATAGGAATGAAAAGCTCATATGTGAGGAGAAATATTAGGGATTGCTGCATTTTAGTGAGAATTTGTTAGGTTAAATTGGTGCGCTGCATTTTAGAGGGAAATTATTATGTTAAGTTGCTGCAGACCTAATAAAATTAATAAATAAAGATATTGTGACACGTGTTAACTTTTAAGAGTAAGAGATAAAAAATAGGTTTGTTTTATTCTTCATAAAAAATAGGGTAATTAGTTTAGTTTAGGTTTCATGAAAAAATAGGGGACGATTTTCTTTTGTTTTTAATAAAAAATAGGTTTGTTTTGTTTTTCATAAAAAATAGGGTAATTAGTTTAGTTTAGGTTTGTTTTGATTTCCATAACAATTAACATTTTGTTTAAATTAAATAGGGTTATTATAGTAAAATTAAGCAGAAAAATTAGGGTAAATATAGGGCAAAATATTGCTTACGGGATAACTTTAAGTAATAAGAGATAAAACAACGAAATGAATTGGTACATCACCGACTGCATATGTAGGTTATAATTATATACATTAACAAGAAATATTTGTTTTTTAAGTGAACGAGGCATATTAGTTATAATAATGTGTTATTTTAAATTATAAGAGTAATAAATTATAATGGGTAAAAGTATATTTTAGAAAAAATAGTAATGATAAAGTGGAATAACGTTAGAAAAATAACTTATAAGTTCGTGAAATAAGCTATAAGTTCATTGTAAAAAATCGTTACCGAACATAACTTTTTTTGTTAGACGAGCTTATAAGCTATCCGCTATAAGCTATCTGCTATAAGCTTGTTTTTTGG
>Ga0228710_1003234_pt1 | contig 25969 bp, 9 predicted proteins | sample MedpolnodulmetaG_FD_177995 | JGI IMG/M metagenome (GOLD analysis project Ga0228710, IMG submission 177995) | Root nodule microbial communities from Medicago polymorpha collected in Santa Monica, California, United States - pink nodules | ecosystem: Host-associated > Plants > Roots > Nodule...
TACAAACATATAATGCACTTGTTAGACAAATCGTTTAATGTTGTCATCATAAAATTAAATCGTTTGACATATAGTTCAATTTAGGTTAAAGCAATTACATATCCATGACCAATAATAATTAATGATTGCTTATGTTATAAGTGACAATTAATCCAAAAAAGTGACAAAAAAGTAGTCGATACTTTGAAGAACAATTAATCCAAAAAACAAAATCCTTGTGGAAGATAGATGCATCATCTCTATATAGCTCCAAAGTTATCTACAAAAATAAACATATTTTAATGTTTATTTTATACTAATACGATAAATATTTGCCTGAAAAGGATATTATTTATTAATATGTGATTGGAAGAAGAAAAAAAAACTTAGTTATCGGAAATCTGTTAACATTTTTTATTTGTGCTTCTCGTAAGCCCCCGTGTTTTTAGAAGGCGGATTGAGAATATCCTATTACAAAATAAAGAGTAGAATATGCGAAGTAAAATGATATGCGAAGTAGTAGGAGTCATTAAGCAACAATAAGATAAACAACTAATTATTATGTGAATCATGGCTGCCTCTCGTCATAATAAACTCTTATTCTCATGAAATATCAATTAAATAACACAATCTTACTGAACCCTAAAATCAAATTACAATAACTAACAATATTCGTCATAAGTCCATATTACAATGGCTGCTCTCAAACACGGTGAAACCAGAGGGTAGGAATGGAAAATTATGACTATTTTGATAATCAACCATCAAAACTCAATAATCTAAAATATAAAATCATAAAAACAATCTCTTGTTTGAAGTTAACAAAATGCCTTGACATTTCAATGAAGGATAGTCAGGCCTTTTAGAAGTTGGAATCATTACCTTTTAGAAGTTAATCAAAAACAAAACAAACAAAAAAATCATAGGATATTTTTTATTTTTTTTATCAAAGCTAGAAATATTAAATTGCAAAACAGGAGATGCCTGAACCTTTTTACAACAAAAATTGGCCAACCATGACCATACTCAGCTAAAACAAATCTCAACTAAAACAACATATATGTAAAGAAGCAAATCAACTAAATCATAGGAAAATTAAGGAGTATAAACAGTACCTTATACAAATGTGAAACCACAAATAGCAAAAAAAAATCAACTTTTTTTTTTTTACTTCCATCTTTTACCAACACTTCCCATGTATTCCGTCCATGTGCAATTTTTTATCAATTAGTTTTATATTCGTGATGATTTCAGGATAATTTATTCGATGTATTTAGCAAAACTCTCTATATGTAATCTTTATTTGTATTTTAATCCCTCTTGCACCTAAATCTTTTGTTTAGCGTTCTTGTTAGATAGTTCTTCTTAATTCATCTCCAATACATGCATAAAACATGATTGATCATGAGGAAAATAGCTATTATTATGCAAAAGCAATACCAAACCAATTGAGCACATCATTATCAACAATACAATCAACATTCTCTTAAACCCGATATAATTTTAAAATTAGAGGATATTTTGATTCAGTGTATACAAGTATTCATTTTCAACCAGAAAAGAATTGACGGTTCAATTCATAATATTGAAGTTTAGAATGGACAAATAGTAAAAAACATTGACTGATCAACAAAGAGGCATATAACCAATGTTCAAAACCAATCCCAAGGAGCATGACGTTGTACCATAAGTGAAAGGGCGTAGGAGAAAATCATGAATTAGAATTGTTGAGTGAAAATAGGAATGAGGAAGAAAATATGAGTTATTAGGAAAGGAAAAATTTGTAGAGGAAAAAAAAATAAAGAGGGTAAAGGAAAAGGTAGAGATTGTTAGTTATAGATTTCATTATTGTGTTTTTCACCAAAATTCACTTGAGGAGACATGGAGACCACTTTATCTATGTCTCAAATTCATTGAATTCCTCTTGAACAAAATTAAGAAGAGGAAGGATATTGTGTTATATGTGTCATATATGCCACCTTGACAAGTGGTTTAGGCGTCAAGCAATTGATGTTAAAGAAACGCTTATTGTGAGACAACCACATTTTCTATCTATTTCCCTCTTATTTCTACAATTCTTTATTTCAATAGTATTGTGTGATCGTACAGTTTTCATGGGTTTTGTAAGTTTTTGCAACTTTTTGTGTCTCTGCAAAATAAGAATCTCAATTTTAAAATCGTTAAACAAATTTCATACTTAAGCAATTTTTTTTCACATGTAATGGTTTTCATAACATTATATATACATTTTTAGACCAAGTGTTGCAAGTTAGCCTGCAGGAAAGTTTTCCAATCCTAAAAAGCCTTTACATATAAAAAACTGCATTGGTTGTGGACAGTACATTCTTCCATAGGTGGATGGGGTTCCATTATCAACGACTATTGATACATTCTATATACAGATCTTGTGAGCTTCCATGTTAGATTCAATAGGAGATAAGCCAAAGAGATTGATCATAATCTTGCCAAGGTGGCTTTATATCAGTTAGTTTATGTATTTTTATTAATATTACATCATATATCCAATCTATTATACATTAATTTGTTTAATCTTTTTTAATCGGTAAAACGTGTTATTAGTACAAAATTTTCACTGTTATTAGCAAAGACTAATCTCCGTGGGAGAAATTATGGCACAAATAAGATGGGACGGGTTATCCTCTCTAAACCAATTTTTTTCTTACGTAGTAGTTAAAAATTGAACCCCTTATCATTTGCTTAAGGGACCTAAATACATTACCAATTGAATCGACGTATTGTTGATGTTTAATCCTCAAATTTAGATAGCAGCGACTATGGAAATGAATTTTATGGCTAAAGATTTATTATCATAAACTAATCTTACCGTCTTAATGATAATATTGCATAAAAGCAAAAAGACCGGCTATTTCTTCCTATAAAAACAAAAGGCTACTCCAAGTTTTTCCTATGTCTCTATTTGGTGGTGATGGATTTTAGGCCACACCCTTCCACAAAACGGCAGGGGCATACTATGCCATAATTTTCAACAAGACAAAGGCATGAAGTTCCTGTCAAAAAAAGGCAAGAAACATATTTACATATCAGAGCCAAAGCCTGATAATTATACCAATATCCAGTCATAGATTCTATCAATCTTTCCACCAAAAAATATTCTTTCAATCCATGAAGTTAAATGGGCGGCTTCCATAGTTTCAAAAGCCACAACCTTAGTATAAAATGAAACCCATAACCACATTTTTTTTCTTGTTAACAAAATAACTAAAGTTCAGTCCCTTCGAGGATATCTGATAAAATTGGAACGATACATAGAAAATAACTAAAGTTCAACCTAGTCAATCCCAAAAAATGGGAAAAAAAAAAGAAAAGAAAAGAAAAGTGCATGCAACCCAGCTAATGAAACAAGTACATTAGGAAAGGTCTCCAAAAATATGAATTTTCCTCAGTTGCTGAAGTAACTACGAGGGGAGAAGAGGCGACGAGGTGAAAACATCCCCATATGACGGGGAGAAGCAAGTCCATCGATTGAACGAGTATACTCGGGGAGGATGAAAGCCTCATGTTCTTCACGAGCTCCACTTCTTACATTGAATGTTCCATACTTCACCAACCTTCCAACCCAAGACTTCTTTGTTGGGCTTTGATGACCAGCATTCATCTTGTTGCACAAGTACTCCTTCACTATATGCAATCCCCTCTCTACCACTTCTGGTGGTGGTGAAGTCAGAGGGTTCCCTTCCACACTCAACTTTTGAAGCTTGTTAAGACAACCAATGGAATCAGGCAATGACTTGATCTTATTGTAGCTAACATCAAGTTCAGTGAGGGACAAGAGAAGTCCTACAGAGTATGGAATAGAATTCAAATATTGAAAGTTCTGACTCACGTTTAGGATTTCAAGGTTGATGAGATTCTCAAGATCCTCTGGGAGAGACCTAAGACAGTTAAGTCTTGCGTCTAAAACCTTTAGAGATGTGAGGTGAGATGTGGAGCGTGGAAGGAAGATCAACTTGTTAGAGTTGACTGATAATTTCTTTAGGTTTATTAGCTCAAACCCTATTGTGTCTGGTAGTTGGCTCAACTTGTTGAAATTTAGATTCAAATCTTCTAAGGCTCTGTGGAGTCAAATTTCATGGAATACACATGTTAATTAAAATCATAATAATTTTGAAACTAGTAAGAATGCAATTTACAAAAAATATTCGTGAAGTCTAGAAAAAGTGCAATTGACAAAAGTTATTAAGGGAGTCTTAATTATTGTTATTGTTATTTTTGGTAGAAAGGGGAGTCTCAAGTTCTTAAAATATCAATAATTTTGAAACAAAATCAAAATAAAAAAAATGCAGAGAAAAGACAGGTGGGAGTCTCACTTTCTTTCATTTTTTTAGCTTAAATAGACTTTTAGTTTTCCTATTATTCTCAATTTTCTAAATTTTCAATTTTGATCTTCTAATTTTTCAAAATATACAATTTTGATCTCTCCGTCAATTTTCACGACCAATATTTAACCTAGATGCTTAGGTGGCCGTTAAGTGCAAGCATGGAAAAGATAAAGTGTTTGTTTACTTACATGTCATATCTATATGTTCTTGCCATGTTAATACTTAACACCCACCTCATAATTTGCGTTAAATGTTGGATGACAAAATTGATGGAGGATCAAAATTACATATTTAAAAAATGGGACAAAATCTTGAATGAGAAAAAAAGTAAAACCAAAAGTGTATTTAAAACATTGTCTAAGGTTTTAATTCTATACATCAATTTAACCGTTCAATTCGATGAAGAGTCACATAATCAAAGTTATACTTCATTCGTACCATAGTATAAAAACCCCTTACAATTTTCATCGATCCTGAGGCATATGGTTGAAGCAAACAAATTTAAGGATTATCTAACATGTGCAACATTGCACATGTTAAAACAACCAATAATAATAGTTTTTTCTTGGAAAACAACAATTATTTATTTAAAAAATTTATGTTTAATATTAAATGTACAAGTTCCAATACAAAATTTCTATTTTAAACTTGTTAACATGTACAAATTTGCACATGATAGAAAACCCTTGATATTTATAGTGGTACATCTCTATAAAAAAAAAGTCAAAGGTTACTAGTATGATCATATGACATGAGACAAAATGGAGCCTACAAAATTATTGTTACTCCTCCACCCCTATCATTCAATTTCGTTTCAATATAAATTAATAAAAGTATACATATGGAACACATGTATTGAATGAAATTTAATATATCTGACAATGAATATGCTTCTTATGAGAATATCCATCTTTCTTGTTACGCCACCGTACAAAATAAGAATTTAATTTATGTACATTTTCTTGACAGTTACATGATCAGTATAAAAATTCGTATATCTCCGGTGTTTATAAGCAAGGTCGTCAAGATCGCGATCTATATCCAAAGATCGTATGATCTTGCGAGTCAACATGCCTCTGCCGATTCATAGCGGATCCAAGATCGGAGAAGACAGCGGAGCGGCCGACGCGCCGCGGAAGGGCGTCGAATCGGCGCTATTTTTCACGTCTGGGAAGGTTGTTGACCCGTGTGTGTTCCGTTTGACCCGACTCGGTTTGCCTCGACCCGACTCAAACCATTACTTTTCCATACATATCCAACCCATTCTGGCCAGAATTCAACCCGTTTTCCATTCTAAAAAGACAATTTATATCATTAATTACGTTTTTGAAACTTGTTGGTGTTTAATTGAATCATTAGGTTAGAAAATTGGGAATTTTTCTCATCTTCTCTGAAATTGTAATTCTCTAAAATTGAAAATTTCCCTTTATTATCTTTCATTTATTCTATAAATTCCTATCATATCCTATCCACTTCTCATATCTCACGTTCATTCATATCATTAAGAAAAAAACAGTCCAACTATTTCTCAAATTTCTCACGTTTTTTTCCCAACCCAAATATGTCTTTATCCATCCCTTTTTTAGAGGATGTTTAAGATAATGAGAATGATGATTAATGAAAGTTTTTTTGATTAAAAGTTATTTTTCTTAGTACCTTTTATAATTTTGTTTATTAAGTGGGATCTTACGATCCTATGATCTACACTTTTTCTATACCCCAACGATCTTTAGTGAGATCCCGATTTTGACAACCATATTTTTAAGAAATGCATGTTTTTTTTTTGAAGAATAAGAAATGCATGTTATTAATATGAAATTGACACGTCTTGATCAATAAGAGGAAAAACAGGTTTACGTTGTCTCTGTAATTATTTGAAAACTAAATCCAAAGTACTTTAATAACCAAATATGTTTACAAACAGACCGGTAAGATTTTTCTTTTTGGCTCTTAAAAAACAGACCACTTAATTTTGATCAAGAATATCTTTAAAATCTTGTCACCAAAGAGAAAAAAAAATCTTTAAAATCATTCCCACGTCATACAAATAAACCTGTTTAATATTTTATGACTTGTTAAGCTTTCGAATCTGATCATGATGTGGGATTTACTGATTTTATAGTCATATCATAGTGTCACCACCAGAGATAAAGAAAATATATAAATTAAGAAACACGCAAAAAACAAAAACAAAAATAAAAATAGAGCACTGTGTTGTTTACCACTAATTAAAATAAAAGAGAAAAGGTGAATATATTATATAACCTGCAATTCTCGATTGTTTTGGGAAGAGTATGGATGAGGTTGCCGGAGACATTCAAAAGCTTGAGCCTAGAGAGGCAGCCAATGGAGTTTGGGAGGGACCTAAGCTGGTTTGAGTGCACGTCCAACACCACCATGTTCAGCAGTCTCGCTGTTAACGACTCCGGAATATTCTGTCACAAAATTAAGTATTAAAGAGACAAAAAATTACTATATGAAATGAATATTACTCCAAAATATGTATATGCAGACATATTTGTTTATTAAAGACGTATTAAATTAACAACAACTATAAAACTATAGTCAGTAATTATATAGACATGATATTTAGCTGCTGCTTGCTACTAACTTAGTAAGCTAAGTAAATTAGCTTCTCCCATAAGAAAAATTAACTCATATTTCTTAGAATGAAATATAAGCAAATATTAATAATTTCTCTTCTATTTCTAAAATACATCTCATTTATATACTTTTCGTCAAAAATCAACTATTATTTTTAATATGTGCAATTTAATTCATTTTTGCATGTATTTTATTCTGGGAAAAATAGCTTTAAGAGTGAACCAAAACCAAAAAAAATTGGTACAGACCAAAACAAAAAATCTAGTACAATTTTTTAACTTTGTCAACTAATCATACATTATCATTTATTTGACTTTTACAATAGACATGATTAAATTCAAATATTTATAATAATCCAATGAATGTGAATGATTGAAATTATATATACAATGAAAATGCATAACAATTAAATCCTACTAAGATTACTCATATTTTATTCTAAAATACATGGATGGACTAAAGAAAAGAAGAATATATAAATCACCTGAAGATTGTTGTTGGAGAGATCCAACTTACAAATGGTGGCTAAATTAAGAGAAGGATTGGGAAGAGACTCCAATGACATGCCACTCAAATCAACTATTTCAAGCCTCTCTTCCTCTTCTATCGAATTGGAATTATTATTATTATATTTGCTCCTCACCGGTGCCTGCTGTAACCGTTGCTGTTCGTACATCATTTTATATTGCTAGGTAATGTAGTATATGATTGCTACCTTTTTTTTCACTCAATGTGAAGCTTGATTGTTATAATAGAAATTAGAAGCATAATTGATAAAAGAGATTGATGATGGTGAAGAAGGGTGTGAGTTGTGAAGATGGGAAAGAAATTAGGGGATGGGAGAAAAGAAAGACAGTTTGTTTAGTTTTATAGATACAAAGTGAAAGAAGTGTACGGATGAGAGAGAGAAGTGGAAGGGCCACTTGTTGTGTTGTGTTGTGTATGTGTGATGTGTCATACAAAGTACAAGAACCGTATACTTTGGGGGTTGCGTGGCCATGTTCACCGCTTAATATTTTGATTAAGTCAACACCCCCCTCCTATTCAAACTAACAATAATTTCATTCCAACAAACATATTCATCCATATCATATGTTTTTCTAAATAATTTAATAGACAATGTTACACCCTTTTTTTCTGAAGAAATAATTATGATTTTTGTCGTGGTTTAAAAATAAAAAATAACCGACTTTTTATTTATTTTTTTAAATTAAGTCGGGAAACATATATATAACAAAAGATATGTTCTGTCCAAACAAAAGTTATACAAAGATATAGTTATCCTTTGATTAGGTTGACTTAAAAAATCCTTTTGCTATAATCACCATTCCCGGCTACCTGTAAATCACGGGCAACTTATGCTGGTACAGCTAGGGTCAAGATGTTTTGGATATTTTGTGATAATATGAATCAAATCCAACTTGATACATTTTTTTACTCTCTACGTATATAATATCATTTGCTCAGTTATTCAACTTGACAAAATATATATATAAAAATTCACTGTTTACACGCAGTACACATATACTTTTGCGGTCTCACTAGGGCAGCTATCAAAAGTGATCGTCCCACTCCAAACAAAGTTTAACGACTCTTCTTGAAATTATATATACTTTTAAGATCATGTGTTTATCTTAAGGAATCAATTTTTTAAGTTACTTTCATAATAAGGATTAATGTCAAGTTGCGTTTCACCAAAATAAAAAAAGTCAAGTTGTGTCCGGGCAGCGCCTTAATTTGTTTTTGTACGGAACAGCGCCTTAATTTTTATTTTTTTTAAAAGGAGGACAGGGCCTTAATTTCAAAAACCTCTCTTTGCATAAAATTAATTATTTTTTGATGTTCGTTTTTTTTCAAGAAGCAAAAATGGTATATATTAACAAAACCACAGGTGCCTTCTCAGCACAAGGTGTACTAAGAAGATCTGTCTACGTTACAATCTGTCAAATAAAATAAAACAAAACAAAGGTCAACTGATACTCAAGCAATACAACGGGTCCGACCACCAGACTACCAAACACAAAAGTGACACCTTCAGCCACCAATCGAAATGTGATGTTCGATTTCTAATCTAGTTGTGACATTCGATTGACTCTTATTAAAAGATCCAGTTTCAATTAATTATAAATTCAATCGATAATTTGAAGGTTAACGTTACATATCCGGACACACAAGTATTCTTGTTACTTTGTTTTATTATATTATTGGTGAGTAATTATAAATTCAATCGATAATTTGAAGGTTAACGTTACATATCCAGACACACAAGTATTCTTGTTGCTTTGTTTTATTATATTATTTGTGAGTATTTTGTCGTTGTATGTTATTAATTCTATTGATCTCAGCTTGTTCGCAAATTCAACTTTTGTATTTTTAACAATGTTGAAAGTGTACCCAATCTATTCGTTTTTATAAAAAAAAATAAAATTATGTGAACCCTAAAAAAAAGGATACGATCACTATCATAATTTTTTTTTGAAGGATCACTTTCATAATTAAATAATGTATTTCGATCTTCGAAGTCTTCTAAGAAAATAATAGATATTTGTAATTAATTATTCCCGGCCGTAGTATAGAATGAAAAGGACAACCTTAACAAATTAGGAGGGTCTTGTCCTCATTTTTTTTCTTTTAGGTAATAGTCTTGTCATGATCATCTCTAATTCTCTACTTTTTTTTTTAAAAGGATCTCTAATTCTCTATGTTTCCCAATCTATTGATATTTTTATTGAAATGTTTTAAGTTATTTTCAGATTGTGAAAATAAAATTAAAAGGGTTATGTAGATGATCTTATTGTTAAAATGCATTGGCTCTATTTATAATTTTTACAAGATGTAGAATCTAATAAATTTTAATGGTGAGATCATTCATATACCACTTTAAAGAAAAAATTACAATTGAGAAGATCCAATTCAATAATAACTTAAAGCATTTGAATATAAATATGTGAAAGGTGTAACATAACTCAAATGATAATAACAAAGAAAAGATATTAAATAAATTTTGTTTTAAAAAAAAAAAAACAAAGACATGGATATATAGACGCTCTTGTTAATAAATAAATTGATCTATTGTCTAATAAATTTAACTCGAAATTTGATTTTAAAATTTAGAATTTTCTGCACTCATAAAATTTAACTCAAAATTTGATGTTACGATTTAGAATTTTCTACACTCCTAAGTAAGGTCCCACACTTAGATATATATACGTTTTTCAAATCACAACTGAATATTTCACTTTAAATTTTTGAAGGTTAGTTTGTTGATAACATCAGTCGTTTGATCGGAAATGGGAATTCCACTCTCTTCTGATCGGATGTCTAGTTAGGTGGAGTGTCGTTGAGTTTTAGATTTAGCAGATTGTTTGATTTATCGGTGTTTAAGGTGGAGTCTGTGTTCGATATGTGTCGGCTTGGGTGGGGGGAAGGTGGTGATGCGTGGAGATGGAGGAAGCAGTTGTTTGTGTGGGAGGAGGAGATGTTGGGGGAACTTACATTGTTACTTCAAAGTGTTAATTTGCAGGTTGACAGAGAGGATAGGTGACTTTGGAAACTAGAACCTTCAAATACTTTTTCAGTGAGTAGCGCTTATCACTTTCTGATAGCTCAGCCTACTGTTTCTTCTATGTCGATGTCGCAGTTGATTTGGCATAAGGATATTCCGCTGAAGATTTTGTTTTTTGCTTGGCGTCTGTTTCGGGCTAGGCTTCCAACAAAAGACAACCTTTACCGACGTGGTGTCATTGGTGCGGATCTTCGGATGTGTGTATCTGGTTGGGATTCTTTGGAGAGTTCATCTCATCTCTTTTTACATTGTAACTTTTTTGGCTATGTTTGGCACTATATTTATAGGTGGTTGGGTATTTCATCAGTTACACCTAACACTGTAACGAGCCATTTTACTCAATTTATGTCAGCTGCTGGCGGTGCCAATCCGCGTCAATCAATGATGCAGGTGTTTTGGTTTGCCACAGTGTGGGAAATCTGGAAAGTTTTTGAAAATATACACTTTGAAGAAATCTAATATTGTTTAGAATTATAAAAGAATAGATAGATAGTGCAAGACAATCAATTTTATCGGTAATTAATTCAAAAAAAAAACAATTTTATAAGTAAAGTGGTTCTTCACTTGTTTACTTTCTTGCTTGCAAGTCTTGTAGACCATAATATTGTTTCTTGAAGTGCGAGACAAGGGATGCCTATATATACTTTATTTCTTTGCTACAAGATGCACCAATAAAAAACACTTTAAGTTTGTATATTACTTTTTTGGTTAATAAGCCTTTATCCCTTGTAATATATGTCACTTTTGATTTTCCCCCCTGTAAAAATGTTTTGTCAGATTTCATCCTTGTAAATTTTTTTTGTTTTAGAATACCTCCCTAGGCCTGCTGACTGTGCATTTTTGATGATGTGATATGTTGCGTCACATTTTTCTAATGACATGGCGCGCTAACTGTATAATTTTTTATTTTTATTTTTTTATTAGGTACACGTGCCATTTGTGATTTTTTAAATAAAAAAATTCTTAAAAACGAAAAAAACTAAAAAAATTAATAAAATTGAAAATAAATTAAAAAAATACCGAAATATTTAAAAATTATATGGAAAAATTAATAAAAAAATAAAAATGATTAAAAAAATCTAATAAAATGAAAAATAATGAAAAAAAATCTGGAAATATTTAAAACAATTGTGGAAAAGATTAATATATATTGAAATTTACGAAATTTTTATTCTAGAATATCATATTTTAAAAAACAAAATTTTCGAAAAAAGATTAATCATATTTAAAAAAAACTAAATTTTTGAAAAAAAAATTATGGAAAAGATTAAAATAAAACTTCTTACTTTTGAAAAAAAAATATGAATTTTTTCGATTTTTCCAGAATTTTTAAATTTTTCCGGTATTGAAAAAAATCTGAAAATATGATTTTTTTTCTAAATATATATTAATTTTTAGAAAATTTTGATATTTTTTTAATCATATTTTTATTTTTATTAAATTTTTTGGTATTTTTTCAAAAAATTTCCAGATTTTTTTTTTTAAAGATTTTTTTTTCGTTTTTAAAAAAAAATTAGAATTTTTTTATTTTCAAAAAAACACAAATGCCACGTGTACCTAATAAAAAATATAAAAATTATACAGTCAGCGCGCCACGTCATAAGAAAAAGGTTATGCAGCATGCCACATCAGCAAAAATGCACGGTCAGCAGGCCTAGGGGGTATTCTAAAACAAAAATTTTACAAGGACGAAATCTGACAAAAAAATTTTACAGGGGGGAAAACCAAAAGTGACCTATATTACAGGGGGTAAATGTCTATTAACCCTTACTTTTTTATTCTTTTATCTAATACCCTTGTCTTAGATTGTTGCGAGATGTAGCTAGGTACTTGCATTTGATGAAATGGCTGTATTGGGGCTGGTGGGGGGTTTGAGAGTAGTAAATATGTTGTAAAAAATTTGCAATCGTATTATTTTTGGGTAGTGAATAGATAACAATCGTCGTAGTTTTTTTTCAATGTTATGTTCTTGTGTTGTGATTTTGTTCTTTTATTTTCTCTATGCTAGTTTTTTTAACAATTGGTATCAAAACTTTTGGTTTGGTCCAGGGATAGGGGTAGGAATACGTAATATGGTTTGTGATTATAGTCTGATCTTCCGCATCATAAAAAAGTGTGGTATTATGAAAGTGTTGCAAACACAAGTTCTACCGTAAAGTTTAGGCTATAGAAAATTGATGGAAGCATCGATTTTGCCTTTTGGAATTTTCGACATGCGGAAATTCTTGGAGGGGTTTTAGTTTCGAGGGAAGTGTACTCATTATAGTGGAGTATGATAGTTCTTTTCAACTATGATTGTCAATGAAGACAATGTTAATTTTTTTTTGAGTGATTTAGTTTCAAGTGATTATATTTTTTATGTTGGAATATGATAGTTTTTTTTAACTATGATTGTTTGTGACCACAATGGAAGCGAATGTATCATTTTTAATCAAGGTAGAGATTGTTGGTGTTGGATGAAGATTAGAGATGACAATGAACTGAACCAGCTTGACAATAGTTCGAAATTCAATTCGACAATTAACTCGAATTTGACTCATGAACCAAATGAGTTGAACTGAGCTGAAAATTAAATTCGTTAAATAAATGAGTTGAACTTAAATTGTATATAGTTTGACTGAGTTTGTTCATGAGTTGCCTCGATAGTATGTATTGAAATTTGAAAGTGGAAGAGCATCTTGGATGAATGCTAAAACAAGGCAGTGAAAAATCAAACTTTTGACAATAGACACACATATTATTTACCCTTTATCAAGTCATCTACAATCTGTTTTCTTATGAATAGTTGTATTATTTTCACACTAAAATATATTAAGTTCTTTGATGGATCAACTGGTCCATTATAGTTTTGGTAATTTTAATATTTATAGTTACGACCAAGATTTGATTGATTTCACTTAAATACAAGCTACAAATTTAAGTAATTGATATTGATATTTCTCTTCTCTAAGATAAATACAATGCAAAAGAAAAGTTAATTGGATAACCAAAATTTGCAACCAAACCGCAGAGTTCATAGAAAGACACGACCAACAAGAATTCGTGTGCAAAAATGGCGATGAACATGCAAGTGACACCCTTCATTCCAAATCTCCAAAAGAGACAACCTCAAAACCTTAATTTTTCAAACAAACATTCATCAAAACTCTTTTGTTGTTCTCATAGCAGTTTAGACATGGTTGTATCTCAGAAACTTGCACAACAGTTCAATCCAAATATCCCCATAGAGAAAGCAGTTACACCTCCATCATCATGGTATATTGATCCCTCTTTCTTCCATCTTGAGCTCGATCGTGTCTTCTATAGAGGCTGGCAAGCTGTTGGTCAGTTTTATTCTGCTTAAAGTTTCCATTCAATAATTAGTTTCATTGGTTTAGAAGATTAAATTATTCATTTGATTTAATCAAGCTCTTATAATGCGAGTTCTTATCATATAAGTTATGCGTAAGCTATTTCTGTAACAAAAGATAAAATAAAGTCAAATTGCTTTCATATAAACAACTTATGGACATGTCATAAGCTTTCCCAAACAGTCTCACACGTTGTTATGCAAGTAGGTAAGCTGATGTAAGCCAATTGAAATGCTACGAATGTATATGACATGGGTGCATATGGTAATTCATTACTTAACTTTTGATTAATTATACTTAATCTGTATTCAGTGGTTTGTGTCAAGTCCATTCCTAAGTATTATTCTGCTTTTATTCATTCTAAATTCTGATGTAATCGCTACGATAGATCTGATTAACTAAACTTAGTCTGCTTTTTTAATTTTTTTCTCTTACAATTTGTCTTATGAGATTTTCTTGACGACCAAAAGTTCTCAATTTCGTTTATCAGGATCGACGGAACAAATAAAGAATCCTGGTGAATTTTTCACTGGAAGGTGGATTTTTCATTTTCGTAACAAATATATGATCCACATATTTGTCTTCAATAGAAGTACATTGATTCCTGTTCTTGTTGTATTTACATATGTTGTTAACATTGTTGTCTAATTGCAGCTCCATTTGGTTCTTGGAAGGGGAGAAGGATATGTAGGAGTGACATATTAAGTTGTGTACACTATTTACTTTCTTTTCTTCCGAATTTCTGAGAACCACTTGGAGGATTAAATACTGCAGACTAGGAGATGTGGAATTTGTGGTATGTCGTGATGACAGTGGGAACGTCCGGGCCTTCTACAATGTTTGTCGGCATCATGCCTCCATTCTTGCTTCTGGAAGTGGACAAAAGTCCTGCTTTGTATGCCCATACCACGTGAGTTTAATCACATCATTAAATATGCATACGGGCATTATTTTGATTCTCTTTTTCTATGGATACTCTCCTTTTCTTTGTTATGATCCTTGTGAGGTTGAAGAGACAATTGTCAAGCTTTCCTTCATGGATAATGGCTGTTACCATGATCTGTTCTTTTATTATTTTTGGTTTCTAGCTATTTTCACTTGCTTCTTGTTTTGGAAACTTCAATGCAAAAAGACAATTATTTCTGCAGGGTTGGACATATGGATTAAATGGAAATCTTCTTAAGGCCACTAGGATATCAGGAATGCGAGATTTCAACGTAAATGTATGCAGTTCTGTTCTATAGTAAGTTACTTATACAATATACAACTCACATAAGGAAAAAGGTTGGTTGGCTGATTTCTCTTACCATGAAGGGTAGGATTTTAGTCTTATACCAATCAAAGTAGCGACCTGGGGGCCTTTTGTCCTTCTCAATTTTGGAAAGGAGAAGGAAGAAGTTGATAATCATAATGTAACAAAGGAATGGCTTGGTAGCTGTTCAGAAATATTGAGTACCAATGGAGTTGATTCTTCGTTAAGTTATGTATGTAGACGTGAATACACCATTGAATGCAATTGGAAGGTATGACCTCTTAGCGTATCTTAAATTTATTCTTTTTCCTAGAGGTTTTGTTTAATACTTTGCCACTTCGGCGCACTTTTGTTTTCCTTATGATTATGTGAATGAAAAATTTAACAGGCTTATGAAACTTTACCCTCCCTTCTGCTGTTTAGCCTGCTTTTTCCCTCACCAGTTGTTTTCTTCTGTAAAAAACTCAAAACATTTTTCAATTATCATACACATTGTTATTTATTTAATTATTATGATTATTTTTCTTTATACAATTCATGGAGGTGCTTAGGTTTTGGTTCTTGTTTTTTTGCAGGTATTCTGTGATAACTACTTAGATGGTGGCTATCATGTGCCATATGCGCATAAAGACCTAGCATCTGGTCTTAATCTCGATTCCTATTCAACCACAGTATGCTTTTTTACTGCTTCTCTTTTATAAAATCTCTTCAGTTTACCTTCTATTTTTGCTTTATAGTGTATATCATGATGATAAATTGAATCATGTAAACTTTTTCTCTGAAGAAAAAAAAAAACTTTTGTCATATGTATACCTCCATCCTTTCCTGCTCCAATCAGGTGCAAAAAAATCTGTCTCTCTTCCCATTTCATTTTGTTTGCTAAATGATTTGCTACAATAAGTTTAAAATAAAGAAAACTTATGGAACTGGATTTTGAAATGTCGTTTGATTTGTTACCGGGGAGTGCTTATGTACTAAGGGATTTTTTATGATTGAGACAGTTGTTTGAAAGGGTTAGCATCCAAAGTTGCAAGGGCAGCTCAGAGAAAAGCAAAGAGAATAATGATCGACTTGGAAGAAAAGCCATATATGCTTTCATTTACCCAAACTTCATGATTAATAGGTTCTTTCTTTTTTATCTCAAAAATTGATTGATCATTTTTTTAGTCATGTTCTTACTAAGAATTTGGTATCTTCCCCTAGTTTTTTTGCAAATTAACATGCTTTTATAACTTGGGGTGCTTGCTGGTCTGATAGGTATGGACCTTGGATGGACACCAATCTTGTACTCCCACTAGGACCGAGCAAATGTCAAGTAGTTTTTGACTACTATCTTGAACCCTCACTACAGGTAACTTCTAGTTATTTAAGCACATGTCTAATATTGATACCGATGATTCAGAATGTATTGAACATTAAAACTAAAATGTACTTAAGAATAGGGTACACCGTTTCGGTAATGGCATTATCCTAAGGATATTAACATCTGTTTGGTTTTCTTGTAAATCTTCTTGTTTTGACTATTGGCTGAAAATTTAGTTTGCCGACATATGTATTAAATCATTGACATTTGACAAACTATTACAATCAACCTTGTGCTGGTATTTTTGTACCAGCTACATGTGGAGGGATTATTTTTGGAAAAAACTTTAGAGGCTGGGTTAGTTGTTGATGACTAGGGTATGAAATTTTCATAAATGCAAAGTTCAGTGCTTTGCTTTCGTGTTTTGAATGACTCCATGAAAATATGAAAAACCACTCATTTTTTTTACTTCGATTGAAAACCTCAAGTTTGCATTAAGTAGAGCAATCCCGAGCAATGCCTTAATTAGTATGTTGAATTTTCTGAAATCAAACCAGGATATGCACTTAAATTAGTGACTCGATAGTTCCTCACTTCCTCATACGATTGAACCCATTTTTTTGTTAGTTTTATGAGTCCACTTCACAAGTTTTGAAAATAAATAGTTATGAGAACATTTAAGTCAATTTAAAAAGTTCAATGCCTTCTGCCTTCTTTTTGACTGAACAGGGTGACAGAGATTTCATAGAGAAAAGTTTACAAGATAGTGAGAAAGTGCAGGTACAAACATTAGTTTGGCAGACTTTATTAGAAGTTTTCCTCAAGTTGCAACATACCTTTTGTAATGCATTTGGTTATTCATGAGCAGATAGAAGATATTGTGCTGTCTGAAGGTGTCCAAAAGGGCCTCCAATCCCCAGCGTATTCTGTGGGAAGATATGCTCCGAAAGTTGAGCAGGCCATGCACCATTTTCATTGTCTGCTGTATGAAAACCTGACAACTTAAATCCTAGCTAGTTGCTCATTATGGATGATAAATTGCCGCAGCAACCAATAAAATCTGCAACCCATACCGGCAATGAGCATCTGTCTGAATTTGAAATTGATGCATAGTAGTATGCTACTACTCTACCAGAGGATTTTATTTCAATCAAACATAATATGTTGATGTACATATATCCGGTAATGTAGGCTTTGCTTTAGGTATCTCCTGTTGAACATGATAGTTATTTGGAAATCTGCTACTGTAAACTTGCTGCTCCAGTTTCGGTTCTGGTCATAGGAACTGGGGGCTTGCCTCATTCTGAAAAATTTCTCAATCTCCTAAGAGTTGCTGGTCTAGTTTTGAGTAACCACAACCAGCTTCTAGTACTTGGTAAGTAAACTTACCCAATAATTATCATGCCATAATATCTGTTCTCTTGAAAGAAATCATTTTATTTTCTTATTGTGTTTATGCCGACACGACACTGACACATGTGGTTACATTCAATCACTCCATTAGTTTAAATTATCATTGTGTCCACGTATAGATGTCAATATCATGTTCGCACCGTTTTAGAGTTTTTGTTTTAGAAAAAAAACAGCAAATATAAAAATAAAAAAGGAAAACCCACCGACCCACCTAGACATTTTTCTCTAAGTACGGAAGTCCTTTGTGGGATCAAATTGCAGAATGATCTGCTACCAGTTTGATTTGCATGTCAATATGTACAAATAAAAACATCTGATTTGAAGCAAAACAAGCCCCTGCAATATTCCAAACTTATAAAAGTGTTTAAGATATGGAAGTTAAGTTTGACATGACCACGAGAGGGAGGCAATTTTTGGATGTTTGCAAGCAACAAATGATTAAGATTTTCTTCTAGCTATCCCGATTGATGGGTTAGGCCAGCATATGTCACCAGTGGAGTATCACACTATCCTTAGATATCCCCTTATGATTCCACTATTTTCTATTGATGAGGTGTGCCCTGTTTGTCGTAAGGCGTGCCTGGATACTTTTGAGGAGCATGCCGTTCATTGTAAGGAGCTTTCCGGGTTTAAGCACATACATGACTTTGTTAGGGATCTACTTTTTGATATATTCAGACGGGCGAGAATATCAGTGAAGAAGGAGGCGCCTGTGAACTTCCTGACTGACCCACTAGAAAGAAGATCAACACTCAGGCCTGCGGATGTGATGGTGTACGGATGGGTAGGTGGAAAACATGATTGTGTAGACTTGACTGGGATTTCACCACTTGTGGGATTAGGTGTCGGACCTTTTATCGTAGGACAGACAGCTCTAATATCAATATGTATCTTATCATTACTAACAAAACTTCTAATATCAAGAGGCTAACAGAAATTGTCATCATTTAATCTGCAAAACAACTATATGCTAGATTGTTATCCACTTTATGTATTAGGAAATCTTTAAGAATGCTTGATATGTAAAATCATAACATTATGAGTTGAGTTAATAAATCAAATCACAAGCATTCGCAAAGTTAGAAATATAACATCATAGCATACTTCTTTTGGATGTGTTCTGAACCTCTGAGTCCATGCTTTCTATGTTAATATTATCAGCTTGAACATGAGCATTATTAAAACTTCTACAGACTTGTGAGCAGTACATCAAATCAGTGCCAGTAAATCAAATTAGATTATACACACCAAAGCCAAGGTATGAGATCAAGTTTGCGTCACAAACAAATATGGATTCTATTTTCAATGACTAAGGCATAAGGCTGTCAACAAGATGACCAGCTGGTGTAATTATTAGCAGCAAACACTTAAAAACTACAACAGGAAAGTTCAATATGATTGTCCCTTCTGATAAGTGCGGTGCAGGATCAAGCTTTTGCGCATAATTAGTTGCGAAAACAAGTTTATAACCATCTATTAACAAATATAAATGATTCCTATGTAATAGTAGTTATACTAGAACTAAACAAGTTTATAATCAACATTAATGAAAAATCACGGCTATCATAGAGGATCTATTATTCTAATGAATCTAATTAAGAAACTGATGAACACCAACTGTTCTAACATATTGGGGAATTAGAGGTAAAATTAGAACCTGAGTTGCACTTGTAACCAACCGTTCTACTCCACCGACTACAATCAAATACCAGTATCGCATAAGTAAAAAAAATCGATGAATACCATATGTCATTTGGAGACGTCGTGTAGAATCAATTCCAAATATACATATCTTAATCCTCAGAAATAATTTTATAGGAAAAGATCATGATGTCACGATTAAAAAAAAATGTTCAAATAAGCATATGGTGTGAGAAAAAGATCCAAATTAAATTACCATTAAACAAAATCTCAACTGCAGTATAAAAAGTGCAGATTAAAAGAACCCTTACATAAAATAAAAACGAAATTATGAAGAAAAAAAATAACAAAATCTCAACTGCAGTAAAAAAAAAAGTGCAGACTAAAAGAACCCTAACATAAAATGAAAACGAAATTACTGAAAGAAAACAAAAATTATTCATCGATAGCTAATAATTCTATTCTACGGCATGGCGCTTTGCTTCATGACAAGTTCATCAGCCCTTTCAACAAGCTTCCTCCTTAACTCATAAATGGAGACCATAAACTGTTCAAGTTGATCACTACTCATATCATCAATTGAATCATTCCACCAATCACCACCCTTGTTGAAAATCTTAGCCAAATTTTGAACATCTTCTAGTTTCTTCTTTTCCATCTCCAACATCTTTTGTGCCTCCTCATATTGTCTATTGTAATCTTGGTAGGTCAGAAAATTTTCTGCTGCCTTTGAATCCTCAAACTCCGTGGTTCCTTTGATGTAGCTGTTTAGGACAGAGTTAGCGTCGGGTTGACCAAAACAAAATAGTTTGTCACCAGGGGAAAACACAATGATGGCTGCATGAACATCACATAAGACACAAAGTTCGCTTGTTTTTCTGAATAAACCTTGTCTTCTTTTTGAGAAAGTCACTTGTTTTTGTGATTCTTTCTCAACCTTCTTGATCTCAATCTTCTTGCGTCCCATGTTCTTCTTTCTTTGGTTAACCATATCCATGGTGAAATTGGATTTAGAGTACAATATTAGTGTTTTGCTTTGTGTAACATGAAAAGAGATTTATTTATAGGGAAAGAACCGTGTGACATAAATTAAGAAAATTATTTCTAAATCAAATAATTATTAACTCTTACATATTGACAAAATTTATATATTCCTTTTTTTTAAGGATATTCCTTTTTTTTTTTATATCAAACTATTTTGATTGAAGGTAAATAAATAAAAATTACAGGAGGTCTTATTTGGTTAGATATATTTTAGTTTATCAAAATAATATTTGATTGCTATTTTATCACCTAAATAGTTTTTTTACTGGAATCCTGCCTTAAAATAAGATCCTAAAATTTCTCCCTATCTAAGATTCTAAATCAATTCAGCATTAACTCTTACATATTGCCTTGTACCAAAAAAAAAAACTTTTACATATTGTCAAAAAATTTATATTCCTTTTACATATTGCCTAACAAGGAAATAAGCATTATTCACCGGAGAAAAGGAAGAAAAAAAAAAGTCCCGTGAGCATAGCTCAGTTGGTAGGACAATGCATTATTATATGCAGGGGCTGGGGTTCGAACCCCGAACATCCCACTTATTCACCTTATAAGGTGAATTATAACCATTAGGCTACCTGACAAAAAAAAACTAGGAAAGCAGCACGTTTTTTGTGCACAAAACAACTTCGGAATCAACCTTAATAGGGGATTTCTTTTTCTTTTATATATTATCACATTAATAATTTGATTCACTTATATTTATAACAATACGTAAAGGAAATACAATATTATTTTAGGTTGAAGTTTTCATTATTCCAGTTATTGGGTTAAACAATTTTTTTTTAAGATCTAAAACAATATATAAAGAGAATTCAAAAAAAAAAATTAACGTATAATTTTTTATTATTTCAATTATACCTTTTAAATAAATTTTCTTTTCAAAATGTTCTTTTTTTTAAAAGACAGAATGTTATATTTTTGATGTTTTTGAAAAGAGCTAAGAATATTAATTATATTTATTATTTATTATATTGTTGGTAAAAGATAAACATAGTTTTTTTTGTGGTGTTCAGGGTTCAAACCCCAGACCTTGCATATATTTTTTAAAAGTCACGAAAATCTATAAATATAATTTTAATCAAAATCAAAGTTGTTTATAATTTACACACTTTAACACATTAAAAAACTCACAAATGAACACGAAGTATCCGTCTAAACGCTAATTATATTAGAAGAAAAAAAATAACTTGACTCACTATCTCTTGACGAGTGACAAACTTAGCATAGTTACAGCTTTTATAGCTTTGTATAGAATACAAAATTTACAAATTCAACTATTGAATTAATAAACGGGGGTTCCCCCCACGTTCTATTATGTATATATTGTTGGAACATATGTGAAAATTAATAAACATAAATTTTATATCGGATAGAATTGGTGTAGTGTGAACTGAAAAGGGATAAATAGTAGTGTTTATATAGTGTGGATGTAGCTTTCAAAGGGGTAAATAATAGTGTTTATATATAGTGTGTGGATGTACCTCTCTAAGGGGTAAATGATTATGTAAATGAAGTAAGTATTAGCGAAAAAATATATATTGATTTATTTTATTATTTGGAAATGTTAAATTAAATAATTAATTTAATCACTACTGAAAAGTGTTTTTTTAGTTGTCAAGTTTTGCTAAAATATTTTGAAATGCAATCTGAAATATTTTGGTGCACAACCTAAAATATTTTGGTATGCAATATATTATATTTTGGTACTTGATCTGAAATATATTTTGGATCTAAATATAAAATATTTTTGTTCTCAATTTGAGATACTTCGGTACTAGATCCAATATGTGAATTACTTGTTCCCAAAGTTTCTCACATATTAGTTTTGAATTTTCTCTATAAATAGAGAGTTCACATAGTTCATTCAACACCGAAAGGTATTCTGAAACTTCAAATCATTTTCTTCTTTATCCCCTTTTTGACTTGTGTTCACGAGTCTTTCATCTCTTCATTTTCTTTTTATGTCCTTTCGGAATTAGGAACTCTAGTATGTCCCTTATGAATCTAGAATGGTCTTAAGAGTATAGTCCCTTCAATAATTTATGTACCTTCGGAATAAACAGTATTTTTAAGACCATAGACCCTTTCTAGATATAATGTCCTTCGAAAATTAAGAATGGTCTTAAGAATATATATTCTTCTTCGATTCTTGGAGAAGTTAGAGATTGAAATGGTGGTAACATCATACCTGAATGGTTGCAGCACCATATATATGATTTGGGGTTGTAAAAAGTTAAAATGGTGATAACACCATATTTGAGGGGTCACAATATCATATTAGAAGAGTTAAAATAAACCATAAAAATTGTAAAGCATAGAATTTGAACCTCGTACAAAAGTCCCAATTACATATGTAAACACTAGGACATTACACCTCTTTTTTAAAATTTACAAATCAATATGCATTTTAGGGTTCTCTATTAAATGTAGAAAACTGCTTTTTTTTAAATAAAAAACTACTATATGCATTAAATTTTTTGTTGTTTGATTGTATTAACACAAATTAAGTCCCATAAATAATTTGTATTTCTTTCGATTGTTTTAAGTTTAGTCATGCATACCAGTACTAGTTTGTTACTTTTTTTTTTCTCGAAAATATTGCCGGTTTGCCATTACTATATTTCGATAGCAAGGACCATTTCGCTTTTTTTAAGCAATAATCACAAATATACTTAAGATCCATTTTGCACTAAATAAGTGAGGATTTCTTTTGAATTTTTGGTGTTTCTTTTTATTAGAATTTCAATTTTAAATATTAAAACAATTAGTGGTTGGTGAAGCTCAACACGAGTTAGTTAGTTACTCTCGTACAAACTTCATTTTACAAGGATGGTGATTTTTTATGTTATTGATGTTATTTAGAATTTAAGTAGAGGATGATTTAAAACAAAAAAAAAAACAATTATGTAATTTATTAGGGATTTGATTCGGACATCCAATTTTATTGAAACGGCCTTGATGCCGACGCAACACCGACACATGTGGTTATATTCAATCATTTTTATTATTTTAAATTATTACTGTGTCTATGTATAGATGTCAATATCATGTCCGGTGTCGAGATTTATGCTTCATAGATACTCTCTATATCACCAATGGTTATTAGAACCAGTAAAATGGATTAGTTTCACATAATATGACGAATCATGGTTTGGATTTCTATAAGGAGAGGCATTCACATTTAGTCTCATGACTCTTCAAATAGGACTATCCAATTGAAGATATAGTCTCTAGATCCTTTTCGAGAGGAGTTGCGCACCTAATTCAAATTCAAATTATGTGCAAAAACAAATAGATGTGGCTCTCTAAAGTGAGTAAAGTAAGGATGTCAATGATTGTTATGTCAACAAACTCGTGATTTGCTATGGGGCTCATGCAATATTCACATTTGATTTGTTAATCAATGGTTAATAATATTCAATTTACATTTTAAAGTGAGTTGTTCATTTTAGAGGATCCGGATCCAAAAGAAAGAAAGAAGTTGAATTGAAAAAATGAATTGGAATTGTCATCCATTCCTTGCAGCTTTTCAAACATACGAGAATATAAATCAAACCGACAAAATATACTAAAAAAAGATAGATCGACTGAAGTAAGATATATGTTATTTGAACATCAAAAATATTGACATCGTTTGTGACATCATATATTTTTATCTCTCTTACTTTACTTCTACAACTTACATGCATTTCAAAAATACACAAAAATGAAGACATTGATTCTGACATCAAAATTTTGATATCAAAATATCATTTCTCCAAAAAATAAACAAATCACATGTTGTCTGTTCAAAAAGAAACATCTATGTAACAACCAACTTTCTAGCATCAGCCAAATGCAGTTCATCCGGTCAAATGATCATTAATAAATGATCATTTTGTAAAGTCATTCATAATTTTTCTTTCTCATACAAAAATTAATTACATTTTTTAATATGTGTGAAAGTGGCAAAGTGCCGTATAATAAAAACAGAGAGAGTATGGTTTAAATTTTTAAAGTATTATAATAACATTAAAATAATTTATCTATCTAAGCCCACCAAAATCATGATCCAATACATTTTTTGAGTTATCTTACATTAGGATAATTATGCATTATGAAGAAAAATAAACACCTGAAAAAACATTATAAGTGAGTCAAATTAAAATAACTTTTAATTTTTTGTTCTAAACTCTTTCAAAAAAAAGTATATTTTTCTAAACTCGCTCTACCTGATTTAGATTAGATGAGCCAGATCTGAAAAGGCTAGATTAACACCGATGAAGTTCCAACTCTCAAAAGAAGCAACGAGCAATTGTGTATGAAATGAAGTTTAGAATGTGCAATATCGAATTTATATATGCATCCTAACAATCAAGACTTTAGCTTTCGTTAACATCAGTCAGTATAGCAGGAAAACTTCTTGGAAATTCATTGTGGGAGCTACTAATGATAATTTTAAGAATATTAGCAATTTTTTTTTAAAGAAGAATATTAGCATATTATTCTGTCCCCGTATTTATATTTGTTGTTTTTATTAATCTAGCTAGATATTTTTCTACTTTGCACTCTTGTATAAATGAAACAATTTTTTTTATTAATGATAGGACATTTATTTAGGTATGATCTATATAGGGAATCACACGTTAATTAACATCACATACCAAGGAGTAAAATGATTATATTACACTTCTTCAAAAAAAAATGATTATATTACATGGTCTCTACCCAAAACACAAGTAGCTAGTTAAAACCATCAACAAGTCTTGTTTGTTTCTTTGATAATTTTTGTACGCATGCTATGGAATTGGTTTATTAGATGCAACACGTACAGAAGAAAATTCGTGGCAATTTCACAAACACGTCTATTCAATTTTAAGAGCTTTAATTTTACAAAACTGCAGAAGAACAAAAATTAGAGTGTTAAAAATATGTTGCTATATATAAATCAATTTTACAGTCAATAGAATGATACTTCAGTCTCTGTGAGCTTAGCTCACTTGATAAGGGATAATGCGTATATATGCAGGGGCCGGCGTTCGAACCTCGAACACCTCACTTATTCACTTTTAAGGTGAATTTCTCTAGCAGCTAGGCTACTTAACCAAAAAAATTGATACTTTATATTAAGGTTCAACAACATAGTGCACGATAAAGATAATGCATGTCCGTTAAAAAAAAAAAAGATAATGCATGTATCTTATTCTTGTCTTAACCCAAATTTGGATTATTGGATACTATAGTTTTATATTTTCGGGGGCATGATTGCAACTTCAGGAAAGCCAAGTACTCAGTTTCTTGTCACGACTTCTATTTGATGTTTTACCATGTGAGAATTTTAAATTTTTCCAATAATTGTAATTTCTTTTGTTGTCCGTAAATGAAGATGCAAACACTGCCTAAAATTCATGCATGCGGTTGCGAGGTTCCAAGTTCGAACCTATAAAGATGTAAACACCATATGAATATTGT
>Ga0228710_1003235_pt1 | contig 25967 bp, 14 predicted proteins | sample MedpolnodulmetaG_FD_177995 | JGI IMG/M metagenome (GOLD analysis project Ga0228710, IMG submission 177995) | Root nodule microbial communities from Medicago polymorpha collected in Santa Monica, California, United States - pink nodules | ecosystem: Host-associated > Plants > Roots > Nodule...
AACCTGTATAATTGATTGTGTTCTTTCTTCTTCTGTTCTTTACTTTATCCGCTGCACATAGACTCTGAACTCACTCAGACTCTGAACTACTTCAGACTCTGAACCCGAGGACAGTCATCTAGAACGTTAAAGAAGAAGTTTCCAAAAACACAATTCAACCCCCCCTTCTTGTGGTTTTTCTCACCTTCAAGTTCCACTAAAATGTAATCTCAAATTACAAGTTGCTCAATCACACAAGAAAGAGACTTATCTTTGCTCAAGGACAACTCCAAGAGACTTCTATGCTCAATCACACAAGAAAGAGACTCCTATGCTCAAGGACAACTCCAAGAGACTTCCTTTGCTCAATCACAACTGAAAGAGACTTAACTTAACAATTACAATGAATTGAATAAGGTTTTGAATACTTGATATACAATCAGAGGTATTCACAATACAATACGAAACAGAACAAACTCTGTTTTTCTAGACACTTAGGAATTCTAAGATAAAAACAATTGAAAGAATTCTCTAAGTTGTTGATGTTTGTTTTCGACGTTTTGCGCAGAGTATTGGCCTTGTATGCGTGTGTGTTGTCTAGTTCTTTATTCTCTAAGTCTTCATCCCTATTTATAGAGGAGTTGAGAGACGTTGAGAATTTAGCCGTTACATCAACTTGTCTTGCTTTGAAGCTTTGATTCTTCACCCTTGATCTTTTGCCTGATTTGATAGTTGTCCTATGAAGAACTTAATTCAAATCCATTCCAGAACAAAAGGAACAACTTCTGCAGCAATGTTACTGTTATCTTTGTCTTGTTGTAGAGACAAAGATTGCAGAGATGGTGGTTGCAGAGTTCGTGGCCGTACACTTCGTACAATGTCCTTTGTCAACTCTGGTGAAGTAGCTTCTGGCGAGATATGCTTCTGATGACCAGTGCTTCTGATGACCTTGCTTCTGATGACGTGTCTTCAGGAGCTCTTCTTCAGACTCGTTTCTTCAGACGCATTCTTCAGACGCAGTTCTTCAGACTCATTCTTCCAGATGCTCTAAGCTTCAAATAAAATTCCTTTGCTCTTGCACTTGTTCAATCAGAATCTTTATGAATAGTACTTTGATTATAGATCCTGTACACTTTGAACAAATTGTTTAGCATATCCAATTGATTATTTTTAATACCTTGTTATTGTCAAAACTCAATAGGTGACTTGTGAAACACTCTTTGTTCCAACACTACATGCTTTTGTAGTTGTTTATAATATTCTCTCATTTCTTGCAAGTCCAAGAGGCAAATGTTGTTTTCTTATTCTTTCATTGATTGATATAAGTGTCCATCTTTCTAATCGCGTTCATATGTATTATGATACCAAGAGTGTCATTCAAATCATCAACAATTCAAACTTTCATGATTACACCAAACACACTGAGGCTCACACATCACCACCTTTGATATGACACCATAACCTTATCGTTTGTTTCTCCATCCTTGCATATTGTTGTCGCTTTTACAAAAACACATTCATTTCATATTTTTGGTTCTTGATTAACAAGCAAACTCTTATGCTCCTTGTTAACGAATCAAGATGATAAATATAACAAACCACTAAAGTACATAATAAGTAAAAAATAATGGAAAAAATTCAATATTTATGTAAAGATGACTACCTTTTTATGTAAGAAGTGACCCTTCAACAAAATCTACCTATTTTTTAAGGGAGCTTCTACGGTGTAGTCAAGAAACTGACTTTTTTGAAAAAGTTAATTTTGATCTTAATATTTGATTCATTTTTAAATTGTTGATTAGTGATTAATGATCAATAGCAATTCATTTAGTAATGCTTACAACATCTTGGACTTACATGTACTATTTTATCATTGTAATCTTTAACATGCAAACAAAGTTGATGATATTATGTGATAGTCTTAAGTGTTACAATTTGTGGGGTGTTACACTTATAACAAGGTAGGATAAAATTAGATTAAGTGTAATCTTATATATCTGATGAATTGATGATACTATAAGGATTGAACTTTTGATGTCATTGTACAAACAGTGGGGTGTTACTCATTACATTTTTGATGTTATAGTGTTAACTTTACTAAAAAAAAGTCATTTTCATGGCTTCACCATAGAATTTTCCATTTTTTAAACCTGCAATGAAACTAACAAAAGAAGAAATATTAGACGGAATTATAGATTAAGTTCAATATCTTGCAAAAAAAAAAACAAAGAAGATGAAGACATGTGTGAAGAGTAAGAAAGTAAAGATGACCTAAAATCACATATTTATACACACAATGATCATAAACTAAGACAATAAACGTAATAAAAATTATAACTGATCAGTCTACAAATTATTATTTTTTCATATCGATCAATAATACAATGTGTGAGTAGAAAAAGATGAGTTGTGCCTATTTGAAACTGTCAAATGTGTAGAAAAGGAATGTGGAATTAGTTGGTGTCATAAAGGGTGGGAATAATCTGAAAAATTAGACATTAAATTTTTTTGTAAGTTATATTTGGAGGAATGTCATGAGATACTTCTAATATCCAAAGGCGATAGTGTAAGAAATTAGGAAGTGCTTTATAATTGGCTAGGTGCATGAAAACCGTTGCAATTTTTTTTAAATGGCTATAGTAAATCAATTCCACTTTGAGGATAATAGTGGTTCATTAATTAGATATATAGTGGAGGATAACTCATGAATGTGAGAATTAGTGTAAGAAATTAGGAAGTGCTTTATAATTGGCTAGGTGCATGAAAACCGTTGCAATTTTTTTAAATGGCTATAGTAAATCAATTCCACTTTGAGGATAATAGTGGTTCATTAATCAGATATAAATTGATATATAGTGGAGGATAACTCATGAATGTGAGAATTTTATTTTATTAAAATTAAGAATATATTAAAACGATATGAAGCTTTTCTAGAGTGTCACATCATCATAAAGCTTGCATGAGAACAACTCAAGTTTCCTTTACAAAGATATATAGATAATACCTAAAACACTTATGTGATTTTGAATAAATTTTTGTTTAATACGATATTTGATAGACAAAATGTTATTTTAATATTTTAGACAATTTATTTTTAGATAAAAAATTATGTGGTGATTTAACTAAGACAAACATTCATCTCTTGCCTTCAAGTTTATCCCATCACCAAAATAGTTACTTATTATTATTAAACATAAAAATTTTATTTTTTTTAAAAAAACAAACTATGTTGGCTCTATTATTCGAGATTGTATTAGCTTTAATGATAGCTTTCGTAGTTTAAATTTTTTGCATGTTAGGCGTGAAACCAACCAAACTGCTCATTATTTAACTAAATATACTCTTAAGAATTTAGATTGCATATGGATTGAAGAAACTCCGCCTTATATTTCTGCAGTCTTAGACATTTGATTTATTTTCAGACTATCGTTAATGAAATTGTCTTTTAACCTAAAAAAAAAAACACACTAAAGTTTTGTTTATAAGAACAATAAATTTGAAGTAAAGTTTTATAAGAACAATAAATTTGAAGCAAAATGATGATTTATCGGAAGAATCTTTTACTTTTGGTAAACTAAACTCATTCATCCTCAAGAATCTTACAAAATTCTTAACACTCCTTGTTTTTAACACATGACTCTCACTCTTTAACCATTTCCAAACAACTCCAATGGAGGAGGAGAATCTTCTCAACATAACGAAACTCAAACGACAACATACAGAAACCACCGTAACAAACTCACCACTCTCCACCACCACCGCCATGACCTCCGTCGAACATCCTCTAAAAAAGCGAAAGCTCCACGATTCTCCACTGTTGGAATCGCCACAACCGGAAACTAGCGCTCACTTTCTGCAGACCCTACCTACTCCGCCGTTGTCTCAGGATGAAATTCTCTCGAAACGCAGAAACAAAGACGCAGTTCGAAACCTCTATGAAGGTTACAAGCGAATTAAACGTTGCATCCTTCAGAAACAATCTTCCTCCATACCTGATCTTGATCAGAATTTTCTTGCTCTCATCGCTTCTTCAAGAGGTAACCGTTTTACGTCATTTCTTTCTGCAGACTTTGTGTTGTTCAATTAGAATTTCTTTGTGTATGATTTACTTGTTAATTAGGGTTTTAGGATGCAATTACTTGTTAATTAGGGTTTTAGGATGTATTTGGATGGTATTTAATCTTGAGTTTACTGTAGAATAGTCTGTGCATGGAATTCAACTAGCTTTTGTTGTTTATTTGCCTCAAAATTTAGTTTCTGTAATTGGTTGCTGTGGTATTCCTTTTAACACTGTGTTTTGAGTAATGAAAGTGGAAAAAAAATGATATCCAATGTTGTTTGGAATGGCTATGCAGTGAGATAAATTGATTTTGAATGAACTGATCTTGTAAAATTGATTCTGCCTAAAAGTGAGTTGAATGTAAAGTGATTTTTGTTTGAATACATTCATGTAAAAGTGAGTTGAAAAATGAATTCAAGGCTAAAAACCAATTGTAGAAGCCCAAAGCTACAAATTCTAGCTTCGAGTTAGAATCAATTTTGGAGGCAAAATTAATTCTACACTTCTAGAATCAGTTTTTAATCCTCCAAATTTCAATTCACATCAAAATTGTTTTGTCTTAGTCAGTGACAGTGATACATGTGTCACCACGAGGCATGTCTGCTGAGCATGTATCGCTATGACCGACTCCCCCAAAATAACAGATAGGGATATAGGTGAGGAGGGGGTTGAGCTAAGGGATAAGGTGTTTGAAGTCTTGAGTTCAAACCTGGGCGAAAGAGAAAAAAAATAATCTAACAACTAACCATAACATTTGCCATTTAAAAAAAAAGATAGGGATATACACCTTAAATTGTAAGGTAATGTTAAAATCAGGAGTGCAAACAGAGAATAGTAGTGATAGGAGAATTCAAGACAGAATTTAACATGTTTCAACTTAAAGTAGACAATAGACCTTCGTGCATAAACAAGATAGAATGAAGAATCAATCAAATATGATCAATGGAGATTACAAGGAATAACGCTAAGCACTGAAGTCCTAATCCATCCAAATACTCATTGTGACTGAGATTTAAAATGCTTCACCTGCCACTGTTGAATTACTGATTCAGCTAAATTTCAGCTCAATCTATATCTCTACTGACCCATGTAGGAATTCCATGTTTGATTGAATCACTGAGGTAAACCGCAGCTTTCTGTACATTTGAACTAGAATTGTCCAAGTTACACGCACTGATATGTTTCATTTTTGCATGTTAGCATCTTGGATTTCAGAATCTCCCCACTTAAGGCCAAATTAGTTGCATAAAGCACAAGATATTTAAGTTTCAATATCACCTCAAATAACCATATGCGTACATCATATGGTGTGATTTTGTAACCTTATTAAATGCTTAATATGCAAGCAAATATATCTCATTGCCCATAATGTAGGAACTGATAGAAAAATCTTCATGATTGGAGTTGGAATTCTCTTTTTCTCAAAGTGAAACTTTTAAAATGTGTCAGGTTGTACAAGTGTACAAAGAATTGTGGCCGATTTAATTCCTCGATATGCTGGTCACTGTCCAACAGCTTTGGAAGCCGCAGCCAAAGTCGTTATCAATATGCATAACTGGAGTTTGGCATTGACTAGTAAGGAAGAGGATTCCAATGGTATTGCATTTGAAACTGCTAAAGCATGTATTTTCGGATTGGCTGATATTTGCTGCATTGCTTCTTCAGTAGCACCAACATCAGCTGTAATTAGAGGAATTCGCTCAACAGTTTTTCAAAATGTGCTCACCTTTTTTGTTGCCTTATTTGAGGGAAATGATGTCTTAAAGATGATTGACAAAAATTTCCTGAATATGCAAGATAATCCCGAGGTCTTTTCTGAATTGAAACAAAAGGTTTTAGATGAAGATGATTCTTCATTGACTAAATTGTCTAAGTTCCGTGCATTATGTATACTTAGGGTATTCTTCTCTTGTCCAAAAGAATTGCTTGCAGCTTGTTTGGAACTCTTAGGCTCCACCACAAAAGAGGGATCTTCTAAGGAAGGACAGCGTTTTCTGAGCATGGTGACTAGCATGCTTAATTATGATGAAGCAGTTCACCTTTTGGGTAGAGCAAATGATGGACCTAAATCATGTAACGATTCTATTGAGGAAGGCATCAAAGAGATTGAGGTTGGCGAGAAAGCCGTCACCAATGACAACCATATCTCCGATGCGATTCAAAAGAGCTGTTTGCTTATGCTGGTAATGCTGTGTTTGTTATCTTCATGTATATTTGTATGTGTGTGTGTGTATATATATATGTATATCATTTATTGGCTCTATGTATTTTTCATTTTTTGTCATCCTAGTTTTTTTTGTTATTACATGCATTTTTTATCTTTTTTTTTTGTTATTACATGCATGTTCTCTGTCTATTTTGAGCTTTATTATTGGTCTAGTCTGAAAAGTATTTATGCAACTAGGAAAACCATGCTGTTTTTTTCATGGTGATCTCTCCCTTGGAAGAATTCCACCTATGCCCTTATCTATTATTTAAACCTTTAATAGCCTTGTCTTAAAATAGTTGTGCATAACTGCATATATTATAGAAGTTGAAGTTAACTTGAGCTTTAGGGCTTGTCATCTAAAGCAGAAATTTTTTATTACTGTCATTGTGTTAAAAAACACATCAACATAGCTTTCACAGTCAAGCTTCCAGAAAGACACATCGATATAGCCTCCATAATTTGCATCAGTACACGAAGGCCGGTTCATTATCCTTGTTCTTCACTACTTCTAATACTGGTGGAAGGTACTGATTCCTTTAAACAGAAGACAGACGAGGAACAAGAACAGAAACAATTGACTCAAATGTTGATCTGGAAGACAAAGACTACGGATGAGAAATTTGGAATCAAATTTTAAATTACCATTCTCCTCCTGAAGGTGATTGGAGGAGGGGTGAAGGACATGTTCATGGAAGGTGACATCCATAGAAACAAAGTATCAAAAACTTAGGAGGATAGTAGCAGCATTTATAGCCCTCTTTGCTAGATGCATAGGCATAACCCAAAAAGAAGCACCTGACTGCACGGGAATCCAACTTAGTTCAATGTGGTTTATGAACATGGACAAAAGCAACACACCCAAAGACCTGAGACTAAAAGCTCTAGATGATAATAAAAACAAACAAATGTGAGAAACAAAACAAACATTACATTACTCAAAACACGGGATATCCGATTAATCAAATTGGCAGCAATCAATACTACCTATCTCTAATATTATTTTGAGACAGGCATTTGAAAGAGGAAGGCTCAAACAACTTCACGTAAGAGACAATTTTTCCTTTCTTGTGGCCTTATTTTGCTTCGGGGTGTCAACCGTAAATTCATGAATGATGCGATGTATACTATAAAAGCTTGAAAGCCTCTGATTAACTCATTCCTTTTTATTCTTAGAACATAAACTTTTGATGTGTTTCTCAAATTAAGTTTGTACCATATGAAAATTGAATGAAAAGTTTCGGTATTTTGATTTACCTTTCATGAAAAGTGAAGTTACTTGAGTACAATAAAATCAATAAATACAAGCCATCTGACACCAGAGATATTAGAAACAGATAGATCCCTAATCACCTAAACAAGTAGATTCCTAATTATCAGCAAATGGTTGAACTCTTTTATGAAAAACTAGGGAAAGAAGAAACACAAAGGTGTTTAGAAAACTCACACGTATCTCATTTAAAAGATTCAACAGACTTTTTAGAAAACAAAGCTGGAAACATAGAATTAATTAACGAAAATGGGGATGCCCAAGCACTTGTGTTGAAGCTAAACTTGGGAGGTAGGAGATTTGGACTCGTGTCAAAGGCACGGCAATAGTACCTTCTGATCAGAACATGCATCACCTCTTTTATCAACAAGGTAGTACATATGTTCTCTAGCAAATCCAATTTTTTCCCTTGGCTAAATCCTGAAAATACAATGGATGGAAAAAAGGTTGCTGCACATTTCAGGTCCCGTGTAAGTTTGTATATAGAAGCGAGATTATTGGAGAGACTGGGAACATTTAGGACATTATTGAAGTGTAAGGAAGGGTGAAGTTGAATGTTGCCGCGTTTAGTAATAGGAGCTCAAGATCCATTAGCAGCGATAAGATGTTGATTTCTGGATAGTGTGGAGTAGGATACAAAATACGAGGAACACAATCATATACAATCAGTTGCAATGATGTCAAGTATCCACAAATACACAGGAATAGCACCAGTGACATTAAGAGAAGTCAAGGATGAAATGAGTCAGACGTGAGGCCCAGAAGCTGGAAGTGGTCCCAGTCGGCCCATGTAGGGATAGTGCAATGGAGGAGATCGGCAAGGTGGTATTGAAAACAATGAGAGGAACAAGAACATATGGGATTCAAATGACCCAGGAAAAAAGGAGCTCAGATCGAAGGTGGGCCCTTTCAAACAGAACAGGAGACACCAACGAGGATACCATCGAACCTTGAGGGCTTGGGTTGCACATACTGGAGAAAGGAAGTCACTATTGTGGTGTGAGGGGGTCATGGTGTGATCTTCTGGGTTCGAGCAGGTTTTGGGGTGATGATCCTCTTAGTGTCGTTGCCGGTTCGACATCAGTGGCAGGCAATGTTTAACAAAATTGAATAGTGACAGACGATGCCAACAAATTGCTGTAATGGGTGACATCCAAAGAGCAATATAGGTCAAACCGATGGTTCCAAAGACTGCAATGAAGACAGCCAAGAGAGTTGAATGAAGGTGATAGGCCCGTGGCTCGAGTGTACAGGAGGAGGGAGTGAATGAGAAAGAGACCAGTTGTAGATAATGAGCTCAAGGAGGATGCTGATTTGGAAGTGAATGGCCCAATTAATCAGTGTGTTTTGGCTGCACTTGAAGTGGAAGGAGCAAGTGAGAAGGCGAAGAGGATGGTAGAGTGGACAGGTGGTAGTCTAGGAAGGGGAAAGAATGTGCGGCGAAGGGAAGAGAGAGGCTGGGAATTGAGTATTTGGGGGGAAAATTGTAACTGAATAGGTAGGAAATGAATTAGGAGGTTATTGGTAAGGAAGAGCTCAGGGAGATTTCTCTGGCTCAAGGGTATTGAATACTACATTTTTCCTTTCTCATCCATATTGTAAGGAGGTTTCCCTCAAATCCTATGTCCATATTCAGTGTTAATTCTACATTTCCATAATCTATTTCCAGTGTAGCTCTTGTTATATCCCAATATTTCATTCTATTTGGCTTGTGATACCATATGGATAAGTATTTTGAAATATTATTGAATTATGCACAAGCACTAATCCAATTATACAGACTAAGCTCTACTTAACTGGCTTGATTGATGAGCCCAATACAAAAGTTACTGAGAACTACATAATATTTGCCTATGAGGCTAGGACGATAATTACATATTACATACTCACAACAATAAGCATTCGATTGGTTAGCCATGATGGCGCAATTGATCTTTTGTTATGTTATTTTCTGTTGTGCTAGTCATGGCCGAGTTTTTTTTTTTGTATGGTTGAATGCTGATATGTAGTTATTAATTGACTTCTGTAGCATATACATTGCTCGTGAAAGAGCTCCGTTGCAAATTTAGTACTTTTTGTTTATGCTGTTTAATTTAAAGTTTTAGTTCTAATTGCTTCTTACTGAAGAGACTGTTGCATGTCCTTTCTATATAAGGTTCTTAACAAGGACCCCTCACTGCGGAAGTGGACTCTGCGCCGATGTAAGAAGTTGCTTGACTCGCTCACTAATGCTTCACCGGAAACTACATCAGTATTGCAAGGAATTCTTGGAATGTTCGCTCAACAGACAGAGTTAGAAGACTGTCAAGTAGATAGTGATGAAGATAAGTCCGATTCTTCAATCTTCACGAATAGAAACTATGTGATTCCTAGGATCTCTGAGGAACTTGAAAATATTGGTGAAAGATCACAAAAAGGTAGCAATTTATGAGTTCATGTTGGTTCTTCTAGTGATAGTTTCACTGATAATGTGTCTGAAAAATATGTGACTGTTCATTTCTCTTCTGTTTCTCTTGACAATGTTCCTATTTTTAAAGCAGGTTCGCATTTTGATAATGGAGGGGTATCGAGGTCTGTGGGCGTTGAGAAAGGTGATATACCCCATGTTAGATGTTCCACACCTAGGGACTCTGTAAGCCATCAGATGTTCTCACCTACAGTTAGAACAGCAGTAGACTTTAGGAGTAATTCATTTGATGGTAGAAATGAATTCCCAAATGTTGAGAAAAATCAAGTTTCAAATATAAATTTCAATTCACCTCTGTCGAGGTCCTCTAGTGGAGCTGTCAGCAATGTTCTGGCTTCTCCCAATCATCGTTTTATGTCACCAACTTCTTTAACCAAAAGTCAAATTGTTTTGTGCTTTGACGGGGATCCTGCTGCTGTAGATATTGTTGCTGCTTCTAGGCAGCTATGGGTAGGTTGTGTGGCACCTGACATGCCTGAAAGCCATATTAGGTTTCAAATAGAGAGGTTTGGTCCTATTGAAAAGTTTATATTCTTCCCATTGAATGGATTTGCTTTAGTTGAGTACAGAAGGATAATGGACGCAATAAAAGCTCGACACTGTGCACCTGGAAATTTTCCTTGCCGTGTAAAATTCATGGATGTGGGACTTGGTAGTAGGGGTACAGTGAATGGTGTTGCAGTTGGCTCTAGTTCTCATATTTATGTTGGAAATGTTTCCAGTCAATGGGCCAAGGATGAGATTCTTCATGAATCAAGGAAAGTAGTTTATAAGGGTCCTCTCGCTGTAATTGATCTTAGCTTTGAGTGTGCGTTGCTTATGGAGTTTGAAAGCCCTGAAGAAGCTGCCTCCGTCATGTTGCATCTGAGACAGCTCCGAAGAGAAAGAAGTAGTTATAGCCCACATTTTGGTCCAGGAACAGTTAATGTTGTAAGTGGGCATGGTTATATGGATGGTGCAAGACCTTTGCCTGCCCCTGCTCACCTGGACCTCAAGGTCAGCAACTCTGCTGGATCACCTCATGCTCGAGCTTTACATGGGAGCCCTGCCGACAGCAGTCGAACAAGAATGTCTCACTTGTGTAACATACTAGCTTCATTGCGTGCAAAGTATAATATTAATCAAAACATAGGTCTCCATGATAATTATATGACTGGAAATAGTTGCGCTTCTTCCACGCGTGAGGAAGATGCAATGCCATCCAACACTCTGTGGATAACAATTCCTCATAGTAGCTCCCAGTTCCTCACAGATGATGAGCTAATGAGTATTTGCAACCTTGCTATTGGAAACTCTGGTTCCATTGCACGGTTGACACAAGCAAAAATGCACATGGGATGTGGTTGGTTTGTTGAATGTAGTAATGTTGACGGAGCAGTTACAGTCTTAAAGAATCTGCGTGGTTGTCCAGGACTGTTTTTCCAAATAGAATTCAGGTTACACAAGATTAATCTTTTTCATGTACATATACACATCAACATATTTGTTGATTTAAGTGTGTGGTTCGTGTTTTTTATTTTTCTGTTTGAAAGCATATGTCTTGAACTCCTACCTTCGTTTTCTTAAATGTTATTGGAATGGTTCATCAGTTATCAGTAGTGGGCCATACAACTTAGAATCCAACAGTAAATTTATTAGTAGTGTGGATAATATTTTTCCCAAGCACTTGTATAGAGTAAAAGTTTAGTATGGAAGAAAAGTTGAAATGATGTTGCAATAAGTTAGAGTACTATAACTAATAACTTCTTTCATAAGTTGAAATCAACTTTTGCATATCAGTTTTGTCAGAATCTTTCTCATTTAACTTCACACAATCACCTATAAATTTGTAAGGTTTTTTTCTTCTTTCTTTCATGAGTTGGAAATTGAATACTTATTTCATTTGAAAAACTTCTATAGGCTAGAAGCTAATTCAAATCAGGCCCTCATATATGCATTCTGATGATGTTTTCCATTGATGTAATTTATTTATGTTTTACACCACACTCTGCTGATCTTGAACTTTGTATCTATGTGTGCAAGCGATTGTTATTTCTTCCAACAGCTTTTAAATTGTTTTATAACAAAGTCTTTTGGACAGCTAGTAGTATTTACTAATTTTGTTTAGTTCTTCTTGTTCAATCTCTACACAGTAATCCAGGGAATCAGAATGCTGTTCCATTTGCAATTAAACCTGAAAACCGTGCTATGGAGCTTGTCTCCCCCAGAATGAATGCTGAGAATCGTAGTAGTGGAGGACATGGCGCACCTCTGTCTCAATCAAACTGGCACTTCCCTGATTCAAGAGAGATACCAGAAGTTGGAGGAAGGAAACCTGATGGTTATGATCATTTATCACTGGATCCTCGTCAAGGAGGTAATATTCTATGGTTGTACAGCTTTTTGTGTGTCATGCAATTATGGATTAAATAATTACAAGAGGAGAGTGTTATCTGAACAGCCAATTTGGTGACAACTTATTTGACAACCATAATTTACAAAGAAAAAGTAGCATTGGCACAAAAACCATAGCAATAGAGAGATAAAGTAAAAAATAATGTGAGTATGAGAGAGAAAGTTGTCACAAAAATTGTCATCAAATGGATGTTCAAATATCATTTCTCTAATTACAATTGTGTTTGTTTCTGAAATGGAGCCCCGTCTGCACCAGGAAATGTTCCACATGCATACTCTGGAGCACATGGACCTTCAATTCCACCACCACAACAAATTCAGTCATCTCCTTTCACCCGCCCTGTTTATGTTCCTCCAAATGGCCAATGGGATCCCCATGGAATAAACAATCAGTTACCTGTCAACCAATACCAAACTGTTGTAATGCCAAATAATTTTAATGGCAGTCCTTTTATACCTGTTTCAGTAACTCCACTTGCTCAAATACAAGGAACTCCAATGCAGCCGTATAACCAGCAGATTCCTCCCTCAATTGTACCACCACCCTTATCATCCTTGCCACCTCCTCAGCCTGAAATGCCACCTCCTCATCCACATCCTCCTTCTCAGCCACCTCTACCTGAGACACAACCACCCTTGGTTCCTCCACCTCCTCCACCTGGTTCTCCTCCTCCACCTCCTCCTCCGCTGCCTGTCCAAGAACCAGTCAATGTTGAATGTTCGGGGCAGCCGCTGCAGTATCAGTGGCAGGGAAATCTCTGTAAAAGTGGAGTTAGCTACTGTACAATTTATGCATGCAGGGCAGATTCAAATATTTGCAGCTATTCGAATGTCATGCCTGAGCCTGCTGAGTAAGAATTCATATTTTGCTTCCTTACTTACTGCTCATCTTAAAATTTTTATATTGGGTCTAACTAATCCTTACAAAACCGTCTTGTTAAGTGAGAGGTGCCACTCTTTATAAAATTTAATCAGGCTTTATATTTAATCTATGTGGGACTTGGTTTTTTCAATAGCTCAGAATGTTATTTTCTTCAAAAATATGCTAGTTTAAATTCCTTGTTTCTGTTGCAGATGGCCCACCAAATTAGACATGACTAAACGCACAGATTTTAAACATGTACAATCAACATTTGCTGCTACTCCATCTCATAGAGTGAGTTATCAAATATCCTTTGGGGATGTTCCCTGCCTTCTCCAACATCTCATATGCACTATATCATGAACTGTGTGCCTACTTTATTGTTAATTGATGTTTTATTCCAGGCTATTACTTTAGATGAGCATTCTCAGTGTATGTTCTTAGGTTTATGTAGCTCGGTATTAAAGAAGTATGTTCACTCAATATCATGTAGTCCCTTCTCCGTCCTATGATTCCCATCATTCCCCTTGTAACTAGCCTAATTTCACCTGTGATTGACAGATGTCAGATAGTTAGCTTCCCATCACCATCTAGACCAATATGTAAATAGAGTGTAGCTATACATAATTCCTTAGGAATTCTATTGAACCTCATTTCAGAAAATAAAAACTTTTCAGTTTTCTATCAGATTCTCTCCGTCTAGTTTAGATTTCTAAGACTTGGCGTACTATAACATGCCCAAACATAACCAGCATGCTTTTGTTCCCATTTATGCTAACTCGTATGATGGGATATACTAAAGATTGTTACATTGATTTATTGGCGTTCTTTTACTTATCAACTGGACACCATTCCGAACATTTTATTGACATCCCACATCAAATAGAGATATGACCAAAGCAGTCTTTACAAGGCTTTGGTAAGGCAGTGGTGGAGAAGGAAATAATTTGAAGGGAAAAAAGAACAGAGGAAGATCGAAAACGAAAAAACAAGATACAAAAGAGAAGAGGGAAATCAAATTAGGGAGATAAGGTAAAGGAGATAAGCTGAAAAAAAAAAATAGGGGAAAACAGGTGAAAGAAAGGGAGAAGAGAGAGGTATAGTAACAGAGGAAAAGAAGAAAGAACAGAAAAAACATAGCTTTACACCTGATAAGGAACTCGCCAGAGGAACACACAGGCTTGCCGGAAATGGAGTTCGATGTGAAGAGAAGAGGATGGAAGCAGTTTAGGTGTTGAGAGGTTTACCATTTGGGTATTAGGTTGTGATTATATACGAATCACCAACTCTGTTTTTCTCTTTTAAAGTGGTCATGTGCAGCTGCTTTTATAATGTTACTATTACAAATCCTACAAATACTTATTTTTGGCAATTGCCACTGGTAATTGTGGCCGCTGTTGCCTGTTGCAGTGGTAGCAAAACAATCATAGCATATTGGAGTTTATAGCGTTTTGCACAAACCCTGTACACAATAGTTCTATGGCCCCACCTTCTTAGGAAAAAAAAAGATTTATGGCGCCATTATAGTTGCTATTTAACAAGAGTCTCTCCATAAAACATATTAGTATGCATTGCACTGCCCTGCCATTCCCTGAGTCTGACTTTATTGTGTTGACTTCTGATGCAGAGGGAAGTGTGCCGTTTAATCCCATCTTCCACAAGTGAAGACAGAAGGGTATGTTTTCTTTTCATCATTTGTTTTTCATTTCAAGATGGTATTGTCTTAGAACTGTGCACCGAATCTTATTTTAGCTTACCCGTACAGTATAATATTACTTATTTAGTGAGACTTCTAGGAGCTGCGAAATTATCTTGCAAGTTACTTGTTGTCATATGTTTTGGATGAATCTTGTTCTGAGCAAGGAATGGGAGACCAGTGTTTAACTGCTGGCTGAGATATACTTACCATTATCCCAATTTAGTATATTAAACAAAATATGTCTTGTCTCTTAGTCCCTTTTTAAGAATTTGGTTCTTTTTAAGTGGTTTGTATTTTAGTAGTAAAGTGTAGTACAAAATATAGAGTATGTTTTAACAACTCCATGGTTTGTTTACTTGTGCATATTTTAATAGTGTTGAAGTTGTGAAATTTTAAGTTAACAGGAGAGAGAGAGAGAGAGAGTAATAAGTTATTATATTATTGATAATAACTTCATACCGACTTGATGTCGATTTCATTTAAATGACTAAATAATAATCTTCTTATTATAGGGAAATCAGGAAACAAATAGTAATACTAATAAGTAAGAAATCTGGGAAATAATTTTAGATTGTAGGTTAAGTAGTGACGGAAAATGGTTGCTGGAAGTGATAATGGTCGAAAAAGAAGATAATGGCAAAAAAGAGGAAATTATTATTACATTCCCAAACTTCTGGAAACTCGGCTGTAGAATAGTGACAGGACATGTCACTGATGATCGAACCAAACTCTAGATATCATGTTGAAGTGGTTTGGATTTTACATAGGACGCCACGCCAGAAAAATAATAACTTTGAATATTATTGATAACTAGCTTTTAGACGGGCACTCTGTGCCTGTCTTTCCGCTCTTCTTATTGCGCTTATGAGTATAACTTACGAACAATAGTTTTTATGAAATTTTGATTAAAATTATAGGTATAGATAATAGATATTTTGCGCTTTCATATTGTAACAAACTATATTTATCCTTTTCAACAATATAACAAATATAATTTTTTTTTTAAAATATAATAAATATACTATAAATTCTTATCTTTTTGAATGACACCAACAAAAATAATGGTTAAATTTGCTCAAGGGTATAATTGAAAGGAGAAAAAGCCAGCCCAAAACGGTCTATTTTCTTTATATTTAGTATAGAGAACTTCATACCGACTTGATATTGACTTTGAGTACTAATCCCTATTTATAGGGAAATCAATATGCAAGATATTCTAAGAAAAGATAAGGTGATAAACCAATATTTTATAGCACAATAGATACTTTACTTTCTGACAAATAGTATTCATTTTCCAATTAAGAGTTAAAACTGTTACACTTTGCTCTCTAGGTTTCACCCTTCAGTGCAGAGAAGCCAAATTCCTTTCTTTCAACATCATAAATCATTCATATATATTTACGTTTACATGTAATACAAGTGAGAGTTGGAATGTGATATGTCCTCTTGTTGACCTTTTGTTTGTCAACCAGTTTCAGGATTTCGTATCATATTTAAAACAGAGGGATTGTGCTGGAGTTATAAAAGTCCCAGCTTCAAAATCCATATGGGCAAGGCTGCTATTTTTACTTCCTCATTCACTTGAAATGTGCTCGTTGCTTTCTATTGCACCCGATCCATCTGATTGCCTAATTGCTTTGGTTTTACCCAAAGAAACAAACTCTGACTGGTTATAATAATTGTCCAATCATAGGGTAAGATCATTGAGCATCACGTACGTAAGTTTTTATGCTTTTTGCTTGAGATGTAGGATTCTTTTTAGAGAGAAGCAAATACATATAACTCAAGATGTGTAGAGCTGTCAAAATGGGTAAATCTGGCCCACCTAGATTAGCATAACATCGATTTGAAGTTACTATCACATATCATTTATAAATTTTTAATGAATTTAAAATAATTTGATATGTTATTGAGATACATCTCGAGTAACGTTATTCAATATAGAAGTGTTATGCTATTTTGACATATTTCAATTACATCAAATTATTTTAGTTTTATGTAAAATTTTGCTTACATGATTCATGTGATAGTAACTTTCAAACTAACAGTAAATTTTGTGGTATAAATATCAGATAAAAAGTTATCAACTGATGTAAATTATCCAAGTATTATAGTGTAGTTTGGCTTCTCGTTATATACATAAAACTTGACAGTAGTAGGTTTTTATGTTTGTGATGCTTCAATAGGATTTACTATCCATATAGCACGGCTTGGAGGTCGAATATGGAGGCACATAGAGAATTGAGGTGGTAGAGTATAGATAGATGGATACGCAATAGAATAGGTCGCACAGATAATAGAGTTGAGAGGCACGGTTATGAGGGCAAAATAAGACATGCGTTTCGTCCTATCGGTTAATTTAAAACTCGGTCTAAACTTAGGATAGAGATTATAAAGACCAGTTGGGATAAGATTAGAAAATGGTTTAATTTATCATATCCCTTTGAAGCATCAAACTGAAGATTAAACTTGATATGATAGGTTTGTCATTTCATGTCTCTTTACCCTGACTATCAAACAAACTTTTAAGGTGTACATTTTGCCATAATCAAATATTTATGGTATATTTGAGTTTGGTGGTATAGAGTGAAAAGAAGTGAAATGGGATGAAATTAGACAACATCTAGTTTTAAAATCCAACAACCTATTTCATTCCATTCTCCCCATAGTATTTTGACGAAAGAGAAGCTTTGGACAATTAAAATGTACAGCCACAACAAAGGTAGAAAAAAGACAGCATGATGAACAACACCATGGTCTCAAACACCAACTTAATCTTAAAAATCACATAATTTATAAAGGAAAATGGCCAATAATTCCTCTTCCACTTAAATGCAGACAAAAAGTTCTTCTGCATCCATGATTCCTTGCTTAGCCTCTTGAAGAACCATCTCTTGATACATCCCATGTCCTTGGACCGTCTCAATAACCTATGTGAATCTTCTCACTCTTTAGCATTTAGGGTTTTTCTTGTTGCCTTACATGTAGAAGAAATAATTTCAGTTTTATAGTGGGGAAGTGAAATGTTAGTGGAGGATTGAGGGATAAAGTATTTTCTTAGTTCTTACAATGCGGTTGATTCTTAGACCAATATAGCATTCTTAATTCTATTAACTTAGCAAAAGATGCTTTGCAAACTAAAGACCAAAACGAATATGTTGAAATGGAGATAATTATTATATACTAATAAAAGTGTAAGCTTTGTTAGTGAGAAGATTTGAGTGGGTGGGTGCACAAGGGCAGCTAGCATTTCATAATGTGTGGAATATTCTACCGAAAGCTCAACCATAAAACTTTAAACTCTCGGGTTTGTTATTCCATTCAAAGTACAAAATGTCTAGGATATATTTACTAGGAGCAATCCATGATTAACCAACGGCTAATACAACATCTTGGTTTGACAAACAGAAAATAATATACTCCCTTCGTCTGAAATTATTTTGGGAAAAAAAAGTCTCAAATTGATGAGCTAAAGTTTCCGACAAAATAGAGCAATCGGCTTATGGCACCGCACTAGGTATTTTAGAGCAGGAACTGCACGCAGGTTACCATACCTTGACAGTTTCAGATGATGATACTCATTGTCCCCGGCAGACCCTTGCGCTAGGGCCTGCCGATAAAAAATCAATATTGTCTGTCATTGGTGTGTTGCTGCTTCCTACGTTCGCATTTTCTTGGCCGCGGGTCCTCTTTCTTCTTTCCAATTCAAGATATCATTTAATCAAAATTCATGTTGGTTACTGTAGTTGGCGTTGCTGATTGATATGCATCAAAGACTTTTTAATGGTTAGCCTAATTACCCACTAATCAGTGTGTAGACTAGTAACAGCAAATTGGCTAACGCTGCCTTGTGCCTGAATTCCACCAGTCACCACCTTTCTCCATGAGCCGACGTGACTTACTCATTGTTTTGCCGTGACGCAATTCTGCTTGTAACTCTTACTCTGGTCCCCATTGCCTTTTACCATCATCCGATGCTAATTCGAATAACCTAGCTAGGGCAAAACTTATCAGTGTGCCCTAATAAGCCGCATAAGAAGTAGAATTTTCCTATATTTTCGTACTTCAGTACAACAGTGATCCATCCTCCTCTGGATTGTTTAATTTTCTGTTCATTCTTTGTTATGCGAAGAAGAAAAAAACATTCAACGATTTATACAACTAATATAAGCAAATTAAGCCAACGTAGACGAGGTTCAGTATAAATGATTGGAGACAAAAATGTTTGTCAAAAGTTATATAAAACAAGAATGAATTTCTTGCATTATTTTAAAATTATTTCTTGAACTTTTAAGTCCAATAAAAATAGCCAACATAACCGCATATCTCAATATAGATGCTCAATGGCTAAAGTCGCAACGGTAGCAAGAAAACTCATCTCATCTCATCGTTCAATTTAGAAACAGAAGGTTCATGAACTATCTTTTCCTCAGCCAGTCTTCGACCGCAGTAAAAAGGTCCTTCATAAAGACCCGAAACATCCCAATTTACACCACGCGGATCTGTAGCGAAATGAGGTATTCCAAACCTACACCCAGTAATCAAATTATCGTAATATTGTGTTGCACAAAGTTTAAGGACTTGAGAAGAAGGATATTTTTTGACCAAACTTTTGAGGTAATCTTGGCCTTTTGTAGCCTTTTCTATTATCATCTCTAAATATAATTTGCAAAAGGTAAGATAATCTTTGGCCAAAGTAATTTGAGGGTTGGATTCTAGAAGTTTCAATCAAGCTTGACGTTGATCATCCAGCAAATAACTATCTTCACATACAATTTCATACAGTTCAGGGCTGGGTTTAGGGCTAGGTGTTGGTGAAATGGCATGAGAAATAGAGATCATTGAAATGGTGAGCAAGAGGGATAAATATGTTGAGGGAGCCATTGTGAGGATGATGATCAAGTTATTTTAGAGCTCTTAATTTATAGACTTATTATGGTATCCTCTTAATTAGAAATTAAAACTATGTTTTTGAAAATTACCGTTTCAAAATTTGTATAAAATCAGTCAAAAAGTATTTGTATATTAAAGAGTAGATCATGAACTGAACATGACAACCAGACAAAACCCCTAAAAAAAGATGATAACCAGACAAAAAAGCATTATATTTTATTTTGTTGTATGTGAATCGAGTATTCTATGGGTGCAACGACTGATATTAATCTCTCGAGCTGTGTAGGACTGCAATGGATGACTAAGATCTCTTTCAAGAGATTTAACATTGCTAATTCAAATAAAACTCTCTTTGAATTATAAGATATATAATATTTTTTGTAAAAGCTAAAGAAACATAAATACACTAAAACATTCTTCGCACAACATATTCTATGAATAAAATAACTACAATATAGTCAAAAATAAAAAGACATATTATGCCTTTTTTGAAAAATAAGACATATTATGTCTCAAAAATACTTAAACCAAGATACATATATGCCTAAACTAGAGGTGTTCAAATTCAGACCGATCCAAATTAAAACCGCAAACCGATCAAAAGAAAAAACGAAAACGGCACAATTCGAATAATATTTGATGTGTTTGGATGACATTTTACGAAAACCGATCGGATTGGATCGAATTTTGGATTGATTTTTCAAAACCGGATCAAACCGAACCGAGCCGCATACATATATTTTTATATATTTCCATTTTTATAAGTATAATATATTATATTAAGCTATTTTTATTTTTCTTTTTGATTCTTTTAATACTACATATAAGTTTAATTTAATCTATTTTGTTTCTATTTCATATATTTCAAAGATAATCAATCATTTTTACTTCGTACTATTAATTTTTTTTTATAAATCGCATGTTATATTTTCTATCAAGCCGATTATTTTATCATATTTTTATAAGATTATTATTAATAAAAAAAAGTTTACAATTTGTAAATCCAAAAATCGATCCAAATTAAACCGCATTAAATTTGATCGGATCAGATCGATTTTTAAAAATTAATCATCCAAAACCAAACCGAACCACATATAATTTTATCTTTGGATCGAATGAATTTTTACCTCAAAACCGATCCAAACCGGGTCACGAACACCCTTAACCTAAACGACATTAGTTCCCCGAAAAAACTAGGGTTGAAAGCTCCAATGGTAAAGATCAGAATTATATTATATTGATGATGATGATTGTCCCTGCATTGTTTATGGAGCTCTAATTGACCATATGCATGCAAATGGATTGGATGACTTCACACATTTGTCTATACAGACTATTATTTGATAAAACACTGAAAAAATCTATTCTCCTCCTGAAAAAATCTGTATTCTCCTCCCGCTAAATCTATCTAATCATCTTTCACATTTGTCTAATTACTATTATTTGAACCGGATGCCACCTCTACCGACATCTGTCGGACCTTCATCCACATTCATCATTCATATCTGTCACATATGCCTATTTATTGATAGATAAACTTAATATAGCTTGCTAAATTTATCCTTAAGAACTTCTCCTTCCACCCCCTCTCTATGCCACAAACATCTTCCCTACTCACTTCATTCCTTAATATATGTAATTTTTGGAATGTTTTCCTATTATCAATGATGTTAAAATTGTTTATAGTATACCCTTATATTTCATTTCCCTCACTTCATTATATAATGTCGATCTTCATGGCTAAATAACACAACTTTTATCACGCTCCTTATAAAATGAAGAGTAAGAATGTTCTAAAAAAATAGAATTACGAGTTAGGTAGTATTCCATTTCATTATTCTTTCTTGCAAAAATTATCACTTTCTATGGGCCAATGCTGCATTATTTCCACCCCGGATTCACACTTTCTTCGGTAAAACAATTTTACCATATTAAAAATAAATCAAATTTTTACTCTGATTGGAATATATCGTAATAGCAAAATATAAGATTATCTTAACACATAAAAAATATGTTATAAAAAAAAATATACAACTCAAAAAGAGATTTGTTTAAACTTCAAAAAATTCAAATCTAACTTTAGAAACACGATATTATTAAATCTTTTGAAAGAGGGTTTATCATTTATTGACTTCCTATACCTTGTTCAAGAGAACAATATTCGGTTAAAAAAAGACAATCATACAAATATTTTTTCTATAAAAAAAAGACTTGATGCAATTTTGACTGTTTTGATTTTAAGAAATAATATAAAAACAGAATCGATTCTCTTTTAGGCTTTCACATTTTTTTTCTATAACTTAACACATTTTCAGCTTTCACATGAAATGAAACACCAAATCCAACCAAACCATCAAACCTCAAAAACCAACCAAATCACAAACATAAAATCTAGTAAACTCCGATGAAGAACAAAAACAACCTTAACATAGTCACAGAAATGAACAACCACAACATCACTCACATCAATCTTAAATCACTTCCAATGGATCCAAATATTTGGAGCAAATTACCACCTGAAATTCTTGAATACATCCTTTCTTTTCTTCCTCTCAAAACCTTCATGTCTCTAAGATCAACTTGCAAAGGTTTTTGGCCATTGATTTTCTCTCCTTCATTCATCTCAAAACATTCATCATCTTCATCTTCTTCTTCTTCACCTTTCTCTTCTTTTCTCTTACTTTCTCATCCTCAATTCCACCGTCACTTTCCTCTCTATGATTGCAACCTTGGAACATGGCGTAATATTTCTCTTTCTTTCTCTGATTCACTTCACTCTTCACCTTCTTTCACTACTCTTGTTTCTTCTGGTGGTCTTTTTTGTTTATCTGATTCACTTTCATGTTCTTTACTTGTTTGTAATCTTTTAGCCAAATCCAAAAGAAAGATTCAATATCCAAATTTCAATCTTCACATTGAACATCTTACATTTGTTACAACACCAAAAGGGTATATCATTTTTGTACTCTCTTCTGAATCAAATTCAAATAGTGTTTTTCTTTATGATTCAAGCTCAAGGGTTTTATCTTGGAGGAAATTCAATGGTTTTGGTCCAATTCTAAGTGATAACCCTCATCAACAAGGTGTTTACTTTAAAGGGTGTTTGTATTTTGCTACACCAGAACCTTTTTCTGTTGTGTATTTTGATTTGGAGAGTGGAAAATGGGAAAAACCAATTGGTGATTTACCTGAACAACTCACTTTTGTTAGATTGGTTAGTGTGAATGATGATGTTGGTGGAGAAGGTAAAAAACTGTTTTTGATTGGTGGGGTTGGGAGCAATGGAATTTCAAGGAGTATTAAATTGTGGGAAATGAATGAAGAAGGAAATTGGGTTGAGATTCAAAGTTTACCTGATCTTATGTGTAGGAAATTTGTGTCTGTTTGTTATCATAACTATGAACATGTTTATTGTTTTTGGCATGAAGGAATGATTTGTATTTGCTGTTATACTTGGCCAGAGATTTTGTATTATTTGGTTTCAAGAAGGACTTGGCATTGGCTTCCTAGGTGTCCTTCTTTGCCTTTTAAATGTAGCTGTGGTTTTAAGTGGTTCTCTTTTGTTCCCAAGTTGTATGCTGAAGTTTGAAGACTGAATGAAAGAGTGAATTTTTGAGTTTTTCTGTTTTATGGTTCTTGTAATGTATGTAAGGGTTGGGATTGTATTAGGACATGATGATCCAGATTCAGTTTTTATGTAATTTGCTTTTTATTTGTTTTTGTGACAGATTTTGGTATTGAATTTTGTCCAAGGGAATTGTTTGTTGGGAGATGATTTCTGATTTCATTCATGTGTGATTGTGTTTAAGGTTTTAAATTGATTGCATTTTTTTGTTACCGTCTTTTATTTTGTGGAGAATAACAGTATTCAAGCGGGATACTACTGTGTAGATTGCAATGCTTGTTTATTTTTGCTGCGGGTGTGTTCAACGCGTGTCATGATCAAAGCTATAGTTTGCAGCTTCTTCTAAATCATGGTCTATAGGCGTTTGAACGCCAGTTGAGTGTTTTTAGAAGTGAAACCAAACATATAGCAGTTGGAAATCTTTGCATATGTAATGCTATAACAGAGATTAAATTTTGCATATGCCTACTGACAAATGAAATTACTAAGTAGTATATGATTTCACCATACTTTAGTTCAAAGTTTTTCTTTTGCATATTTCTTGTTCTGATTGATTTAACGGTTGAACTAACTGTAAGACATTGTAAATTTATGAAACTTGTAATCTTGTGAGAAAGTGATCCAATAGTCAAATTATTCTTTGAATCAACAGTTTTGGTTAACTATGACACAGAAAATCATCACAAATACTATTATAATAATAATTAGTGATTAGTTATGATGAAAGACAGGTATAACATACCTATGAGTAAAAGATACTACTCACTCCGGTTTCAAATGTAAGAAACAAAAAAATAAAATTGGTGGTCTCAAATATAAGAAAAAGTATAGTAAAATGAACCTATTAAATGCTACAATTCCAAGTTTACTCTCATTAAATTCACTTCATCATTAATATCTTTACTACTCCAAGACAAGGGTAAAATTGAAAAAATATCACTTTCTATAATAACTTAAATGTAGTCAATCCACTTTCTTAATATGTGTGCATTATTTTTTTGTTTCTTACATTTGAAACCGGAGAGAGTGTATATTAGGTTTGGGATAATGAAACATTTGATTCTTCTCTTACATTTTCAATTACTAGTTAAATTTGTACCTTGCAACACAGCTACGTGTGAAAGGAAAAACAAAAGAATGGAAACCGTCATAGAAAATAAATGCATTGGAATGTCCCTATTGATACCGACAAAAGACGTGTGGCTTGCATTTGAGCTGCAATCAACAACATCACGATGATTTAAATGATTAATAACGTGTTGACTGGGTTAATTTTGGGTATAATTTTCAGGTAGCACTTAACTGACATTAGGATAGCATTTGGGTGACATTATAGTTGTTAATATTGGTGACATTGACCAACTACAATGTCATAAATGTACAAAAAAACAAAACATGCTTGAAAGGGAGAAAGAAGAAAGCCACTTGTGATATTGTGGTTGGTCAACGTCACAAATAGTAACCACAATATCACCCAACTATTATCTATAATTTTCGTAATATAAAGGAAAAGTGATGGGAGAGCCCAGCAAGGCCCATAGAAAAATGAAACAAATACTCTTGCAAGATGATAATCGATCTCTTTTAAATTAACTACCGGTGCTAAATTCAAATGTAACCATGGAAATGTAGTAACGTTTTTTAAAGGAGAAAATGTAGTAATGTTGAATTTCTTGAATAGGATTTTGTCACGTATTATGATCATGTCCAACTCAAAAACTAGTCTTTAAAATTGCAACAAGTAAAACCAATCCACTATGATAATACTTTGTTGCTAAAAAAAAAACACTTTGTCGTTGAACTACAGCTTCTAAAGTCTGAGAATATATACATTTCTATTTTCTAGAACACTTGACCTTTTCAAATGAGTTGAAAGCTACGTATGAGCTTTTTCTTTGATAATTAAAAGTTAAAACTTTTCTGTTGTGCAAAAGTTAAAAACATTTGTTTATATATAATTATCTTCAATTTTGGGAGAAATTAGTTGCAGTGTCAATCGAGCGATCTGGCTTACCTTCTAATTGAAGTCGGTCCAATATATTTCTGTTTTCAGTCAAATCCCAAACACATGTAATTGATTTATATATAAATAAAGATCAAAACCATATGATGTGATGTAAGATTTTTCAACTAGTAAAATGTTGACTCAGTTTCGTCATATGTGATATATGAGGTACTAACTCCAATTTTTCATAAATGAAAAAAAAATAAATTTAGTCACCTACATCTTTATTTATTTGAATGAATAGATTCACAAATATCCTTTAAAAAAGATTCACAAATATTTATTTACATAATTTATTGTTAATTTTCATATGTGATATATTGGTATATAAATATATTAATAATGTTAATTTTAAATTTACATTTTACTAAACCTTTTTCCATTTGACAAAACGTTAAATTAAACCGTCCTCGTGAACTTAACTCAATTAAGGATAATGTATAATATATGCAAGGTCCAAGTTCAAACCTCGGTAAAAAAAAAAAAAAAAGTTAAAATTAAACAAAA
>Ga0228710_1003236_pt1 | contig 25960 bp, 12 predicted proteins | sample MedpolnodulmetaG_FD_177995 | JGI IMG/M metagenome (GOLD analysis project Ga0228710, IMG submission 177995) | Root nodule microbial communities from Medicago polymorpha collected in Santa Monica, California, United States - pink nodules | ecosystem: Host-associated > Plants > Roots > Nodule...
ATTTTCAAGCATTAAGTTTAATGGTGTTGAAAAGAGGTTGAAGATGACTGAGAAATGTTATCTTTCTATAATAATATTACCATCATATTAGTCCCTGAATTATTTCTCTATCTATCAAATAGATCCCAACGTTATATTAAAAAACCATCAAATAAGTCCCTGAATTGTTTAATCATATATCAAATTGATCCTCGAAACATCTGTGTACAAAATAAAGTAAAAAGGCAGAGCACAGAAATTGAATTAGAAACTGTTTTATTCAACCTGTAATTTCCTTCATTACAAAGTTAAATGTCCATCAATTTTAGTAACCACAAAAAAAATCAAATTTTCAAATTTTTACAACTTAACTCAAAACCCTAAAACGAATAATCAAACCAACTGTCTCAAAAACGCAACAAACAAAAACAAAGAACAAGGCAAGGGAAAACGATCACATAAACAAAATAAACAAAATGATATGATCAAAACTTAAAACGAAAAAACGGACAAAAACAGGGTGAAATACGAACACAGAATCTTGATAAAGAACATGAAAGACATTACCTTTAATCACAGCCGAACATATAAGCTTCAAAAACGTGAGAATCGTCGGAGATGATGATGATTTTGGAGGGGTGAAAATGGAGGAAGTTTTAGCGGGAAGGAGAAGAGTCAAGGACTAATTTGATGTTTCAGAAATGTGAAGAAGGAAGTATGGTCATGCAGGGGCAAAATGGGAAAAGCCGAAAAAAATAAACATTCCAATTCAATCAAATTAGTCCCTGAACACGTGACTTCGTTCTTGCCACGCGTATAGGACAACACAACATGTAGGGCGACAACTCAGCATGACTAACAGAGCACTTGGACAGAGGGACCTTTTTGATGGACGTCGGACAAATTCAGGGACTAAGTTGATATTTCGCATAATTGAGGGACTAAGTTGGCCGACGCGTGAAAATTCAGGGACTAATTTGATGGTTCACTCACATAAAAAGGAAGAGATTGATCACCATTGATGCCTTTCCTGTTCTTGAATAATCGTGGTGAATATAATGAAAATGAAATTGAGGAGAGGGAGATCAAGATGTGACCTGAAGCGCAACCTCGGTTAGTGCGTCAACAGGTAGAGTTTGGCAAAAGTGTCAACATGTAAAAATTGGCAAAATCGTCATGCAGAAGCTCCTTTTACTTGACGACATCGCATATGTTGTACTTCTCACATCTAACTCAAACAATCATAGCAAAGTAGAGGAAATCAAACATCGCCAATCTAAATGAAAAATAAAACAAAATATAGAAATCATATAGTGCAGATTTCTAAGCCTGAAAAAGAAGTAATGAAAACCTACATTACCTTGTGGTTATCAAAGTGAAGGATTTCTCTGAGTCATACTCATACATACCTCTCACGTTTTTTTATGAATGAATCACACTTTTGTGGTTCTGCATGGTTTGAAAAAATAAAAATGGCATGTTATATCCAAAAATAAACATTTATAGTAACACGAATTAATACGAAGAACCTTTTTAGAAAATGAATAAATGAATAAGTATACATACTATCTTATGCTTATAAAAAAATTACTTATCATCCTCCTAAAATGATTTTTAGAGCAATGGATTCAGTCGTACATTGTCCACCAATACGACAACATTTGCATAAGTCTGACATGAAAGAAAAAACTCAGCACCAGTAGCAAAAAAAAAAAATCAATTTCATAATTAAAAGAAGTGTGACAATAAAAAGATACAATTAGAAAGTGTAAACAATTAAATACAAAAGAAGATGAAAATGAAGAAGGGAAAAAGAGACAAAGAAAAAGAGTGTTACGACATCGTTATGTTACCTTGTATCTCCCTATGCGGTGGTGGTTTTAATCGACGATCCCAAACTAAAAGTCTAAAACTAACAATTACTTTCATATAATGTAACTAGATTTTTGACCCGTGCTCCGCACAAGTTTATTGTAAAGGGATTGACATACAAATCATAAAATGCAATATATAATTGGTAACGGTGAAAAAATAACACGTGATAATCCATAATACACAAAATAAAACACTTCATAAAATGAATGAAATATGAAAATATTATAAAAGAAAATCCGGTAAACCTATCGATAATTCGGTAAAAGAAATATGAAATTTTAGGTACATTGGCATGTAGTTTCATCACACATTGCGAAATACTTCCTCATATACGACATTAGACGTTACATTGGTATTTTCACCATCTTCATCAATGATCAATATCATTAGTCCTTCTTTGGATGTAAATCTTGAAACAGCAACATACAGCTGTCTGTGAGAAAATATAGGTGTTTGTAGATATACACCAACACCAACATGTTTAAGCGACTACCCTTGACTTTTGTTAATTGTCATTGCAATTGATACAGTCAAAGAAAATTGTCTTCATTAGGTTAAATTACTGCTAACCTAATAAAGCAAATGGGAGGGAGAATATTAGGTAAAGTTGCTGCATACCTAACAAAATTAACAAATAAGGATAAGTGTAGAAAATATTGTAAAAAAAAAAGGGCAAGAGGATAGGAATGAAATTGGTGCGATGCATTTTTTTAGATGGAATTTGTTAGGTTAAATTACTGTTAACTTAAATGGGAGGGAAAATATTAGGTTAAGTTGCTGCAGACCTAACAAAATTAATAAATAAGGATAAGTGTAGAAAATATTGTCAAAAAAAGAAGCAAAAGGATATGAATGAATTGGTGCGATACATTTTTTAAATTACTTCTAACCTAATAAAGCAAATGGGATGAAAAATATTAGATTAAGTTACTGCAGACCTAACAAAATTAATAAATAAGGATAAGTGTAGAAAATAATGTAAAAAAAAAAGGCAAGAGGAAATGAATGAAATTGGTGCAATGCATTTTTTTTAGATGAAATTTGTTAGGTTAAATTACTGCTAACCTAATACAGCAAATGAGAGGGAAAATATTAGGTTAAGTTGTTGCAGACCTAACAAAATTAATAAATAAGGATCAATGTAGAAAATATTGTCAAAAAAAAGGCAAGAGGATATTAATGAAATTGGTGCGATGCTTTTTTTAGATGGAATTTGTTAGGTTAAATTACTGCTAATTTAATACAGCAAATGAGAGGAAAAATATTAGATTAAGTTGCTGCAGACCTAACAAAATTAATAAATAAGGATCAATGTAGAAAATATTGTCAAAAAAAAGGCAAGAGGATATTAATGAAATTGGTGCGATGCTTTTTTTAGATGGAATTTGTTAGGTTAAATTACTGCTAATTTAATACAGCAAATGAGAGGAAAAATATTAGATTAAGTTGCTGCAGACCTAACAAAATTAATAAATAAGGATAAGCTAGAAAATATTGTCAAAAAAAAGGCAAAAGGATAGAAATGAAATTGGTGCGATGCATTTTTTAAATTACTTCTAACCTAATAAAGCAAATGCGAGGAAAAATATTAGGTTAAGTTGCTGCAGTCCTAACAAAATTTATAAATAAGGATAAGTGTATAAAATATTGTCAAAAAAAAAGGCAAGAGGATATGATTGAAATTGGTGCGATGCATTTTTTAAATTACTTCTAACCTAATAAAGCAAATGGCAGAAAAAATATTAGGTTAAGTTGCTGCAGACCTAACAAAATTAATAAATAAGGATTTAACAATGAAGTGAGGGTGAAAAAAAAAAGACAAAACCAAAATAAGCATATAGATAAATAATAACCATTAGACTCACACATTTTGCAAAAGAGAATATAGGATATGTGTGAATTGTGATGCAAACTTGTAACTCTTCATAATCACACAATGAAATATCTCTAAGTAAGAGAATAAGAGAATAAGAGAGCGTAATTGAAATAAAAAAGTTCTAATGGTTTACAAAATAATTGTATTTAAATGCATCATAAGGAAACGCATCATAAAAATAGAAAATTACTGTTTTGATAAGCATGAGTGATTACGTTTAAGAGTAAGAGAAAGAAAATGATGGAAACGATTTTGTTTTGTTTTCAATAAAAATAGGATAATTAGTTTGGAAAAGATTTTGTTTTGTTTTTCATAAAAGTAGGACAATTAGTTTAGGTAGGAAAATAGGATAATTTGTTAGGCAACGATTGGATTAATAGGAGCGATCTGTTTTTTCAAAAAAAATAGGAGTGATCTGTTAACAAAATAGGTGATCTCTTATTTCAAAAAAAATAGGAGCGAAAACAGGATGATTGGATTGAATTTAGGAGTGATATATTGTTTTTGATTTCAGAAGCATTTGAAAATAACATTTAGATTAAATTAAATAGGGGTAATACAGTAAAATTAATCATTGACGTTAGGTTAAATCTAAGACAACATTTTGCGTTCGGGTTAACTTTATGGAATAAAAGATAAAATAATATAATTATATGAAATATTTAGTAGATATGAGAAAAATATAGTTTGTTAGGATTTGTTGAGATATTTATGTCATGTATAAATATTTTTGAAAGATGTATATATAAATATGAAAGTTACTTATACATACTATCACACTATTAAGCTTTCCATCGTTTGATACATCTTTTTTTACTAACGATTCAAATTCAAACCGCTAATGGCTCGTTCTTTCGCTAACGCTAAGGTTCTCTCTGCTATCATCCTTGACGGGTTTTCCAACACGTTTACAAGGTACCATACGGTTTCTTATTGCTATTGTTTTAGTTGGTTTTGTTTTACTAAGAAAAATTTAGGGTTTAGGATTTGACTCCAATATTAGGTCAACTCTTTATACTTGAAAGAGCACTAATAAATATATTTATTTATGGAGTTATTGTTATAAAATTGTTATGATCTGAGTTATATGAATTTTTTTTTTTTTGAGCAAGAGTTATATGATTTTAACATATGGTTTTTTTAAATTAATTAAATAGGCGTGGTTACGCTGCGGCTACAGAAAGTGCAACGAGGGGAGGAGTGGTGTCTACCAGCAACAAGACGGGAGCCACGAAGTCAAGGGAAGAAGGTGTTTCTGCTTATAAGGTTTCATGGGTTCCAGATCCAGTCACTGGTTACTATAAGCCTGAGAACATTAAGGACATAGATGCTGCTGATTTACGTGCTAAGTTTCTCCACAAAATATTCAACAACTAATCTCAACTGGTTCAAGAAGTATATTGATTTTTATTAGTTAAATTTTGTTACATGTATTCTGGTTTAGTTATTTCAACAGTGATTCTCATGAAGTTTTGGGATCGATTTTACATAGTTCAATGCAATTTATTTTATTTTTAATAATTAGTTTGTTGGAACATATAGTTTCAGTGTGTAAAAAGCGATGATTGGATTATAGCTTTAACAGATTTAACGATACAATACGATGTAACGAAACAAATTGCAGATCAAGAGTAATTTTTTTTATTAAGAATAATGTGATAAACTTCTTAAAAAGAAAAAGAATAATTTGATAAATTTTATTTAATTTTGGTTCATTAAAATAAAAGTTATGAGCGACTCTAATTACTAATACGGTGTAGCAACTCGTTTGAACAAAGAAATGAAGAGTTGAAGGTCGTTGATTAAAATCCGAACGAAGGCATAAATAAAAAAAGTATCAATAAAATGATGAGGAGAGTAAAAGATAATATGATCAAACCTAAATACACACTTTGACAAAATAATTAATTATGAGTGACTCTTGTTATTTTGCCCCTAGATAAAAACTAAATTGAAACTAGCATTAGAGGAGAGAAGGACCTACAATTAGACACTATAATACCAAGCTCGTTCTTATAAGTACAAATCATTAAGCACAACAACATTGACATCAGATTGGTTATCACTTTTGAAATCAACCCGAATGAATCGTCATCTATAGCTATTTGAATTTCGAATTGAAGCGTCACCGCCTCACTTTAAACCATTGGAGTGAGAGATGATAAACACCTCGTATGCGCTTCGACAAAGTGGCCTAAGCTATCGTGAAAGCAAATGCCTCCAAATTAAAACAACCTTCGGATGCAAAGAGAGCACAATCCATATCATGTTTCAACCACTAGGAAACTAACTTATATTGTTGCGTGCGGGCTAAGAAACAATTTGTTGCATCCATGAACATCACTGAAGCTGAATACCAAAGTATAACCTTAGTCACCTCTGAATTGTTGTGGCTACTATCCCTGTCCACTATCAATGTCTTGTGTGACAACATGAATGTCATTGCATTAGCCCATAATCATGTTTTGCATGCATGCACTAATCATATAAAACTGGATTTGTTTTTTGTCCGACCGAAAGTCTTGCAGGGATTCAAGGTAGTTCATATTCCTGGTCATATGTAAAACGCTCAATTTTTATTTATTTCATTTTAGTTCTTGAGGATTAATTATGTTATTTATCATGGGATACGAAACACCACTTAGATTATGCTCCAAGATACATTACCACTTTGGAGGCCATTAATATTAATGCAACTCTTCCTACACAATTAAGTTCGGTTGCATGAGCCAAATATTGAGTGTCACACAATCTCTGAGTGTCAGGCCTAAAAGAAATAGACACTCTTATTGACCGAGTAACAACATATTTAGTACCGAACACTAACAACGCTCCTCTCTTTTGTTGTGTTATTAGTAAACAAAACAAAAAAGAAATCTTCAGACTTCAGAGGATGCTTAATGTGTTATTAACTAGTGAATGATTGATGAAGCAATTGGTTTTAACACAGTAAAGAAACATCATGGAGCATTGCATCTTCCCCCTCTTGTATGCTTTTGGGGGATTCAATAAATAAAATTAAATAAAAACGAAAGGTGAAAGAAGCTCAAATGCAAATGGGAAACAATTCCCCACTTCATTGGCCACCAATATTACATACACACGTATCGCATAAAAGGAAGCGTGTGTGGCAAGTAAGATTAACATGAAGGCAAATGCTAAAGAATTTGGTCGTTTTCAACTTGACGATAGATTCTGGAACTTGGCAATACAAAATACAAATTAATAAAACAAGTATTTTTCGATATAAAATAGTAGTAGTATATATAGTAATATAATATGCTAATCTAGACATATGGCAATGTCAGGCATAACTTACACCCATGGTCATACTCATCTTTACCCAAGTCACCCAAGCAAGAAACAAACTTGATTTTAATAGTCTGGTGGGGTTCTATTTTCTAACCCATGCATGGGAATAAAGTTGTATTTGCTGCCCAAATAATCTACAACGTCTCCACTATCACTTTTTTTTTTTAAAGGAATCTCAACTATCACTATTTTGTTTTTAATTCCAATTGGAGAGTGAAAGAATAACATGCTGAGAAATTTGGTACCCTCATTCTTATTGGTTCAACCTGAAATTAGTGCGCGTGTAATTAACATTGTAATTGACCAAATAGTGATAGTTAACATGGTGTACTTCATTAATGATACGAGAGTACAATCTCAACTATCACTATTTTGTTTTTAATTCCAATTGGAGAGTGAAAGAATAACGTGCTGAGAAATAATAATAATAAGTTGTTTTACAAAATTGTACTTCATTAATGATACGAGAAAGATAAATTAAAGATTGAAAGAAGAGAGAGTAATTAATAATCAAGGGTATAATCTAAAAAATAACGTATTCAATGGTATGATAAAACAACTTATAGTTTAGAATATTTTTTCCCCAAAACAACATGGAAGGAGTATGTTGCCTAACATAACATATATATAAATACCGACTCAGTTAGTCTATATGGGCTTTGGCTTACATTTTCATTTGATTTGTGCTCTCCCCCAACATAAAACACTTGCGTCCTGCAGTGTTGCCGAAAATGCCCCTGCGTTAGTTAACTAATGTTGCGCTACTTAAGTCACGCAAGAGTAAACAAATGCGTGGGTTAACTCACGCATCCATTAACACATGCGTGAGTTAACTCACGCCCAGTCTGTGCAACATGTCAGAACAGGCAGAAACCTCTATTTTTCCAAATTTTGTCATTTTTTCAGTCCTTCATTCATTCATACATTCATTCAGTCAATTGCATACATTTTTCATCATTCATTCAATCAAGCATTAAACTCATTATTATATTACGAAAAATAACAGAATAAAACAACGGAATAAAATAATAAATAATGTCATAAAAAACGCCAAAAAGCGTAAGTGTAATAGGATTACAACCAAATCCAACAAAATGTCATAAAAAAAACTACAAAAGTCATACTGGTCCATCCCGTGGACTCCTACTCCTCCTCCGCAGAGTCGGCATCTACTCCAGCATGCTCCACTCAGACTGTATGCCCTGCATCAAGCGCATAACCTCCTCTGGATTATGAAACACAACAAGATGTCCCATTGCACCGTCCACTCTGGCCCTGATGTTGCTGATGATCTAGTATGGGTCGGGAGGATGTCTGACCCACTGCTGCTCAACAATAACCTCCTCGTAAGGAGGGACAGGACGAGGAGGGGCATCAGCTGCGTAGTCAGGAATGGATGCAGGGGGTTCACAATAGGATGTGATACTCTAATGAACCATCTCATGTACCCTTTAGTATGTGCCCACGATTAGTTATCCCCAACTGGATGACCCCTCTACTGATGACTAAAGACATGTAGAGCAAACTTAGTGAAGGCCTGGGCCACGTCATCTGTCGCAAGAAGCTCAATGTTTGTAGGAGCCCTGGGAATAGTCTGGACATACCCATACTACCTAAGAACCCGCTCTGACAAGTGACGCACCATCCTGTCACTGTCGACCATGATCCATCTAGAGTACCAGCATATGTCCCGAAAGGGCGTGATGTGTTATCGTCTCTTGTACGACCTCCAGGTGACATGAGAATGGTCCAACGAATCAATGGCAACTCGGTAATGTCCAGGATTAGAAAAGCCCCTGGGAGGTTTCCATTGACTGACAAATGGGGAAATAGTAGGGTCGTAGTCCTCATCTTCAATCCTCGGAATGATGTTCGTGAAGTGTGCCAAAGTCCATTCCTGCAAACACAGAAATAAATTTATATCAGCACAAGTATTATACAAACAACTATACATTTACAATCCAATAAGTAAAAAAGAAGAAAAACAAATATTACCACAAGCAATGTCATGTAACCATCACAGGAGGCCACAGATGAGTCAGAGGTAAGAGATAGTTGCTCATATAGGAAAGCAAGTCTCATCCCACGCCATGACCAGTTGTCCAACTCGTCCATATCTTGTAGCGCAAGCAGCCACAACAGATTAATGTTTTTGCTGTTCTTGTCGAAAAAAATGGTCCAGCCAAGCAAGAGCAACAAAAATGCCTTAATGCAGGCCAACCTAACTTGAGCTCGCTCGTCTTCCTCCTCCAGTGTGTCAGGCTCAAGAAGCTGATTACACCTATTCAAGACCTCCTCGTAGCGCCTCTTCAGTACACCAAAACTGATGTGAGCAGCACCATGTTTTGTCATCTCCATAGCGGCAGCCTCCGTTGTAAAAATTAGTTCCATCTGGATCATTTTTAACCCCTCGTCACAGGTTAACTCTCTATCAGGAAGGAGCCTCCAAGTGACGAGGATGCCTAGGAGACACGCCACATCATCTAGTGTGATGGTCATCTCCCCAATAGGTAGATGGAAGCTGTTGGTCTCCTCATGCCATCTCTCTATCATCGCACAAACGAACTCGTGAGAGATGTTCTCGTACACACTAGTTAGGAGGGGAGTAAGACCGGACATATTCACTTCATCCCAAAACCATTGGTTTTGTGCACCCGGCTGAGGGATTGTCAGGTTTTTAAGGCCCAACTTCTTCCCATGCGAGATACCTTTCACCCTATGTTTTTTTTCGAAACTGAAATACAAAAACAAAAATAACAAATAACACTGTTAAATAAATAATAAGTAAAATAAACATTAAATATATTCTAACATAAATTTTAATTCTAACATTAAATAAGTAAAATAATAATTAGAATAAGTTGTATAAATAGTAAAAGAAATAAAATAAACATTAAAATATACTTACATCGGCATCGACCCAAATCCTGCATGCCACATGTCCACCAAAGTGAGGTAAAAGCGTGAGCTCAGAAGGCCCCCCTGCATAGCCGTCCGATCCGGCCTCGTACACCACCCTCGACACCCCCTGAAAATGACCCCACCATCATGCTGCTGAGGCTGCTCAATATCACCCTGCTACTTAGGCTCCTCAATATCAGGCTGCTCCTACTCAATCTCAGTCTGCTCATGATGATCCTCATACTGATGCTGCTGATATGCATCAAACTGATACTGGTGAGGTTGAGGCACCTCAAATTGATACGCCTGATCTTGCAGCTGCTGATACACCTGATAATCCTGCTGATACTGCGTCGGGTCCAACGTCTGGGATAGACCCATCTGGGACGATGATCCCCCTGCAGCATCAACTATAGCAAGTCCTGTTCCCCCACCTCTCCCTCGACCAGTCATAGGAGAGCGTAATGCTTGTTTCTCCCTCCGTAAACTACCAGTAGGGACAGTCCTCGCTGCCCTAAATCTGTCACTCCTATCCTGAGGCGGCTCAGGCAGCCTCTGAGACGTATTCCTTCGAGACATATATGCACAACATTTTCAACAATTAAACAGCAACAACACTTATAATCAACAACAACAATTCATTCCGTAAACTACAATTCAATCTATAAACTACCACATTGTTCCGGAACTAACTATAATCAACATTAGTAAACATATTTTTAACTAATTTCATCATTAACAATCAAAAAAACAAAAAAAAAATCATTGAGACATTTTATCAAACACCTACAATGCAACTTTCAATCAACTTAAAATCAAACAATTTCAAATACCTAAAACTACCACATTTCACTCTAAACAACATCTAAAATACTATTCCTAACTTAATTAATCACTAACAATCATAAAAACTAACATGCAAGCAAAATTTATATAAACCTAAAAATGTTAAATTTCTTATAAAATTCGAAAATTTCAACCAAAAAAATGCAATGAAGTAGGATAATCATCACTTACGTGATATTGTGGGAGAAATTGGGTTTGAAAGGTGCAAAAATGGTGAAAATCGCACTTGGAGGGGAATTTTTCGTGTTTTGGAAAGTTTAGAAAATGAGGGAAATGGGCGTCTATTTTACTGTTATATGACTTAAGTCACGCTGCGTGACTTAACTCACGCCGCGCTACTTAAGTCACGCAACAATTACAACGTGCGTTAGTTAAGTCACGCTGCGTGACTTAACTAACACAGAGGCATTACTGTCCATTCAGCTGGGTGGGAGCGAAACGTGTAGAGGGAAGAGCATAAATCTTTTCATTTTCGCTATTATGTTACCTTCCATTGCGATAGAGACAAGCCTTTTTTTTTTTTTTTTTTGCATAAACCATGTATCATCCGCGTGCAACTATGAAAACTAATCTTTTGAGTCTTGTGGGATCTAAGTGAATGGCAAACTCTTCTTAAGAGTTTTAACGTTGCTGCATGTCTAAGGTTGGATTCGAACACATGACCATAGTTAAGTTAGAAGAGATATGTGACATCTCATCGAAAAACTCTTGGTTAGAAACGAAAATATCTACTCTAGGGGATTAGCGTACATCAAACATATAACTCTTTCAGAGCGGTCTTCACGATGTCTCATATTTTATTTAACAATTTTTTGTGTATTGTAAATTCACTCCTTTTTGTTATTGTTTGTAGCTCTCGTTCAGAAACTATCCAAGAGTATGACTACTAAATCCCTCAATTTAAATCTCCCAACAAAAAACCTCATATATTAAAATTTGTTTTAGATCTTACCTACGAATCTAATTTATTGGCCCGACCTAACTCTCATTCGTCGTTGCCATTAGCAGTTTCCGAGGTAAACTTACAAGTTACAACAAGATTATTTTTACAAATGAGATTTAGAGTAGTTGTGTTATTTTAAAACAAAACTTTAGACACTGCATATGTGACACTGTATAACTCTATATCTTTCTTTCAAAAGTTTGTCTGATAAAGCTATATCTAACCTTAATATTTTCCCTCCATAGTTTCAAGCATTAATTTCGGCTTAATGCTTTTCCTAATCAGCATTCCACTATTAAATTCAATTTTTCCTAATTATGTTGCTACCTAATTTTTCCTTTTTTAATGAACGTTTATGTTTCAATCATTAATGCCGGGGAACTATAACTTTGTCAATTTATTAGGTGTAACAAATCATGACTCGATTTTAGCTAATAACCTAAAAGCCAAGGTCGGTCTCTAAAACATGTTGGCGTATATTTGCCATCACCTTTCTTTTCTCATGGTCAATTGTATGTGGCTTTGTCAAGGGTTACTTCAAGAGATGATTTGAAGATATTAATATCTGATGATGATGGTGAAGACATTGATGTAACGTCTAATGTTGTTTATCACGAAGTTTTTCGCAATGTATCCTAAATTAATATCTGATGATGATGGTGAAGACACTGATGTACTTTCTATGATTGAACATAATTAAAGTTCTTCTATTTATATGAGTAGTAGTTAGAATGTATCCTAAATTTTGTACTTTCTATGTTTTATGACTTATTGTTATATTAATTATTAAAGTTCTTCTATTTGTATGAGTATTTGTATGAGTAGTAGCTTGGAATGTATCCTAAATTTTATACTTTCTATGTTTTATGACTTATTCTTATATTAATTATGACTTATTCTACTATAGTATAAGTTTAGGATACATTATGAGTTTCTACATGAAAATAAGACCCGTGCGTCAGCACGGGTCATAGTTCTAGTCTCACTTATAGTAGTTGTGTTTCTTAAAACAAAAAACGAAGTGTTTCCTGCTGCAGAAGATATTCACTTTGCTTTGGGCAACAGATTACATAATTTATCTAGTATATAGTATCAATAAAATATTCAACGTCATCTATTATAATTACGCATTGGAGTACCTCCTCCAACCCATTTATGCTTTTTTGCGCAAAAATTATGATAGGGTATCGTTGTTTGGTTACCCACTAAACCTAACTCCCAAGTTTGATATGTTAATTTTTTCTTTTTAAGATGTTAAACTAGCCCACAATAATTAACATTAAGGAAAATTGAACTTGATACTGAAAATTGAATTTTTTTCGATATAGAACACTTATGTCGATAAAATGACATGAATTTTCTTTACGATGAAAAACAGGACAAACATGTTTTGTTAACGATTTCTTTTATACAACGTGGAATTGATGACTTACGTATAAATTAATCAAAATTCTTTGTATTTAAATAAAAACAACAACTTTGCTGACAATTATTTATTTGGTAGAAGAATCCTCCAAATATTATAATCTTGTATTAGTAATCATTTTTAAGATTAAACCGACACTTTGACGGGAACGAGAAATTAGTTATTACTCATTAGTCACCACCATCGGTGCAGAATTTTCATACCATCATATGTAGCTAGCTATCTATAGAAAATCCTATACCATATCACCTAAAAGTTAAGATGCAAATTTACCACAAAATAATTTTTATTCGGAATAACTTCAGGGACCATGTTTGGCTGTACGCACAAAGAATGGAGAGGAAAGTTCAAAGCCATATAATAAGTGTGTTTGGTTGCACTATACACTTCACGGTTAAAAGAATGTGTAGAGTTTAATTATAGAATAAGAAGCAAGTTAGTCATACTTTACTATACTAGTTTTTGTTAGTTATATGCATTGATTTGTAAAGTTATTATTCATTCTGAACGTATTTGAATAGAAATCCAATTTAGTCTCTCAAATTAGACATTAATTAGTAAAACTTAATTCCTCCTTTTAATATATTCCATAATAGTCCCTGACTTATAAAATTATTGAATTAGTATCTTGGTTAATTTTAATATCGGCAATGCTATATATTGCCGAGAGTTATCTCGTGAATGCCTAACGAACCAAAAACTGATGTGATAGCAAAAAAATAAAACAAATAAAAAAGGTCTCACTTATCATACATGGCACTTGCTACAATAAAAGAGTTAGCATCGTGATGTTTTCCAAAATTATTTTTCGCCATAAACAACATTTCCCTTTAATATTAAACAATGATGTGTCATGTTAAGTGACATGTCGATTGCCGATACACAAGTTTATCTATTTTCCTGTTTTAGAAGTACTATATTTTGCCCCAATCCAGATGTTTTAGGCCTGATTTGTTGTTAACTTGAATTGACTGTGTTCATGATAGATGCTACAGTAAAAATTGGAATTATACTTTATTCGGGCTTGTGATGAAATTATATGATACAACAACGTATTAATACCATAGTTTTAAAACTCGGCTCGGACATTGACTCGACAGGGGTACTGAGTCACTGGGTCAATGATTGAACCATTGGGTCATTGGTCGAACCGCATGACTAAACCGGATCAACTCGGATGACTCGATTAGATAACTCGGTCTTGAGATTAAATTTATATAACTATTTAACCGGATTAAATCGGATTGGATCGGTGACTCGATCACATTAAAAACAAAAACAATGACACATGTAAAATAAAAATAAATATCCAACAATAATAGTTTTATAGGCTAATTGCTCAAATTCAAAACATAGTCTTAACTCAACAATTTTAAGTTATGACCTAGTGGTTTTGAGCAATGACCTAGTGGTTTTTGTTGTCACAGTGGAATGTTTTTCTTATATCAAAAAATAAAATAGAATAACAATATTTTTTTTTGAATCAAAATAAATAGTAAAAAAAGAATTGAAACATACATGAAGACTTGAAGAGTGTACCAGCTTCAATTCTTTCAAAATGTATACTAGCTTTGAAAAAAAACAAAGGCCTAGGAATACAAAGCGACTTAATTGTTGGCCTAGCGTTAAAAAAATACAAAGTAAAAAAAAAGGCCTAGATTTAATATAAACAATAATAAGTAGAATTTAACACATATATACAAGTGGTGTATTGGTAAGAATCCTTTGCCTAGTTGTTGGTCCTGGGTTCAAGCCTCACTCATGCCAATTTTTGAAATTTTTTTAAAAATAAATGGAAGCGCGCGTTGACTCGGCCGGTTTGCACAAAACCGCCGGGTCACCGGTTTAACTGCATAGCTGATCCAATATGCAAACCGAACCGAAAACCCCACCGGTTCCCGATTGGACCGGTCCAAGCCGGTTTTTAAAACTATGACTAATACAGTAATTCCACTATAGTATTTTTCTGGCTTGTGGAAGAAGACAACCATAAATTGATAAATAGATATTGGAGTTTTTCAATTAAAAATCTAGTTTCATATTAATTTAGTCCCTGACTTTTGCCTACGTGTACTAAGACTCGTGTCTCAACGTATCACTTAATGCGACACATCACCATATAACAGACTAGAAATAATTAAGGGGCTAACTTGGTCGATATTTTTATAAGCAAGAGACTATTATGAAATGTCGATAAAATGAGGGACTAAGTTGTTACCGGTGCTCAGTTTGAGGGACCAAATTGAGTATTTAGTCTACCATAAACTTTTTGAGTTCTCAAGAGTACCATGCTCTAGTTTTATCCCATCTTGGTTGCTCAACCTTCATCAATAACCTTACTATGACTTCCACATTCACCAATAACCTTACTATGACTTTTACATTGATATATATGGTATCAGATGATTTTTTTCTTCTTCTCACTTTAGCGTGAAGATTTTTGCTTCTCTATAGTGATCCTTTCCTCCTCAGCATTCAAATCTGTTTTTCTCTCTCATTCTCTAACAATCATTGATTAATTTTTTGAGCTGTTGATAAACTCAATTCCTTTTTTTGTACAATTCACCACAACTCCTATTAGTTGAAATTTAAAAGGTATGACGTAATTTTTTGTCATCTCTGTTGTGAATTCAATGAAAAATCACACCAATAAATACTTGATGTGTGGAGCAAGAATAATCAAGCAACCAAAACAAAGTATATGGAAGTTATAAATACAAGCAAAAGTAGAAAAAACAGCGAGAGAAAGAAAGGAGAGAACACACGAAATTTGTTTACCCAGTTCGGTCCAAAACTGACCTAGTCTGGGGGAGAGAGCAGCCCTCTGTTCCACTATAATGATGAGTAACTTTACAAAAGAGATATCAATGGGTTAAATGAATAAGTCTCCCGCCTAATTCTACCCAAAGTACCGATCTCTTCCCGTGACCAAGAGATTCCAAGGTGAATCAACCTCAACCCTAGTGTTTGTTACCAGAGCAAACTCTATACAAACCCTAGTTTTCTTGTTGACTTCTAAACCCTTGTTTCAGCCCCCTCTATCTCAAAGTTCACTCTAATACAAAGTCTATATTTATAGTAAAAGTATCCCTCATAAAATTGGAACAAATCTCAGCCCAAAAATACGCTTATGTTATATTCTCTGCTGGCAAATTTGGGCCCCGATTTTGCTCTTCGGCCACCGATTTTTCACGTACCAACAGGCTGAAAAACCCTAGCCAAATTCGGGCCCTAGACAGCACCATTCGGGCCCCGATTTTGACAGATTTAAAACTCTAATTTTAAGTCATTTTCACAACAATCTCACATCTGCATACACTAGTTTTGGCAAGATCTCCAAGAACGATTTTAGTAGAAGAAAAAGTCTTTGCATTTTCTAATTTAGCAAGGATCTAATTGGCTACACGACATGGAACTGTCTTTGTAAAATAACTCTTTCACAAAGGTTAAGAGCATCTAAGGACTTGGTGAATTTGTTTGATGCTTAACTAAGATTGTGGTAGTGAACATAATCAGATTCATATAGCTCTTCTGCAGAACGAGCATGTCCTTACAATGGGCATGAATGAGTCCTTAAACAATATCAATAACAGAATTAGTATTGTTCGGTTCAAGTGCGAGCACACCAATTATGAATGGACTAAATGTTGGATATATAATCAGGAGATGTGACTCATATTCACAATGCCTTAAAGTTTTGGGGTGGAGATGTGGTGCCCAAGTATCCCAGTGGTCTAGTTCATTACTATTTGTCTGTTGTCGCTCACCGGATTCCTCAACAAATATGTCCTTACTATGGCCTTGAATGAATCTTAAAACCAAATCAGTGGCCAATTTTTTCAAATGGCACCGATCATTCATCAACAAGGCTCAAAGAAGGGAAGGTCACCAGCAATACTTTTGCCATTGATGCACACATTGCTTATAAAGTTTGGTATTACAATGAGTTTGTCAGAATTATGGTGAGCTACCATGATTTTAAAAAACTTAACTTTGTAGCTTTTACAAAATTATGGTAACTCACAGTGATTCTGACAAATCCACCATGATATCAAACATACGTGAAGACAATAATGCTTCTAAGCATAGGAAACCTAAGAAAGATTGTTGTGTGTCCATTTTCAATTTTAGGTGACACCAAGGATATGGCTGTTACGCTTCATGCATATCCTCCTAGTAATAACAAAGGCAAAGCCAGTTCAAACTATTATGCCAGTAAATATCACTAATCAGGTCGTGGTCCTGCCAACTCATTGAGCCATGAGCAACATCAAAACTTGATTTCCTATATTCAAACTGAAATAACTACTTATTTAATCATAAAACCTTCTCCTTGGAAAACAAATGTACCCGGTTTAAGCAATTATATACTTATATTCAAGTATCTTATATCTTAATTATCTTTCAAGACCCTGGATCTTATATTGGGGACATCTTCCTAAATTGTCAAATCTTCAAAAATATGCATTCTCCCAAATAATCTAAGATTTCTGCTGGTGATATAGGTAGATTTAGCTCCAAAAGGTTTTATCGCGGTTCTTTAAGACTAACAGCTCATACAACCTAACCACTTCTCAGTGGTTTCGTTTAAATTAGCCGGTCCGGTCCAGTTTAAAACATTGAATCTAACCTTCAAATTTACCGGTAAGATCCAATTTCAACAAGAGACAAAGAATAAGACTTGTGTCGGCCGGTTAAATAAAAATTCAACAACTGTATGAAAAGAGCAATTTGCTTATATACTCTCAAGTTCCAGCAATGCACTCCGACCTTGATCAATGATCATCATCATTTTATGATGAATAATTAAAGACATAAAGAACATAATAAGACATAATTAAAGAGTATTAAATCTGTATTATGCTGTGGAGACTCCTATAATCAGTTCTCCAAATTAAATTAAAACAAAATCTAAATAGAAGAAAAATCTAAATAGAAGAAAAATTACCATCTATACTCAAACCGTTGCAATCAAATCCACATCCACACTGAGGAATCTCTAAAAAGTTATCAATACCAAATTTAGCATAAGCAATACCAACAGAGAATTGAAGATAATCATCATGACGAGTCACCTCTACAATTTTGAGCCACAACAATTCAACCTTGACAGTAACACCCTTCAATTTACTGAGTTTGCCTTTGGAGATAACACCTTTGATGGTAGACTTGTACTTGAGATCATAGGATTTTATAGGGAAGATACATGTATCATCAAAATACACAGTAAATTTACCTGTCTTTTTGTTTAGTTCGTAGCTAGTGGCACCTTGTGGTAAAATACCAACCGGGAAATCATATTGTTTAAGGATTTCGTAGACTGATTCTGATGAATTCTCGTTTTGGCTTAGTGCGTGTGAAAGTGTTAAGTAGATTAGAATAGAAAGAAATATGATTGAAGATTTCATCATTAACTTTGCAGTTGTTAAGATTGTTTGGTTTTGGTGCTTATAAGAGTTCAACTTTGCGTTTGACCGTTTGGACTTGCAAGTTTTTCTCCTAATATTAGGAGAATATTCTAACAATAATTCGAGCAACTCGCGTAGCACGTGGAACTGTTTTTTCTGAGTCGGCATTTTTGTTGATGAAATATTTTTTTTAAAATGAATACGGTCCCAAAACAATTCGAAAAGAAGGGACAAGTATTAACTTTCCATGGGTATTCCCCCCCCTCCTCCCTCTCTCACACTACCTTGATTTCAATAAAGCTTTTTTTTATTATTATTAATAAACTAAATTATTTTAGGAAAAAAAGAAGAAGAATCAATGTTAAAATTGTGATCAATAATGTTGCTAACCTTTTTTTTTATTTCAAATTTTGAGGAGTATAACAATACGAGTGAAGGTGTTCGCAAGTACAATATATTTCAAATATTTTACCCTTTAGTTACCAAGAGTATAAGATTTTTTTTTCTAATTTTTCTTTGTCCTTTAATATAAGATATTTTTCAAAATTTTACATGCATGAATAATTTTTTTTATAAAACGCATTTATTTGACTTACTATTGCAAAACATAATTCATTTTTCTCTTGTTATTTCAATTAATGTAGGTGTGAATATGCAAAAATAATACACTGACAAATTTATTACTACATCAACTTTCTTTGTATCCGTAAACTTTGTAGGAGGTGCTTCAAAAAAAAAACTTTGTTGGAGGGTCGTGTAGTAAGGGTTGGCCAGAGTGTTGGGTGCGTTTGATTTGCAAAACAGCAAGTACTTGGCATAACAATATAAGAAAGAACAACACAATACAAGGGAGAACATCACATGACAAATTTTTGTGACATGAATAATTTTTTGTTTTATACGATTTTTGGGGGACGAAATGTTATTTTGGTATTTTAGACAACCTGTACGTGGGACAAAAAGTTGCATTATGGTTTGGTGAGGGACAAAAATATCAGTTTTTATCCTGTCCCTTGCCTCCAGTTTGTCATGTACCTGAAACAGTTTTACAAATCAAACACTGGACAACTGAAGTTGTTCTGTCTTGTCCTTCATTTTTTAGCAAATCTAACGCATTTTAACCATAGAATTTACATTTTGATATAAGCAAGTTGGTCATAAAGAAGCAAGTTCGTGGCATATGTTTACTCTGTGTTCTCCCAGTAAAGCAGTGTGACAACAAATAGATCTGTAGCAGCACAACGAGTCCTTTTGCTTCTGGCAGTGTAAAGTTGTTCACCGCTACTTTTCCAGGTCTCAAGGCAGCGAATGAGGCTAACTATCCAAGCAATCTCTGCTCACTTAAATGTTGTGGGCTTTGTATCCGCAAATCGTAATGAAGACAGTCAATTTATGACGGAAAAATTCTGAAATATAAGCTTTTAGTGCAGATTCATGAAGGCAAGGTGTATGATTTGATTAGCCGTTGGTTTAGTTTTTGTTAGAACAGCAACCAGTTTCGAAAGAGAGAAAAAATGATAATGGCAAATATTAGAAAAACAGAGTTTGGTAACAAAGTTTAGTCAACTGTGCCTACGTCTCCTCCGACTACATATCTGTTGTAGTTTTGTTTAATATAGATGAAGGATAGTTTACAATACACTTGCGCTTAAATACTACAAAGCATTTGTAGTTCTGTCTCACTCGTTCTTATCTACTTGTCCGTACCTACACTTGGCTAAAGTGGTCTATGATATGTAAGTAGGACAAGTTTTGCATCTTACACAAAACCATATAGTGTTCATCCTCAAATTGGTTAGACTATTTGCTTGCATTGTTGCTAGAGTAGTGAAATGACAGTTTTTTCTGCTTAACATAGATGAATCACAGAATTTCAGTCACATAACTCACATCTCAAGTCAAATCTAATTTAAATAATATCAACAAAAAGTGATTGCATTATACATAAGATAAAAAATCAAGAATGAACGATAAAAAAAAATCTACAGATTTTTATAATTTATCATCAGAGAATTATTTGCCTTAAAATTATTTTTTAAATTAAAAATATATACCAAACCAAACCAATTTTTACCACCAGCTTTTCACTCGTTTTAGACGGATTCTTTTTTTTGACTCTTACTAGTCGTGAGATCAACCAATTTTCTAATTTAAAAAATGGACCAGTTCCAGTTTTACTTGTCAAATCAGCTTAATGGGCCCAGTTTCCAGAACACTTGATTGTTATGCATTATTATCTCATAATGTACTTATTAGTGGGACCGACTAGCTATCATGCCAGCATAATTGGAATTTGAAAATTAACCTCGTTCTAATTCACACCCAAGGGCTAAGTCAATCAATCAGTAGAGGTCTTAGAAAGCTCAAAGTGAGAATCCATGTACTTCCAGTAATCTAAACCCTCATTATCATTGGCTAAATGTGAAGAAGTGATAGGTCAGAACATGTGACCTTTTCATCTTTCTGATAAAACAGTTTAGCCAAACAATGGGGTATGTATAATGCAAGAATAAGGTTGATTAACAGATACACAAATGTCAAGGAAATGCTTGAAGTTGAACTATCAAAAATCTGTGATTAGTTAGCAGGAGTGTGAGACTTAGATCCGTGCAAGTTTAATAAACAGAAGCCGCCACTCATAAAGCAGCATCATGTTGCCTGTTAAAGGCATCCTTTTAGCAAGCAGAAATATGATGGGAGATTATGGTTTCAAAAACACACCGACGAAGCAAAAGTAATAAAAACATAACAGATAAAATGAAACATAGAAATCAAATCAAATCCAATAAAAATGAACATTCGAATTATACATATCAAACAAATGTTGTAAAATCTAAAAATGCAATTGGAAGACAGTGATAGGCAGCCCTAACAAAATAATTTCATCAAGAACTAGCAATGAAATAATTCGAATTTAAAATGAAACTAAAGACGAAAAAAGAAAATAAACAAGACGGGGTACCTTACATACAGCTATAAGAATAATCAACTAACATCCCTTAGTCTTTTTATCAATGTATCCAGTGATTTCTTTTTTGGATTCTGCCTGGACCCTCGACTACCAAAGGTTCCAAAGAGTCGATCCGAAGGATCCTTCAACTTTTCTGAAACAATCACCACTTTCTTGTGGTCCAAAGCACTGTAACTCCTCTCCCTGATCACTGGATTCAGAAAATTCTCCGGATGGTTGCTTACTAGCAAATTAACCATTTGCCTTGCCTCAGCAAGTGCTGATTTGCACTGATCAGCATCCCCATCAAAGAAAAGGGTTGCCTGAGTTTCAACAAATGATTCTAAGAGCTTGATGTCTGTATCAATTCCATTAATAGCACTAACATTAAACCTTTTAACAGAATCACTAACTAAAGTCCCAACAATCATCTCCGATATATGAGAAATAACATCATGTAGAACTCTTTTATGGACTTGAGTTGGCAATATCTGTGATGCAGTAGTTGAAACCACAGTTTCCAAATAAAGTATGACCTCATTTACATATTCATTTCCACCTTGGGGCGGATCATCAGACATCCAATTTACATTCTCAATCATTGTCATAAATCTATCAACTTTGGCTTTGAGCAGCCCCGACAGTGTCTCTTCCGCAGCATCACGAGCTTTCCTCAGAGGGAATTGCCTCCGGCTTCTCTCTACCATTCTCAAAGGAACCCCTGACAGCTGTGCTGCATGGCGAAAGAAAAAATCACATGCACGCTCCAGAACAGCCATATTTGCTGCCATTTGCATTGCCTGGGTGACACCACTAACTGAGGTACTAATAAGCTTTAACAAAGCTTCATCTAAAACCTCACTCAAAAGCTTATCTAAATACTTCTTAACAACATCATAGAACTCAAGTTGCCCGCCATATGACATGAAACTAACTGAATCCTCAATGAAGGACCGCACGATGCGACAACAATCAGGAACCGTGGACGAAAATGGTGCCAAATAAGGAAAAGCAGGTATGATATCCGATGTTTGAATCTGAAAAGAAAGCACATTCATGGAATATTCGTACTCTTTCTTCATCAACATCTGCTCAAATTTATCACCACCTATAGCCTCAGCTATCTGCTTCCTACAATCTGACAACAACAATTCATGATACTTATCCCTATGTTTGCTTAAAACATCAAGCAACGCATCAATTGGGTAACCAAATCTACGCAGTGTTACTCCTAATAGACTCACGTAATCCTTAATCAACAAAAGATGATTAGCAGTTTGCATTCTAGAAAACTGATCCTCCAACACAGAACACATTTTGCTAACAGCAATCTCCCACAAATTCTCAACTTCCATTTTCGATATCAAACCACCCCCAGTCCTCAGCACACGATCCTCCACCACAAAGAAACCTGCAATCTGTGCAAAAAAGGTTTGATGCGATTCAAGAAAAGGCGTCATCGATGATACCTGAAAATCCGAAGTCAACTGAAGCTTCCGATTCTCAAAATAATACTGCTTAAACCCATCCTCTAACCCTAACGTTTGATGAATATGATAAGCTCTATACAAAGGAGTCAAATCAAATCCCAAAACTCCACCACCGTTACCATTACCGTTACTATAACCGTCATCGGAAGCCATTCCATCTTCATCTTCTTCCTCCAGAGCATAAATGCAATCCCTAACACTGAGTCTACTCTGTTCCTCCGCTTGACGCTGTTTGATTCTAAGATCCTCTTCTCTCTGTCTCGCTGATGAAGCTTGACCAATCGCTAATTGACCTAAATTGCGACTCACAACACGGATCTCAACCAACCAATCACCGAACTCTTTGTTCACTTTTCTCTCTATGTAAGAACGAATCTCTGGAATCTTCTTCTCAAGCATCTTCTTCAAAGTCGACGACGCCGTTTTATCCAAATAATCTCTCTCAATAGCATCCACACACTTCAACGCCATGTAGAAGTTATCACCAGCGAGATGCGCGTTGGCGCGTGAACAAACTTCCGTTAACTGAACACACGACTCAACTGAATCGATAGCGAGGTTAACATTCTTCGAAACGTTTCGCGTTTCGACGAATGAATCGAGGGATGTTAGAAGAGGACGAGCGACGGACTGAAGCTTGGAATTCGAATCGGAGAGTGATGACTTGAGAGATTCAACGTCGGAGAGAAGAGATCGGAGATCATCGACGGCGAGGATGAAGTCTTGGTAGTGTGCTTTGCAGACTTCTTCGATCTCTGATTCTTTGGACCGAGCGAAGTGCTTGAGGTGTTGTTGGAGAGTTTCCGGTTTGCCGGAAGCGAAAGCTTTGCGGATGAAGGGACCTAAGTCTTCGTTGTTGGATATGGCGGTGGAGAGAAGAAGCTGGTCGAGTTTGTCACCGGAGTCATCGCCGTTTGCCTGAGGGATTTTCCGGCGCGGAGGTTTCGACGGGTTCATCGTTGGAATGGCCGTGGCAGGAGGAGGAAATTTAGGGATTTATTTATATCAGAAATTGAATTGAATTGCCGTAAAAGTATCTTTCGGACACATCATTAAGGTCGTCAAAAACTCAACTTGTATTCTTTTGGGTTTTTCAATCAAAATTTAAGGGCAATTTTGTAATTAATTTTGTATTTTTGTGATACATGATTTTTAATTTTTGTAGCATTTTCCTTTGTAATAATGTTATATAAGTAACTCAGTTCGCAGGGATATTGCATATTATATGCAGAGGTTCGAACTCCGGACACTCCACTTCTCAACATTCAATTGTGAGTTCTAGCCACTAGGCTGCTTGACTAAAAAACAAAATTAATTAAATTTTTATGTCATAGTTTTAAGCTCAATTGATAGGAACAATGCATCATATATGTAGGCTTCAAACCTCGACCATTACCTAAAAAAATTTAAACTTTTGTATTTTAATTTCTTAATTATCTAGTTTGGTCCAAATTGACCACCTTAAAAGTAGAAATCAGTGTTCACCTAAAAAGATAATAAATACTGCTATGTTATTCTAAAGTTACAATTACTTTGAAATAAAAAAAAAATATTAAAATGACAATTATTTTGGACAAAATGAGTATTCGGAGTTCGAACACTGACCCCTGCATAAATTATGCAATGTCCCTTAGCAACTGAGCTAAGCTATAAAAGATATAAAATAATTAAAAAAAAAATATTTTAACAACATAACAAGAGCAATTCCTTTTTTCCTCAAAAAAAAAACAAAACAAGAGCAATACCTAATTTTTATCATTTCACCTTCACCATGAAAAGTTGCAAAATAAATCACTAAATTATCCTCAGTTCTTCGTCAAGAGTAATCAATAATTTCTCTTGTTTATTTTCTTAAACACTTAAATGATTTTTCGCTCAATCTTAAAATCAAAAGAGACACAACACTCAAACAGTATAACAAACTTTGTGTTCTTTCCATCTGATCTATCTCATAAAATTTACTTCTGAAACCCGATATTTATAAGGAAAACTATGTGTGATTCAATTAAAACAAAATTGTGATTAATCTCTTGTTTTGTAACTTTTTTTTGACAAGCTCTTGTTTTGTAACTTAAACCTTGAGACAGACCCAACAAGTGATTCTGTCTTCTCTGTCTTCTAAAATTTAATTCTAATCATCTTATTTCAAAAGTCCCAAATATTTGATTTTAAGCTCCAAAAAACGTATAATCAATCTAGTATTTCTACTGTACGTGGTTATTTCTAAAATATCAATTTTATATTAATTTCTAGAATATAATATCTATATTGTCACATCCCTTTTAATATCATAACTTTTAAAAAAAAGAAAAAGTGTCCATGTTTACTTTGTAAAATTACATGTGGTCGTTGCATCAGCTCCACCGATTCAAAAATATATAAAATTCTCACTTGTCTGCGCTGGATTGTTTTGTTTGTCAAAAATCAATAACATATGTATAAAAAAAATCATACTTGTTTTTGTCTTGGTTGTATCATTTCTTCATGTAGCTCCTCTTTCTTTATCAATTTTAAGCCGAGTTTGTTAGACGATAAGTCAACAAGGTTGCTCATGCTTTTGAATATGGGCAATTTTAAGGTCCGACGAGTCCGAATAGTCGCCTAGGCTTTGGCCTAATTTTTTTTGCAATTTCTTATGTAAATATTCTCCTCTGAATTTCTTATATAAACCTCTATAAATTGAGCAATTTTTTTATTATTTGCTTGCAATTTCTTATGTAAACCCTATAAATGTGTTGCAATTTTTTTTGCCCAAACTTTATAATAATTCTGGCTCCGTCACAACTTTTGAAGGAGAAGCCACGTTACTAATGAGTGTCGTTGCTAATATTAATACACCCGAAAGTATTGAATCTCTTACTCCATTGTTAATGGAATGCTATAAACATATTTTCTTAAAAAAAAAAAAAAAAAAATAATATTTCTTTTTTTTTTAAAATTTTTATATAAAAATT
>Ga0228710_1003237_pt1 | contig 25955 bp, 8 predicted proteins | sample MedpolnodulmetaG_FD_177995 | JGI IMG/M metagenome (GOLD analysis project Ga0228710, IMG submission 177995) | Root nodule microbial communities from Medicago polymorpha collected in Santa Monica, California, United States - pink nodules | ecosystem: Host-associated > Plants > Roots > Nodule...
AACTTAACAAAATACAAAATAACATGTGGACCTCTAAAGTTAATATTGGATCATTTTTTTTGCTATCATTTGCTTTTTTAACTATATTTTATGTTTTTGTAATATAAAATTAGTTAACTTTGCATTAATACATATGCTCTTAACACCCTCAAATATTGTTAAAGAAAATTTACTGTAACAAATTGAATCTTTGACAATAATGTTTTTTACCTAATGGATAGTAGTTTATACGAGTGTTGTTGACTTCAGTTAGTTAAGCTATGTCTCGAAAGTGTTTTCCAAATGAAATTCGAAATTCATATGTGGTTGTCCCTATAATTCATTGTACGTGTATTTTTTTGTTTGGTTTAAATGTAAACTTTTATATTTTACAAAAGATTTAAATATAAATTTAATAAATCGATATATTTTTCCAATATCATTTACTCAAAGTGATTTTTATAAACGTGGGTATCAACAGGGACAAATCTTTTTGAAATGATCGGGTAGCTTTGGCTACCCCAAAATTATTTATACTTGGTCCCCTCGTAAAAGTTTCTCTAGCCTCGCCGCTAGCTATCAAGGCCATACTTAATATGTTATGTAAAATTTATTCACAATGAGTTATGTTTGTAATCTAATAAGGGCTCGAGTTTAATACAAATTATGGGTTTTAGTGGTATAATCCGAAAATCTTCAAAAAACAATTTGAATTATATAATTCGAATGGAAGTGACTTTAAAACTGAGTAGAGTGCATAAGAAGAGAGTAGGGTGTAAAAAGAAATTGTCTAAACCTTATGAAGAAATTCTCTCTTAAATTGGGCAGTAGGGGGTGGCATTTCCTTACATTCTATATTGGCACATATATGCTTAACCATTAATGAATTCTATAACGTGATTATAGAACAATTAGTAATTATCCCTATAGTAAAACTTGTAAACAAAGAGTATGTGACTTGGCGGCAATAGCATGTCACAATGTTATTCCCACCAACCCCACGAATCACATGAACAAATCCAGGTTCACAACAAATCTATGAACAAAGAGTGTGTGAATAACTTTAGAAACTTGCTTAGAAACTAACTACCACTATGTTACAACTCCTAGTTTACTCTTTGGGAGATTCTTATTTACCTTTCAACAAAAGCTATATAGAGTTACCTATAATGAGTTGTCACCAATCAAATTCATTGATTTCTCTTTCAATATTTATGTTATAGATAGTAAAAGGCAAATAAATAATTTTAAATGATTCAATTGAGTATAGATGACTCTACCCACCATTTTGTTAAAAGATGATATAATTGTTGCCTTAATATTTTACTCACACTTTGTTGGTATTAGCTGCTTTTCTCTAAGAGAAATGATATTTGTACAACCATTTTCTTACAACTTTTGGGACAACCCTTTCTTTCATACATTCATTATGTTTTTATTTTCTCTCTCTTGCTTTGGTTTTCGTGTCAAGATATACATTTCTTTCTATATTCTTGGTTGTCCCATAAGTTGTAGAAAAAGTGGTTGTTCAAATAACACACCTCTTTCTCTAACTATCAAAATAGAACTATTGAATACACATCAGACATAATGCTCATCAAGACATCATATCATCACCCTAGGATTAATTTGGAGTAATAGTAATTTTGGTTGCGTAACGAGCAGTGACAATAGTTCCTAAATCTAACGACATTTTAAAATAGTCATTGGTTGTTCACTTCGTTAGTCAACATAGTATTTGCGTTAAAATATTCCGATAATAATGTCATATGAGTACATCAATATACTTACTGTTATATCAATCATTATAAATACTTACTTATTGTCAAATCAGTCCATGTAAGAAAAGAATTATTGTGAACATTGAGGAACTAATTTAACGTTAGAGACTATTTTGACTAACGAATTGAACAATGAAGAACCATTTTAAAATTTTGATACATTAAAGGACTATTGTAACTAGGGGTGTTCAAAACCGAACCAACCCAATAGGAAAACCGCAAACCGAACCAATCCGAAACCGCAAAAAACTGCATTTGGTTCGGATGTAATCAGATCATTTTCTTGCTCAACCGCATGGTTTGGTTTGGTTTGCGGTTTTCATTTTACCAACCAAACCAAACCAAACCGCAACATAAAAAAAATGTTAATTAAACATATCTCACCTAGACCAATACTCATAAAAACTCAATGAAAACTTTTATAAAATGACATATTTTTTCTCTTGTTAGATTCCTTCTTTGCGTTTTATTTAAAAAAACGTATTTATGTGCTACTTGAAATTTTAGAGAATGATAAAATCTTACTCTTTTGCATTTTTTACAAAATAGAATTACATTGTGTCCATGTTTTTAACTTCGACTATGTTGTTGGAAACCTTGTAAAATGAAAATGAAATTGTAATATTTGATGAAACTTAAAACATTGCTGAAAAATATGTTGCGTTTCAGCTTTTTAACTTGATTTTAATGTTGGAAACAAAATATTGTATCGTCTCAAAAAACCGCACCAACCGATCCAACCCAAACTGCATTGGTTTGGTTTGGTTTGGATTTTATTTTTAAAGTCAACCGAACTAAACCAAACCGCATGCTTTTTTATCTTGCGGTTTGGATGACTTTTACCCTCAAAACCGAACCAAACCGCACCACGAATACCCCCTAATTGTAACTACTTGGAGCTAAAATAACTATTAACCCATTAAAAAAACTATTGAATGTTGCCCATGCTTTTGTTGGCATACCCATGAGCCATTAAAAAACTATCTCGTTCATTTTCTTCTCCCAAATTTTGGAAATAGTAACGTCATAGTGTTACCTCTTTTTATATCATATATTTGACTTTTGATAATTAAAGAAATGTAATATTAAAAAAATTATCAACTTATAAATTGTGTTACTAAAATATTTTTTTGAATCAAAAACATATCTCTTGTTTGAAAACCAAATACTTGCATAACTATATAAACACGTGAAGTCTTATTCTTAATTTATTTTCATTCAAAAATAAAATTTCCATTTTATTTTTATATAATTAATTTATTGTAAACTTTTTTTTTAGGGAGTTAACATCTACTTATGTGTTAATTAGTTTAAAAATATATCATATTATTTCTAGTGTTAATGAGTTTTAAAATATATCATTATTTCTAAATCTCTTAAGATTTAGCCAATAGTATTTTTTATCTCCCTCTCTAGCAAAGAAGCCCAATTCACATTTTGACCGGAGCATCTTCCACGTAAAAACTTCCAAAAACACGTTGAAACATTTCGGATTTTAAAATTCGATAATGCGCACAGAAAATTTATAAGACGGGAAAAGTAACAAATTTTTTATTTTGGACGAACTAAGTATCCTCAGCACACAAGGACAGAGAGTATATATGCTCACAGTAATACGGAATTCATTTTTGGTTAGCTCTTTAACATCCAACATCCAAACCCCTTTAGTGTCATGAGTTCACGAATATAGATTATTGTGGGGGAATGAAAAATAGAGCTTTTTTGTTGTTGTTGTTAAATATGCTTATAAAATACTAGCAATCACTTATGTTGTTGTGGAAATTGCAAGTTCCACCAAAAGGTTAGAAAAATTTGGGTAGCACATACTTTCACACTGCCACAACATATGTTATTTACGTTCTAAAATTAGGTGACTTCTATAACAAAAACAACAAAATAACCTAAACACTATACCAACAAATCACAATTCCCTATTTACAATTCTGCAAAAACAACCTGCAAAACCCTAAAGAATAACCGAACTCCACATATCATTTTTTGTTTTAAATCAAGTTTCATTAACTATGTAGAATTAATAAAAAAAATTAAATTAAATCAACAACATATACAATTTTCAAATATCATTAAAAAAATCATAACGAAATTGAAGTGAAACACGATGTCAAGGAACATACCTTAAAAAGAAAGAATGATGTCAAGTCTCCGTCCGACGTGGGAGGTACGAAGTTTTTTCGAAAAAAGAGAGAATGTTGAAATTTGAAAGAAGCAGACGAAAATTCACTACGAAAATATTACAAGAGTACAATATATTTATGCACAAAGAAAATGGAGGACAATTCACACCATTTTCGTGTCTTAATATGCGCTAAGTAATAAAATTAAATTAAATTTTACTATATAAAGAAAATAATATACTTTTTTTTACTAAAGCAACGAAAGTAAAATACCACAATAATAAAATAATATTATACTATATTATTCATATTATTTACTAGGCATAAATCAAACGGGGAATGCATTGTACCAAAACAAAAATGCGTGTGTGTGGGGTGAGGGGTGGTATACAAAACTAACGGCTATTTTAGAAAAATAAAATTCATTTGGGATGAGAGAGAAAAGTAAATTTTCCTAATGTTAAATAATTTTTTTAGAGGAATTTTAAATAGCTATTACCATAACATTTTGGATTTGAATTCCTCTCCCGATATTAAAATATAATGTTATATTGTTGGTACTATTAAAAAAAAAATAAGAATTTTTGTTATATTTATTACTAGCGAAACTTTTTATTGGTTAACGTTTGAAAATTATGAACGGTGTAACTTTATGAAAATTTAATTTTGATTAAAAGTAAAAATATAAATGATTTTTTCTTTCAAATTATAACAAATCAAACTAACCATGATTATCTATTTTGTGAACCACACTGTTGCGACATATAGCACCGCTGATTTTCAAATGCATGAGATGTTAAATTTCGTTAGCACTCTTATTTACTGTGAGAAAATATTAAAAGTAAATAAGTCGTACGAATTAAGAGTAATTAATACAAGGATATAAGATATTCATTGAATAAATTTAAATCTATAGAAGTCTTAAATGAAAATAATTAGGTGTTTCCTTGGTGTAAATAATTTATTAGTTTTATTTCTTATAAAAAAATCGGAGAAAAAGAAAAGGTTTAAAATATAGAACGTCATTTCTTTTTTTCTTTTTTTTTTGTCAAGTAGTCTAGTGACTAGATTCACACACATTATGTGTGGAGAAGTGAGGAATCCGAGGTTCGAACCCCGACCCCTGCACAAATTATCCATGGTAGCTATCAACTGAGCTACACTTACGGGACATAAAACGTCATTTCTAAATCTTGTAAAGTTTAGCCTATATATAGTTTTTTTTCTTAAAAAAAAAAATATAAATATTTTTTGAAGAAGCTAAACTAACCCCCTCAAATTGACACCAGAGAGAATTGAACCTGAGACATTAAAGAAAAATATAAGTTTATTTTCAAGCTCCTTCTCTACCTTTAAAACCGTCCTTTAATTTGGTCAATCCATCTTACTAGTGCTTCCATATATATCATTCGCATATCTTTGAATCACCTAAGATATTTCAATTTTCTTTAAATAATGGCATACCTATTTTTGAGATGTCTCATCTATTTTAGGACTCTCATTACAACAACTAGCGTCTTCTTTTTCTACTGCGCTAATGTATGTATATACTTATATTTCTTTGTATAAATTGTTTCTTTTTATAAGGGAAGAGTTAATGTAAGAGATAATGAATTTATTAAAAAAATAAGAGATTTAAGAAACAAATAATAGGAATAGAAGAAATGAGACAACATTACTGTATTTGATTCATAATGAAGGAGGAATATGACCTTTTTGAACCTTCATGCAATGTTGTTGCTTCGTCTCTCTTCTGTTTATATTCTCTGGTTCTTATTTTTTCTCCTTTAGTGTGCAGATGGGCACTCTTGTATACGTCTGTCTGCTCTTTTTTGTTTTGTTGTTGCGCTGACGGGTTGATATATTTGACTATGTTTTTTTTTTTTGTGAAGTTAATTACAATTTATCTACTATTTAAATATTTCACAAACCATAAAACAAGTTCTACCCAATTAAAAACATATAGAAACTACGAAAATGAAAATATATGTTTAGTGTATAAAAATTTTAATCATACTTTTGATATTATTTTAGATTGTGTGTCAGAATATTTGAACAAACATGTATCATCCCTTAACTACATGGCATATTTTGCCCCATGTGTGCTTCATTTTAATTTTCTTTGCACATTGTCTTGGTTTATATACAATGCCTCTTTTCTCAAAGTGGTTTATATACTTATACTTTCTATTTGATCTAAAAACTTTACGTAATCATGAAAGAATTGTTTAATTACTTTGCATACAATATTATTTTAATACATCTAAGCAAGACAACCAAAGAATAATGAATATGATAATCTCGTAACTTTTAATGAAGCAAATACTTGATGCACTTCAATTGTTAAAAGCTCCATAGCTGATGCAATTCATTAATTGAAAAGAAATAGAGTTAAACAATTCATTATTCTAAATCACTCTTAACAATTCATTATTCATTAATTGATTCACAATTCATTAAGAAATAGAGTTAAGAAATAGGGTTAGAGAGATAGAGTGTCAGTGGGGTGAAGAGAAATTTGAAATTAAGGATCCAAGTCCCTTTCTCTTATTCTATTCTTTTTTCTCCGTTCTTTCTCTACATCTCTCCTTCTTTTTTTGACAGGCTCTAAATCTCTCTCTTTTGTTGTCAACGACATGTTCTCTTCCTCTTAACATTTAATAGATGATATAATAGAAATAAAGAAAAAATGAGACTGTAATACAATAAGTATGGGTAATGAAGGGTAACCAAAAATTGAGGTCTACTAACACCCCATGGAACTAGCCTAGTATATGGCATCTTACCCATAATATAGAGTATGTGTTAACATCCTTGATTCACTTGTAGGATGGTGTTTTTTGCAATAACATTATTCCCACATAATTCTTTTGCACGTGCAGTCAATAACCATCACCACCGCCTTCTTCTTTTCTTTCAGGATGTCTATCTCTTTCTCTACATTAGTGTCATTATCGTTGCCGCATTGTCTACTCTCTTCCCCCGCAACTACGTCTTATAACGCCTTGAGGTTACCATGGCCATGTAGCCCATTTGCTCATCTCTTTTTCTTAATTATTCTTCCATTTCCTCTGTCTTTCGGCAACGACGCATGAAAAACACCATCCACTTTGAAATGAACAAAAAAGGTGAGCAAAACTACTTAAAAGTAAATTAAATTATATTAATTAAACAATGTATAAGTTTCATTTATTTTTGCTGCAAGAAAAATGTTTCATTTATTCTTGAATAACCATGCATAATTAGTGGGCATGGAGCCAACACCTTAATTACGAAACAAAAACAACAACAAAATGAACAAAATTCTCCCATATTCAAACACCAAAAATAAAATGCACGCAATGCTCCTCTATACATGTTATCTGTAGTTGTTTTTTTAACGAAAATGCATAAAATCCTCCAAAAATGAAATGAGAAGAATTCTCGGTCCACATTGTCTGTTTTTTGTAACGATTGCATTTTTTCTTTGAAATAATGGAAGTAGTAAAACAAAAGTTTCAAACACTGACACTCATCGAAAGGTAATAATGGAAAATAAAAATAAAAATCTAGAACAAAGAACAATATCAATATCGACAATAACACCATATTGCGAAAATATGAGTATTGGAGGGTTGTTGGTGGTTGAAGAACATCACGCCGAAAAAAGCAAAAGATAAATTGCATGCATACATTACATACCTTACTATAACATCGTAACTGAAAAAGCCAAAGAAAATTGGATCAATTTCGTCTCTTCTACGCAAAAATAAAACCCCCCACAAAAGGAACAAACCCTTAGGATTGAACCGATGAAAGAGAGCCTTGCAGGCAAACACAACAACAAAAGAATCATGGATTTCTTTTTCTTTGTCCCTAAAGATTTGAAATTTGAATGAGTTCCTCTCCATTTTCTATATAGATGACAAAAAAGAAATATTAAAACATACAAATTAGAATAGAAATATACTCTATAGCAACACAAAACGGTAGAAAATGACGTTTTCTATGTCTCATAGGAAGTACAGAATCCCATTGTTACTGATTTGAAGGAATTTAATTAACAAAAAACATGAGAATTAGTAAAAATAAACCAACTTAGAATAAGATAAGAACAATAATCATAAGAATTAGTAAAAAGAAACTAACTTGTATAGATACCGAGTTCACTTTTCGTTAGATCTTTAACATTCAATTTCCCCCTTTCATCCACGACTGCTTAGATATTTTTCCCTCGACCAGAACAATGCTTCTTACCGTTAGAATATCACAACATTTTTCTATTATTTAATTTGGACTAAAAAGTAGAAGTATTTTATAATTAAAGATAAAATACATCCCTTCAAAAAACTAACACCGATTCAGTCAGTTTTTCTTCACTTCGATATTTCCACCTAGCAACAAGGGAAAAAAATAGGCAAGTGTGCTTTGAAATTAAACTGTCCCAACATGTTCAATTCACAAGAGCTTTAAAAAATTTCATCTAAATAGGCTCAGTTGCCTTGGGACGACAAGGAAGGCATGGAGCACACTTAAAAACATCTACAATGATAGTGAACAAACAAGGATTTTTTTTTGGTTACAAAAGAGGGTAAAAGCCCAAGAAGAAAACTACAACTCTAACCAAACATTTCGAAGCATGCAAGCGCCAGATCTAAACTAACAAGGATCTTTAAATAGATTTTATATGTACATGTCATTTATTTATAATTTTTAAATAAAAGTATCTATTAAGGACTCAATGACTTCAATGGTACTAAACTAAAAAAAGTCCTTAAATAGATTCACTAATATGTACTTTAACATGTGTATTTAGAAAATAAAGAAAAAAATTGAAAAGAGAAAGAATCACTTGAACTTGAGATGGTGGGACTAGTTTTTATATACTTTACTTTCTATTTTGATCGTAGGACCGGTTAGTTGCTGAAAAAATATAGTCCTTGTATAGTTGCCAATAACTAATTGGTACACTTCTTTTTCTTCCTCCAATAGGAACCTTATTAGGTCAAGGTTTTTGTTAAATAAAGACTTTCCATTGAAGATGCTCTAACAAAGTAAACCTTATGCTAAAATTTAATGATAATGCACATTATAAAATTAATTATAACCTACAAACATCCTGAAAAACACCAGGGCTCATATCATGCATATCAATGATGTCCGGAGGAGGATATAAAGGATTCCACAGATTCAAGATTTTGCTCGTCAAAGCAGACCGTACTTAGGACGATCACTTGGATGATCGATGGTTCTGAAACATTTCATATTAAAACTAGACATTTCAATATATAAAATATTGAAAGATAATCAATTATATAAAGATGTGATTTGTATGAACTATTGAAATTTTTCTTAAGGTTAGTAAACCATCTGGATCAAAAGGGTGATGAGTGGTCTGATGCAGAACATTGATTACTTCCCCAACATGATAGGTTAGAAGTAATTGATGTTCCTTCATCAGCAATAAGTAGTGAAAATTGTTGAAAACTTGAAAATATTATAGTGTGTATTGATCAGAAACCATGAAATAACAAAAAGCCTAAGCTAGTGGTACCTTAAAAATATGACAACAGTTAATACATCACATTAAAATACCTTGGGCACATTTTAGTAAGCAAATCATTCTCTCGTGGATATTTGAATTAGATTCTTGAAAGAAAAAAAAGGCAAAGTTAATGAAACTTCAACCTCACAGAAAGATATTTTTGTTTGTCATAATTCATTAATATTTTCATAAATAAGTTTATTTGTGGTAATACTTATATGCTGTTGGCTTGATACATCCCCCGGTCCCTTAACTTATTTTGTTTTCTTAGTTTGGTCCCTTAATTATTGAGTGTGTCAATTTGGTCTCATAAGTCTTCTACCGTTTACTAATATGGTCCTCTCTTTTAGTTTTTTTTTTTCAAAAACTGTTAACCCCTTGCTCACGTGTAATTTAAGATTGGTGAGCAAGGGCTAGATTTAGATTGAGAAATAATATTTCAACAACCACTCTTAAACAACTTTTGTGACAACTTTCTCTCTCATACTCTCATTATACTTTTATTCTCTCTCTTCCTTTTTCTCTCTCTATTACTTTTGTCCAATAAGAAAAAAGGAAAAAAGGTTGTCAATAAAGTTGTTTGATTTTGGTTGTCCAAATATCCCTCCCCAGTTAGAAAGCGCACAAATATACAATGGACTCACAACATATAATTATTTCTATTGAATTTCCTAAAAATTAAAATTAAAATTAAAATTAAAATAGAAATAAAAAACTCATTTCCTTTCCTCCTCTTCTTTCTTCCTATTCTCTTGTTCATTCACCTCCCTCTTTGTTCATGTTGTCTTCTTCCAATCTTCCATAAAAAAACTCATTTTCGAATTCCAATCCTTTCAAATTCCAATCTAAAACCCATTTTTGGATCTAATCTTAACCATTTCTGGAATTTGCTATGTTGGAGTTGCTGGAAAATAATTATGAAATTTTGTAATTTTCTGGAGTTTTGTTTAAGATACTCATTTTGCAGGTGGTGTCCTTTTTAGTTTAAGACTGAATGCCACATCTATTTGGGTGAATTTCATATTGTATAACTGCTTTGGTAGGAAAAAGATATTAACTAGCTAAATCATTTTATATCCCTTAATATGTAATATTTAAATTATGAAGGACATTCTTTTGATCTTTTTAATTGTAATATCCTATCAAATGTATGTTTGTTTGATCTGATATTCCAATCAATGATACATATTTGAATATCCTATCAGATGATTCCAAAGCAATCAGTGTCTACATAATTACCATATCAAATGATTCAAAAGTGAGCACCTCTTATAAAGGATTACGTAGGATATTTTACAAGCCACTTGAGTCTTGAAAATGGCACCGACCTTGAACTAGACTCATCTATGTTAAAACGGGCAGGTGCTTATGTTTTTCCATGTCACACTTTTCAAGCTCTCTTCTATACCTGAATTCTTGAGACTCAAGTTGTTTGAGTTTTATCTCTCTTCTATTAGATAAACTTTTGCTTGAATGGACTAATGCTGATATTTTCTATGAGGAGTTTTTTTCGAACAGTGACAATCAACTATATATGTTCGACACGCTGCAGGATCTCATCAATCCCAATCCAACCATGTTCGCAGATGCTTTGAGTGTTGATAGCAAATTGTTATGAAATTATATGTTGGATATTGTTTGATGGTCGTAGTTAGCGATCGTTGATGATGGTGAAAGATAGTTGATTTTTTTTTTCAATTATTATTACATTATTGATAAACTATATCAATTAATTATTAATTTATTATTTTGAATTATCCTATGTAATCCTTCATAAAAGGTGGTCGTTTTTGACTAATAAGTATGTTTCTTATATTATCATTTCTTATTATTGAATTTTCTATATGAATTTACTTTATGATTATATTTTATTTAATGATATCATAAAATTAAATATGGTGAAATTATTTTTAATCCGTATACTTTTTTTTGTTACATAATTCATCTACATCATCCATGCTTTATATGATATACATGGTTTCATTGTGCTTCATTTTTATTTTGTTTTAACCTTTTTAATCGTAATTGAGCTTGGAAAAATATATTTGTTGCTGATATTCTTTTCAAAAAATTTTACTTAGTTAATGAACATTGATTTGAAGAAATGGTATGTGAATTTTGGTTATTGTTTAGAGTTTATTGGTGATTGATTTTGAGGAATCGGAAGTAAGGATTGTCATATGTAGATTCATTTTTTGTTTGACAAGAATCTAGAATAAATGTATGTAAATGTTAATGTTGGATTGTTTACAAGTATGAAACATAAAAAAAGATCAAAAGAATGTATTCATAAACTATATCAAAATTTGATAGGTTTGTACAAAACAAACAAATATTATATATTAAGAGATTAAAAATGATCTACCTCCAATATCAAATCATTGCAAGTTATCTTTGTCGTCCATTGGGAAGTAAAGCTCTTCAAAATCCTAAATAAATTTCACCCAAGAATCATGCATGCATTGCATCCATCTTGCCTTAAACATAATTTATTCTTTCAGGCGACACTATGAACATGTTTATTCCTGTTAGGTAACACTGTTTTTTAGTTACTTTTTCAATCTATGGTCCTTTTTTATGCTTTGGCTTTTTCAACTTTTGAGCTGAAGATGCCTTCTTTATCATGTGGTATGGTGTGCACCCGTTGTTATAACAGGACACCTCATATTATTACCAATAGGTTTGTGACACATACATATGTAAGAAGAGAATAGCATAATCCATGCTCATATGACACTGAAACATTGATTATTTAGCAAAACAAAACCAGCGTGAGTTAACTCATGCGGGGTGCGTGAGTTAACTCACGCGGCGTGACTTAAGTCGCGCATGTGTAAAAACTAAGTCTCGTTTTTCTACACTTGCGTTAGTTGACTAGCGCATGAGCATTTTAGGCATGGCTGCAGAGCGCGAGTGTTTTGTGCAGGGGGAAGAGCAAAAATCATGTTTGTAGTCTACTACGGGCTCGAATTTAATATGAATTATGGGTTTTAGTTGTTTTTCGATTGTATAATTCAAAAATGCTCAAAAACAGTTATATAATCCGAACAGAATAATTTCAAAATTGAGTAGACCGCAACAAAAATTGTGTCTAAACCTTATGAAGAAATTCTCTTATAAATTGGACGGTAGGGGTGGCATTTCCTCACATTCTATTTTGGCCCATACATGTTTGACCATTAATGGATTCTACAACGTGATTATAGAACAATTCATAAGTATCCCTATGGTAAAACCTGTGAACATATTCTTCAGTATTTGGCAGCAATAGGTATCCAGGTTCACAACAAATCTATGAACAAAGAGTGTGTGAATAATTACTATAGATTTTTTAGATACCCTACCCAGCTTAGAAACTAACTACCATTATGTTAAAACTCTTGGTTTACTCTTTAGCAAATTCTTATTTACATTTCAACAAAAGTTACATGGAATTACCCATGATGAATTATCACCAATCAATTCATTGATTTGTTTACTCAAAAAATTCATTGATTTGTCTTTCATTATTCATGTTGTAGATAGTAGAAGACAAGTAAATAATTTTAAATGGTATCAACACATCATAGATAACTCTACCAACTTTTTGTTGAAAGATAATATAATTGTCACCTTAATTTTTACTTTCAATGAAGAAATCTTTTTAATTTTTTTGTCAAGTAGTCTAGTGATTATATGCGATCCCTAATGTTGTTAATACTTCTGATTCATGGCCATAGGTGATTGAAAGTGTTGTGGAAATTGCAAGTACCACTAATGGTTAAAAAAATAAAATTGTGTAGCACATGCTTTCTCATTGCCTTCCAACATGAAATCAATTGCAATGAAAAGGTAGGGCATGCCACATTATGCAACACTGATGGTTGCTTTTCTACTAATGTTGTAGGCATTAAAATGTGTCTCCGTGATGAGCTCCGGCATTTTGTTTGGGCCAAGATTAAAATATACATAGGGTGTAATGCATAAAACGATAACAATTGATTAAAAAAACAATGGATAAAAAAAATTGTCAAAAAAAAAACAATGGATAAAAAATATTAAATGCAAATGTTTGTATTTGAAAAAAAGAAAAGAAATGAATATGTTTGTATTTGAAAGAAAAAAAGTAACTAAAACATGTGTTATTATTTACGTTCAAATTAGGTGACTTCAATAACAAAAACAACAAAATTGTTGCAACAAAGGTTAAGGTTCTAGTGAATGCTCGAAAGCAATAAAATTGCCCCTATAGCTCCGCATGAATTAGAAGAAAAAGATCAATTAAACAAGTCAAGTTTTTTTATTTTTTTGGTTACATATTTAATTTAGTCAGAACGAGAACATTTCAACCTTTTAAGAGTTTTTTTTGTCCACTCAATTTGTTTTCTTCCATTTTTATAACTAAATTTTTGAAAGTTTGTTGCACTTAATAACTAAATAGTCACTTATGATCCTAATCAGTTGCATATTCTAAGAGTGTTACAAGGAATGTTATTAATCTCATTGGGTTAGCTCTAGTCCTTTGCTGATTCGGTTTGTACTTGATAAGTTAGGGTTTATGATTGTAATTTGTTGTATTTTGATCTCATTATTTTTCTATGTTGTTACTCTAACCACAATTTATTGTCGTTGATACCCACTGTGAATCCCATTCAATTTTCTAATTAATTATTATATAACTTTTTAATATAATTTTAATTTCTGTTGTGTGAATTCAACATTGTACCATTAAATCGAAACTATGTTTGCAGTTTCTCATAACCCCAACAAAGAACTCCAATTTATGAACCCAAAGAACAAAGGGTGAGACGCGAACACGATTCAGGGATTTCAAGCGAGCACAAAACCTTAATGATTTTGCTTATTTTTTTGAGTATATAAGTTGTATTATCTATCCATGTATCATTTGATTTTAATCATGTTCATGTATGATGTATATTTATCAATGAACTTGTATAGGTATTTGGACTCATTGCATTATCAATGTCCATCGTCATTACATGATGATGGCCTGTGAGAGACATATCTAGATGTTGCTACTTTAGATTCTTTCATTGTTGTTTATTTGTACTGTTTGTATTTGTTTGAAATTCTTATGGAATTTGAGTCATCAGGTAGTATCATAAGAGAGAACAAGAGAAATGTTTTTTAAGCATTCTTGCATTTCGAACACTTTTAAATCTTGACATAACATAACATGAGTATAAGAGATAAAGTTGTCGCAAAATGATGGTATAAATATAACTTTTTCATTCTTTTAACCTTAAGAATGAAAAATGACGGTAGTGGTAGCCATTCCTCACGTGGTATTTTGGCCCACATATCTTTGACCATTAATGGGTATTATAACGTGATTATAGTACAATTCATAAGTATCCTTAGTATAGTAGCACGTGTGAATAATAAACTTCAGCATTGTACCCTTATGAGTTATGTGACTTGGCGGCAATAACATCTCACAATGATATACCTACCAACTACCACGTATCACATGAACAAATATAGGTATCCGAATGAGTGTGAATAACTTCAAAATTTACCATACCCACATCCAGGGATAGCAATTATATTTATAAGGTAGGTTTTTAACTACTCACATTGTTCATCAACACATCACACCCTAGGAGGATAAACTAAACCATTGAAGTCATATTATAAGACCTATCTACCAAAGATAACACTATCTATAATCAACTTCTTCTCTACCTTGAAAACCGGCCATTATTTTGGTCAATCCATCTTTGAATCACCTAAGATGACACTATCTATAATTAAGAGCTATCTCAATTTTCTTGTAGTAATGGCATACCTATTTTTGACATGTCTCATCGATTTTAGGATTCTTATTACAACAATACTGAGTTCATTTTTTGTTATATCTTTAATATTCAATTTCCCCCTTTCATCCACAACTGCTTGGATATTTTTCCCTTGACCAGAACAATGCTTGAATCTTACCGTTAGAATATCCCAACATTTTTCTATTATTAAATTTGGACTATAAAGTATGAGTATTTTACAATCCAACATTTTTCTATTATTTAATTTGGACTATAAAGTAGAAGTAATTTATAATTAGTCAAAATACATCACTTCAAAAACGTACATGTGAGACACTTGTCCCCATAATGTTAAACTAATTTATTTTTATTAAAAATAATGTAAAAAAAAATGTCTTTTTGTATATGTGTCTAAACATTATAAATATGGTCTTGTGACAGTAGAATACTAGCTCTTTCCACATATAATTATCATCATGATCATACTTACTATGTGTTTCTCGGAAACTAGTTAAAAAAGTTACAAGTATAAAATTTTCATTTAAATTTTTCACACTTCTCAATCCAATATATTTCTATATTGATTTCCTTAACTAGTGTTGCAAAGGAACTAGTTGGTATTTTCCTTATTATTATGCCACCTAACAACAAGGAAGAAAAACAGCCAAGTGTGCTTCGAAATTTACAACCACCTAGCAATTAAACTGTCCCAACATTTTTAATTCCCAGGAGCTTTAAAAATTTCATCTAAATAGTTAAATTTTTAACAAGATAACATAAATCAAACAGGTTCAATTGCCTTGGGAAATCAAGGAAGCCATGGAGAATACTTAAGAAAGTAAACTGTGCTAAAATTTAATGATAATGCACATTATAAAATTAATTAATAATTTATAATGTTTTCATATTCAAATTTACACTTATATATCACCTACAAACATCCTGAAAAACACCAGGGCTCTCATATCATGCATACCATGATGCCCTAAGGAGGATATAAAGATTCCACAGATTCAAGGTTTTGCTCGTCGAAGCAGACCGTACTTAGGACGATCACTTAGATGATTGATGGTTCTGAAACATTTCATATTTAAACTAAACATTTCGATGTCCCAAAAGAAACAAAAAAAAAAGACAAAATCAAAGGGCTATTTGTCATCCACTTTAAGGGAATTTAGCTTTCTTATCCTTTGATCAAGCTCCTTCATGACTTCAGGTTCCTGTTTCTTCCTTTCTTTCGATATTGTATTTGTTGTCATCGAACCTATCTTATCAAATGCCACCTGCAAACATCAAACGGATGATAACAGCGAAACCATAAAGTACGGTTAGTAAATATTGAAAGGAAATCAATTAGATAAAGATACGATTTGTGAAATTTTTCTTACAGTTAGTAAATCATCTGGATCAAATAGGTGATGAGTGGTCTGATGCAGAATATTGATTACTTCCCCAACATGATGGGTTAGAAGTAATTGATCTTCCTTCATCTGCAATAAGAGGTGAAAATTGTTGAAAACTTGAAATATTATAGTGCGTATTGATCAGAAACCAAGAAAGAACGGAAAGCCTAAGCTAGTGGTACCTTAAAAATTGCCAAGGCCACATTGAATATAACCTTAGCCCCCTCATAGAAAATAACATCCCATACTCGCAGCGTTGTCTGAATCAAGGAAAAAGTATTACTACAGGGAAAATTTTAAGATTTCAATGTAAATAATTTTATCGCCTCTAACTAACCTCTGACGGCAGACTCTTTGAAAACAGGCACAGGAACCACTCAGTGGTAACAAGGGAAACGTCAAATTCCAAAGAATCCAAATGAGTCGCAATCCTGCATTTCCATTTCGGGAATTTGCAGAATTTACTAAGAAGTAAACATATGATATGACAACAGTTAATACATCACATTAAAATACCTTGGGCACTTTTTAGTGAGTAAGTCTTTAAACACTCTTTGCTCAACATGGCATCCTGATAAGTTGTTTGTGTAACAGTCGCTAACCAGGACATTTTCCAACAAGACAGCAAGCATCCAAAATGCATCTTCTTCGGTTTTCATGACCAGCAACAACAATGCTGCAACATAATTCAAACCCTGGAGCCAAAATATTGTAGAGTCAGTACTTAAGAAAATACATTCTTCGGCATGCCTTTATTCATTTTTAATCAAAATTAATCACATATTATTGTCAACTTTAACCAAAGGAATTGTGTTTTATTATATTTTACCTAACTTGAAAATTTTTAAACACTCGCTGAAGCAATTGAGACCAGCAAATGTAGGAGCATAATAGGTTTTATGAATGAAACATATTAACATCTATCAATGTATCATCAATTAAATAAAAGAGGATCGCAAACAAAATACATTTTCTGTTTAGATAGCTACCATGAGATATTAAGTAGTGTCAAATTCAAAGTTATCAGACACTATCATTCATCTGCTTGCTTAGCAAGGAGGGGAAACTACGCAAAAGGAAGGTGATCAGAGCCACACATACCTGACAATACCCAACATCAGAGTCACGGAAAGAATATGCAACAAGAACACGCCTAAGAGCAGCATGCCCCTCAGGTGTGTCCAGCCATGCATGACCAGGGAAGGTTCGCGGTAGGTCCTGTAGAAATGGTTATGAAAAATAATTACAAACGGAATAAAAGTAACGATCCTTTTGACATCTAGACAAGTTCAACTCACTCTCAAACAGATATTCAATGACAAATGAACATATAAAGATCACATCAAACACCCTGATGACAGCAGTCCCTTTTCCAAACTAATGGAATTCACATTGTTGGAAAAGTAAATAACTAAATCGAAATCCCAAACGATCAAGATATTAAAGTCTGACCCCAATCTTTAAACTGCATCGAGGAGATGACCACGCAGGTTCGTATGTTTTTCTGATCAGCATATACTCAAAACTACATTTTAGCTTAGCTAAAACTCATATACTAAAGAACATATACATTATTTACAAGAGCTAAGGCTAACAGATCCAACAATTATACTAATGGTTGTAAATAGAGTTCATAAATGATTCACCTCTTATGAATCTTCCTTAACTCTCGTTGAGATTCATAACCAATAAAAGTCAAACCCACAATTATGATCAAAATCTGTAAAACTTTTCACAAAACCATTAATCTAGACAATGTGATTCACAAACATATGATCAACACAACACATCAGCAAATACATGTCTAATAAAACGGAACCAAACAATCCATAAGGATGATCACACACACAAACTTGTGATCAAAATCAAACCCAGATCGTATGATGAATCGATGATCATAAACAAACATAAAAGGCGAAGAACTCACATGATCGATCTGTCTAGTAGCAGGGGTAACCTTCCCCTCCACAGCTTTTGTCAAATCATCATAATAACTATCAGGAACCGTGGACTTTTTCTTCGCAGCACCGGACAATGAAAACCAAACCTTAGGCCTAAGAACCGGCGGTATCCCTTTCCTAATCAACTTCTTCAAAGTAATAGCATTAGCCAATGCCGAAAACTTCAATGAAGATGTAAGGGCACTCCCTTGTCCTATAGTTGTATGAAGATACCAATTAACACCTTTACTAGCCTCCAATGCCCACCAAACTCTACCTTGTTGTCTCACCTTTTCCCTTACCTCATTCAACACATTCACATCATCCACATTCCCTTCAACCGTAAATCCGTAAAGGTCTTGAAATTTCACAGTTAGATTTGCTCTTCTTGAATGAATACTAGGCCTCAATACTGATATTTGAGATTGGTATTCAAATGCAAGGTCTATTTTGCTTTTTGTTCCATACATTTTTTGTTTACCTTAAACAACACAAAAAACACAACAGGGTTAAGGTATATTGTGACAAATATTGTCTTTTTAGGACCTTGTCAAATTTGAAACACAACCATGAATTGGTCTATTTAGAGGAACTGGGTCATTAAGATTAGGTGAAAAAAAGTTGAATTTTTATCAAACACAAAATGGGCTAATCAAGATTTAATCAAAAAAGGGTTGGATTCAAAATTCAAATTTTTGGGTCATTGAAGAAAAAATAAAAAACCCTTTTTTGATATCATCAAAGAGATTGAAACTTTGATGAAATTGAGCCGAAATTGTTTCAAGACAAAGCTTGTCTAATGAAAAAAAATCAAAATTTTAGATGAATTATGAAGGGAAATCAAAAGGGGGTAAAATTGAAGAAAAAAGGGGATTTTTGTAGATGAATGTGAATGTAATATAGAGATAGAAAAAAGATCTGAAATTGAGAGAAAAGAATGAAGAAAGAAGAGAAGGGACAAGAATAAAACCCTAGAATATAGGGGAAAGAAAATTGAAGAAAAATAGAAAAGAGTGTAAAAACAGAACGAAGAAATAGGTGGTGGTGTTTCTTAGCTGTTTAGGTGCTTCTCTCTCTCTCTCTCACTTTGACACAAAATCTAAATATCTTCAAAAGATTTATTATTTATTTATTTTTGTCTTAGTAATTTTAATTAAATTTGTCAATTTGACTTTACTTTCCCTTTTTATTTTTGAGGTAAAATTCAACTTTCCTTAATACTCCATGACACAATCAGTCGAATCTAAAATTCAACGTTTTAAAGGGGATTAGAACGTTGCGTTCATGACTTCATGATGTTTTATTTTTATTTTTATTTTTATTTTTTACACAAATGATTTCATTAAAACGCGAACTAAATTGGTTGCGACAACATAAACAATATAAAAAGGAATTTCTTCAATCCAAATAGAATTTGTCGAATCTAAAGCAAACTTAGCTAGAGTATGAACAACGACGTTATCGGCTCTTTGTACATGAGAAACTAAAAAAGAAGAAAACAAACAACTAAGACTCTTACAATCATTAATCACTAAGCCAAAATAAAAATTATCATCGCTATGCAACTTCAAAGCCTTGACCATATTAAGAGAATCACCTTCCACGATAATGTTTTGAAAACCCATATCATAGGCAAATTGAATTGCCAACCGAAAATCCAAGAGCTTCAACAATGGTAACATCAGGAAGTGCCTCAAAGTTTCATGTAGCAGCCGCTAAAACAAAACCTTATGAATCTCGAACTATAGCTCCTACACCTTCCATGATGTTTTTTTTTATTATGGTCGAGGTATTGCATAAAATGCATTGGTTTTTTTTAATGCAAGTTTTTTAGGGTGAGCGGGTGATGTCTCGTATTAAAATAGAAAAAACTTTTGAACTTAAAAGTAGTTGCAAAAATATTTATATTTACCACTATGTTAGATTATCAATGGGACTCAAGCTAGAAACATAGGGATCGAATATCTGCCCTTTTATTATTAGATCAAACTCTTGAAACTAAAATGCTTAAGTACTAATTTTGAAGATCAATTTTTGAGTTTATAACGGATAAATAGTTTATAACCTCATGTGATTAACTTAAATTTGTTTGCTAACAATTTTTCACGAGTTTATAATCTGATAAAGATTTGTTTCATCCATAATCAAACTCGGGTTCTCCTAAACGATTCATCTTTAAATGAAGTTTATTAACCACTTGAGTATAATCACTTAGTTGACTTGTTTTATAGTGTTCTTTTTTAATTCAGTTTTGCCTGTTAAAAAAAATTATAGTATTTTTTATAAGTTACTTCAAGTAGAGTTTGTGTTTATAGTTTATAATATATCATTTTACCTCTCAATTCTCTCCTTATTAACCAGATATCTTAATTGAAAAATTGAATATTACTTTTAAAAAATTGTATGGCATTTCAGATTTATTTTATCGACCACTACAACTATAATTCAATATCTGCTACACACTCATATGCTATCATTGAGTTTGTGAATTATCTTCTACATTTTACCAAAAAGAGCTTTAAATGAAGAAAAAAAACTGTCTTATGTGGACACCAACAAGGACACAACCATCTATTCTATAGTATTCAAATTTGGTTCAAAATAAAAGTGCCAATGAACATTTCTCATATCTCACACAAAGTGTTTTCTTTCTTTAAATTTACCATGAAGATGTATATAGTCTGACACAAAATAACATGGTGTCTCAAATGCGCACAACCAATGACATAGTAGTTACTAACTTACCAAGTGTTTAGGGACACATAAACCAAACTTAATTCCTAATTAAATATATGATTATTACATTACAAAATTTTAAGAAAGTATTAAGCTAATTCTATGATCAAGGTAGTAGTATGATATGAGCCAATCTTGTAATATGCCTTTAAGGATAAGAAGGTTGACAGTTTTTTTGCTCAATCTGTAGCTTCCTAGTCTTCCCTTTAGTGCCCTTAAAACTCCTAGCTTCTGAAGCTCGTTAGCCTTTAAGTAGGGTTGGTCTTCATCATAAATAAGTTGAAAAAAACTTATAAACATGTCAAAAGAGGTTTCTTGTCAAAAAAAAAATGTCAAAAGAGGTTTAGTAAACTGTCATAATAAGGTTTAACAAATATTTATGTCACAAGATAAGTATAAATAAATTAATCCAAACATGATCTAAAGATATTAAATTCCTATATTTCATTCTTTGATTCTAAATTTTTTTGTTGGAAAGAATAATTACTTTTTTTAAAAAAAAAAACTTGAATTGAAAGACATTTTTTTGTTAACCTCTTACTTTTAGGGGAATGTGTTTAATAATTTAGACTTATATTGATATATACAATTTTTTTTTTTTAAAAAAAAAAAACTAAACTAGTCCAATCAAATTAGCATTAAATATGAGACTTTGAGATGAGCACACTTCAATGTCTGAAGCCAACAACACAAGATCAACCCAAATGGGTTTCAATTGAAATATAAGTAACTATGACAAATAATTGTTTATCAAGGTTCAAACAATTTATGATTTGGTAAAATTAATTAAACACATAAACATAGTTATTTAATTTTAATTGAAATACTTTTTGAATGAAAGAAATTCATATCATTTCATTAGATAATAAGTCATAGATACATGGCCGAACATCAATAAACAATTGGAGCTAGCATTTAATGAGGTTGCATGTGATGATTCACGAGCGACCACTTTTGCTTGTCTATGGCTAAGCTCAACCACGGAGTTGTGAAAAGAATTGCTACAAACTTGTCTATAGTGTTGAATAATAGTATTGGTTTTGTTTCCACCATTGAAAGCATCAACCACTATTTTAGAATCAAGCGAGAAATCCATACCATCAAGGTCTAACTCAGCTACTCACTACAACACTTGAGAAAGAACTAGTGTTTCGCCTAACTCAACTGAAAATAATGGAGAGAACCATGTTGTTCTCACAAGGAAAAAGCTACCATCGGAATTACGGATGCACATTCCTATACCAACTGTGTTATGATAAGATTAGAAAGAAGCATCAACATTGCATTTATATCTACCTGGTGCAGGTCTCTGCTATGTTTGAGCGTGTGTACGACTTTGTCTTAGTTGAGGCTGCGCTTCGGTTGTCCTGACACTTTGTCTCATCTCCTGCGCGACCTTCCAATCTTCTAGCATATGCACAACATGTTCAACTACTTGGGCATTTGTTTCATGGACGCTCTGTCATAGTTTTAAATTTCTGCACTTCCAAAGACTCTAAAGGATTGTTGCAAAAAGGGAGCATTGTGTTGGTTGGAGCTTTTGTAGAATACAAAAAACCACAGCAGCGGGCTCATCATACAAACTCAAAGTGTGCTCTATCACATTCCGTAAACTGGGGGTCACACCACACTTGAGTTGTTTAGGAGCACACAAACAATGCACTCAAAGAATCTTCACCATCTTCGCTACAAACAACACACTTAATGGGACAAGTAACTCCTCTACTAACAAGGCACACACATGTAAGAAAACAACCACGTCACACCCTCCAAACAAGATTCTTAACCTTCAAAGACGCTTTTTTAATTGAAATACTTATAATATATTTGAACACTTATTAACATAACATCTAAAATAATGGATTAACTATGTTAAAAAAATCATGAAAATAGGTACATCATATTGTCATGAAAATAGGTGCATCATATTGAAAAATCAAAATCAATGAATAGTTTTCTTTTGATAGAAAAATAAAAAAATGGAGGTAGTAGCCTCCTATTACTGTAACGTGCAGAGGGTTAAGAAAAGCTCTTTATTCCTCTTAACAAAAAAAAAAACTATTAATTATTCTGATAATATAATTGAATAATAACAGTGGAAGGGAGCGTCAATAACTCAATATTGATCATGACAGTCAAAGTTCGAAAACAATTGTTTTTAAAGAAGATTTCAGAAACAAATTAAGTTGATGTTTGGTTCTACAATCGTAAAAAATTATTTTGAATGTATTAATTTTATAAATTAAATTTAAAGGGGATTATATTTTGATATAAAATTATTTACATAAAAATAAGTTGAAAGATAAATTTCAGTGTAAAAATCATGTTTAAGCTCAAAAATTGTAAATTATATCTATAAGTTAGAATCAATTTTAGATGTAAAATTAACTCTACTTAAGCACAATCAAATAGGTGATCAAAATCAATTACACATAAAAAATTAATTTTATTTGTTTTAAAGGTAGAATCAAACATAGACTAAACTTTAAAATTGAAATATTTTCACTAACAAAACATACAAATTTAGAATTGTTAAATAACTGCATTACAAACTTTGAATATTATGGTCATATGGTGATATAATATACCAAAAACACTTTTATGACATAATTGACAAAAATATATGTAGGCCACATAGGCTGCCAAACGTTCTAATCGGTATCTTCACATATTATTTCTTTCTGATACCATATTCATTAATAAATTATCAAAAAGTAAAGGTAAAAGATTGAGAAAAGGAAAGTTGGTACGTGTTTTTATTGACATATTTTTGCAATAAAATGTAAATTGTTTTGTCTAGGTTGAAGGCAATCATGTAAATGTGACCCACACAAAATGATCATTTGGATACGAGGGAAATTGGTATGTGGGACCCGTTTGGTAGGCCCATACTTTCACTTACTCCAAAAGGAACAAATCACGTGTGAGTGTGAGTACTGTGAAAGAAACAATGGAGGATCTATATGGATAAGGCTCACCTAAATTGAAAAATTATTTATCTCCTCCAAAAGTAAATATTTATATATTTATTAATGAGAAATTCAAATTTTTTTTTTGTATAAGTTGATATATTCGATGAATATCGTGTGTATTCTTTACTATTATTTTCAATCAAATTAAAAAAAAACAACATTAACTTATTTAAGTGTACTTTTTAATCTTGATGATTCCGTCTATTTTATTTTTCAAATATTTTTTGCATGTTAATTTTATTTGAAATACTTTTAGACTAAGTGTGCGTTTGATTTAACTTTGGATAAAATTGATTGTGACAGAATTGATTCTGATAGAATTGATTCTGACAAAATTGATTTTGAGAGAATTGATTTATGTTTGGATACAATAAAGCAGAATTGATTAAACAAACTCAATATTGTTCGGATAGTTTTGATCAAAATTGCTTTTGAATGTATAATTACTAAAACGGACATAACTAAATACAAGTAAACGGATTAGTTGAATGTGTATGTAGATCAATGCTATATGTAGATATATTATTTAATTTAAATAAATAAATTTTCTATATATTAATTTTAAAAATAATAAATACGATCATTAAACCAAAAATGTTTAAAAAATAATATTTGTTAATATATTTTATATCTTTTGATAAAATATATTTAAGTTAAATAATACTAGAGTTTGTTGCCAAAAATGATAAAATATAGCGTAAAAGAAAGGTAAAATAAAAAATACAGTAAATCTAAATGTAAACACCGTAAAGAAAATCCAAAACATGATAACTCATTACCATAAATATTTTTCGGGGGCTAATTTGGTTCGTTAAGTTTTCTGATTAAATTTGGTTCATCAAATTAATTACAAAGCAAAAAAGAGAATTGATAAAGGGCAATAAAGGAAAATAATAGGTTGTAATAATCAAAATATAAAATTTATTGGAGAATTGATTCTAGTTAACCTAAAAGTTAGGAATTGTAGCTTCAACCAGAATTGCTTTTGGAGGATAGAAGCAATTTTGAGAAGGCAACCAAACATGATTGAAAATTCAATTTTCACTTTTGACGTGTTGTAGAATTGCTTCTTGATAGAAAAAAGCCAAACCAAACGGACACTAAATGAGACGCATTTTTTATTTAAATTTAAACCTTGTTGGTCGTAGTGTGGGATATTTCATTAGACTCAATAGTTGCGTATGATATTTTGGTCTTTGGCTTCTTACTATAAAAAAGACATAAAACAATTCTAAATAATTTGTTCTTTTGAATTATTTTATCATAGTTAGCTGTCAAATTATATACATAAGTAGGTATAAAAATGTGTATCAAATCGAAATGTAAATTAGCCAATGGTTTTTTATTGACCAGATGTAAATTAGCCAATGTTATTGCATAGGTTCTATTCTCTTTTTTTTGGTACAACGTAAGTCTTTTTCAAAGGTTTTATTCCAAAATAAACTATACCACTTACTCGAAGCTTAGGTATAAAAATTAGAAATTATCTCATGACCATGTTATTTGAGTTGTCCCAACTCCCAAATAACAACACGAGAGAAATTTTGAACAAAATAAGATTTTAGTAATTTTTTTAAAATAAAATAAAAAAGATATGAGAGAGTTCAGAGAGAAAGAGAGTGGCGGCCATCCTAGGGCACACCAAGGGCAACCGCGCCGGAGCTTTTCACTGACGGAGAGAAACACTGGGGGGTTAGGAGTCCAACCAGGGTGGCAGAAAATGGGG
>Ga0228710_1003238_pt1 | contig 25948 bp, 10 predicted proteins | sample MedpolnodulmetaG_FD_177995 | JGI IMG/M metagenome (GOLD analysis project Ga0228710, IMG submission 177995) | Root nodule microbial communities from Medicago polymorpha collected in Santa Monica, California, United States - pink nodules | ecosystem: Host-associated > Plants > Roots > Nodule...
CGTAAAAAAAAAAAAATTTTTTAAAAAAAAAATCCACCCCCCCCCCCCCCCCCTTCTTGTGTTTTTCTCACCTTCAACATGTGTAACAACTAACAAGTACTAATATTTAGAAACAACAACACATGCAAAAGTAATTTAAGAAGCAGCAGTAGTAGCTGCATCAAATAATAATAATTTCCTTGATCATAATGGTTAAGCAATAATAATTTCCTTGATCATAATGGTTAAGCAGTAGCAGAAATTCAGACTAAATGGAAATCACCACATGAAAACATAAAAAAAAGCACCCAAAACAATTTGGCCTCCAAAGAATTGCACATAAAGAAGTCTGCAAATGGTTATATGCAACCATTCCAAATTTAGTATTTATTAAGGGAATAGTATAACTACCCTAACCTAAGCTATGATTACCTTTAATAAAATTACATTCAAGGTGAAGTACAAACTGCGCAAGATATTGCTATAAAAGTTCTGTTTAAATACAAAACTGAAATATAATCCCTAAGTAAGAGATAAGAGCTTTACCAGAAACTTTCAGCTATTTAAAAACATAAATGACATCAAAATGTTCTATACACTTTTATTTAAAAACTCCTCTTCTAATTTCAATCACATTGTTTTGGCTTATGTTATTTTGAGTCATGTAGTGACATATGGGAATTCTGCTCTTCTCCCAACTAAAATCACTCGTTCTCAACTGAAATGACCACAATGTCCATGCGTGAGTTAACTCACACACCTTATGCCTGCTGTAACACCCATACTAAACGTATCTAGAAAGTTTAGCATGTGCATTATCTTCATACTGGATACATTAAAATTTACAACAATAAGTCTTCGAATGAATAACTATATACAACAATACGCGTTCATACAATCAATAATACAATACTACTCATCCAATACATAGTCATGCACACTTGAATCCTTAAAAGAATCTTGCAACCGGTACGAACGAACCTTGTTGATTATCCATCCGGCCACATGCTGGCTACATCCTGCTAAACCAACCTGCTAATCTGAAACAAAAGAGGATTGGGATGAGACATAATGTCTCAGTGAGTTCTACCTAATCCTAGGCTATAGGTAAACTCGGGGAAAAACCTAGGGTCGCCACGTGTCTACAATACAACCATTCAGTTGATTATGCATGTGTGGAATATGCATACCTAGACGGTCGTGCATACTAGGGCCGTCATAAGGTTCTTCGTATCATAGACTATAAGTCTTGTCTTATTTTCTACATGTCATGGTGGTCAAGGGAACCTAAGACCGCTTCGTCAAGATACGATAAACGCATCAAGACCTAATCCTAAACCATTCATGACGTGATCCTGAACTGGACGATCTGGGAGGTACTAAGATCGTCGACAGTATATCTTCATGAACTTATCCTGGTATATAAGCTTACACATGTCTCATAGCATATCATAATCATATCATATCGTAAATATAGGCATTCATTATGTTAGAGGTTAACGTGTAACAAACAACATTATCTTGGTTCGTTTTACAGAGTGTATCGGGTGGAGTAACCCCGAGTACAATCCCTTACTTGACCGATGAATTCCTAGCTAAGGTACATCAGACTCCTCTTAGTATTGTGCGGGCCTACCTTGTGGAGTGTGTCATGCCCCCCTGGCGTGAACCTCTTGAAATCCCCCTTGACGTGGATCGTAAGAGACACGACACCTACATGTTACTTATAGTCTTGTTCATACATGAAGAGCTTATACTTGATCTTACTTGAATGATCACCACGAGTTCGTAACCTACTCGTTTAACGGTGAATCATTACGTGCATAATCTTAATCCTACATAACTTATACCTAATGTACTTAGGTTTCATGATCATATACTTGTTCTTGACGATCTACGTCGAGGCTCTATATTTATCCCATCTTGTGGTTAACTTCTACAAGTACGTGATTCGTTATAACTCTCAAGTGCCATTCATTGTTTAATTGTCAATGATTGCCCATGTATTTCTTTAAAGATCTTTAGATGTAATGTGCATTCAATGCTTGATGTTATAAAGGGTTTTTAATGTATAAAGGACTGCGAAAATGACCCCCGGAAGCCACCACGGACCCTAGGGACGAGCTGACAACCGTCCGTTTGAAAAGCTGTCATTTTTGCCCCCAGGTTGGCTAATAGCCAAATGTTGCTGGAGCAATTTCTCTATTAGCCAAATTTTTGGCTATTAGCGAGTTTTTTCAGCCCAGATTTTCCAGAAACGTGTTTTACATAAAAATCTTGTTTTTCAAGCAATCTAATGCACATTATTCATCCAGAACATCATAAAAACAGTCCATAACATTTGCATGGCCACAATTAACAAGTAATGATCATAAATGGCACAAAGGGGTAACTAAGAACCCTAAACATGAAATTGTTTATCATTCATATTCATACAAGTTCACACAAACCCAAAGGTGGGGGAATCTATCTATAGAACTCACCTAAATGATTCAGCAACATGCATACTTCAAAGCTTCAATTTCGATCTTCTTCCGATCCAAACCGTAACCCTTTCATCTCTTGCTCAACATTGCTCCTAAAAGGTCATCAATCCTCAAGACATACCATTGATCCAATTCCACCTTGCACCTCCAAACCGTAGCTAAAAAAAATCCTTTCTTGACCTTAGAGAGAGAAATGCTCATGAATAATGAATATTTGGGATCATAAACCACTTATATAGGCTCCTTGTGAAAGTACCACAATGCCCTTGGTTTTAAACGTGTCCAATTTGACACTGATAACTGAACACGCGTGTAACCACAAACACTTAATCATAAGGTATTCCCCGTCACGATGAATCCTATGAACATTTGTCCTCTGACACGTCCGACGGCTAATAATCTAATAACTGATAGGCGGGATATTACACCTGCAACGTGAATTAATTCACGCACCTTTGGGCTGAGGGGTGGGGTGTGTATGTCGTGTTGCTGCCATTTTGTTGGATATTTGTATATTGACTTCATTACTGCTAAAACAAATATTCATACATGATGTTGGATACGATGTTCCAACATCCTGACACGGTTCAGTGTGCCCTGTTTATGTGCCAAGATTTACGTGCGCTTTATCTATTTAAGAAATCCACACCTATCTACTTGTTGGCAAGACGCGTGCTTTTTGTCCAGAATCAGGTGTGTCATTTATTCCTAAAGTAGTGGCAATATTTTAGGAAACATTGGATGTGCATTAGTTGTTCCGACCTTTTAGGAAACAACCTGTTTGTTACTGATTCGCGTGAAGCTGATCATTTGATGGATCAATATTGTTAATCTGAAGCCCAACAAAATTATCAAGCTCGTACTGCTTCAGTATTTATACTATGATGCAAGACCTAATTATTCATTCAAGCCGTCATACTAAGAATAGAGTTTTTAGGGTTTTGAGTCATTGTGTTATTTGTGAGCCTTTTCTTGTATCAACTTGATACTTGACCAGGACTGTGTTTTATTGAGTTGTAAGTGTGTATATTACTCCTAAGCTTTAAAGCACGGAGGTAGTTTGTGTTTGAAGGTAACTTCATCAATTGAGTTGTAATCTGTTTAAATCACAGAGGCTGTGATTGATTGAGTAGAAGTGAGATGGGATCTCAGATCTAGGAGTTCCTAGGTTGAAGTCAATATGGGTAGGTCGTAGGTTATAAGTTGTGAACTTGGAGTTTGCTGAGAACTTAGAACAAGGACTACACTAGTGGATTTCCCTCCTGGCTTGATAGCCCCTAGAGTAGGTGTGTTTGTCACCAAACTAGGATAACAATTCACCTGTGCCATTTACTTTCTTGTCTTTTACTTTTACCTTGTTTTGATTGTTATTGTTAGCATGATGTTTAAACATTACACTCAACATTCGTAATTTGTGTGTCTGGTGTTGGAACATAATATAAAATATCTGAAAGCTAACACGCTAGAATTTCACCTTTGTTTCTATCTGGTGTAACGGGCTCTACTGTGAGATTAAGTTTTTGCCTTACCAATGTTGTTTGGTTTAATCGATGAGTATCTATGTTGTATGGTTAGGGTAGGTAGTTGGTAGCAGTGGCGGAGCCCTTCATGGGCTGGGGTGGGCCACGGCCCACCCGGAAAAATTAAAAAATCAACGATTATAGGTCTATTTTGGGAGATTTTATACAATATTGTGTCAGTTGATCTAAATTCCCGCAAAGCGGTGTAGTGGCCCACCCAAAAAATTTAAATAATTCAATTATAGGTCTATTTTGCGAGATTTTATACAATTTTATGGCGGTTTTAGGTTTCGGTTGATCCAAATTCTAGCAAAGTGGTGTAGTGGTCCACTCGAAAAATTTAAATAATTCAATTATAGGTCTTTTTTGCGAGGCTTTAAACAATTTTTCAACGGTTAATTTTAGTGGCCCACCCTAACTTTTTTTTTTTGGCTCCGCCACTGGTTGGTAGCTTATGTAATGTGCTACCTGGGAGTGCTTGGCTTGGAATCAGGCAGCGGTACTGTCATTGTTTTTTGGTGTGTTGAATTTCTTTCTTTGGGGATAGTGAGGCAAGGATATGCATTTGGTTTCCTTCTCCATTTGTATACTTTGGCCTCATTATTTAGGAAGGGTTGGAATTTTGGTTGGGAGATGTTCCGTCTATATGCGGCACCAGTTGTATTTCTTTTTCCTTCTTTGAGTTCTTCACGTCTTGTGTGTTCTCGTTGTTAATAATATTTGCCATTTAAAAATAAAAAATCGCACACTATATATTAGAAGATTGGGATGTCATTAGGGTTTAAACTTGAAATCTCAGGTTGTCGTCGGTGCTCCTCAGTCGTTGTTGGAACATGTGTGGAAATTGAAGTAAAAGACTAAACACAAATTTTCGTGTTGGGTAGAACTAGTGTTGTGTGAATTGAAAAAAGTGAAAGTCCAACATCGGATGGAACACACATTAGTAGTGTTTATATAGTGGGGGTGTACCTCTAATGAGAGGTACATAATTATGTGGACGAAGTAAGCACTAGAGGAAAAATATATCGATATATATTTTATTAGTTGGAAATGATAAATTAAATAATTAATTTAATCATTATTACAAAGTGTGTTTTCTTGATCTCCAAGTTTTGCTAAAATATTTTGGAACGTAATCTAGAATATTTTGGAACACAATCAGAAATATTTTGGTTGACAATCTAATATATTTTATTGTTTGATCTGAAATATATTTTGGTACATAATATAATATATTTTTGTACTCAATATGATATATTTTGGTACTCGATTGAGATATTTTTTGTCTTAGATCTAATATGTGAATTACTTGTATTACTTGTTCTCAAAGTTTCTCACTTATTAGTTGTGATTTTTCTCTATAAATAGAGAGCTCATATAATGCATTCCACACATCAAAAGTTCTATTGAGTTGTCGAGATCTCTTTCTCTCTTCTCCCCCAGCTACTCAACCTACTAACAACTTCTTCGGTAGATATTCTCTATCAAATAGAATTTGGGAATCCAAATACAACAATTTGGAAATCCAAAAACAACAATCGCTATGCTTTCTTTCCCAAAGAATCGATCGATCCGCTCATTTAAATTCAGACGTAGATGCCATGACTACAGGTATGATCATTCAACAATCCATTTCTTTATCCATTCACGTGTTGCATCCATTAATTAATTTGATCTCTTGTCTTCCGTTCTTTTAACCTCTGCTAAATCTTGGTCTGCAGTCTCCATCTCCGGAGAATATATCGACTGTAATTTCCTTGATTAATCGGCAAAGAACATAAAGTGTTTCTATTTGGTGTCTTTGCTTCTAAGTTCATGCCTATAACATTAGCTCCAAGAACACAGCTTGCCCAGCAATATACCATTGCTAAAGATTTCATTGCCAAACTGATTTTCATTTCAAACTGATTCTCTTTTAACTGGAGTACTTTGAGACTGTCCTTGACAAATTTATGATTGTCCTCAACTTGGCTTTCAAATTGCTGCTTTTTGGATTTAAATTCCTCCTCTTTTGACTAAAACTCTTTCTCTTGTCCTTTGAATATCTTTTCTCTTGATTCAAACTCATCAGTGGCACTTCATGTGGAATTCTACCGCAACCGATTTCATCTTTGGACATTTAACTTCCTTGATCAGAATTTAAGAACACAGATTCTCCAACAAAACAGGAAAGATGGGCACACACAGTGACACTAAGAGTTAACGTTGACCAATCTTTGGCCATTGTATGGAATATATCATGAATACTATAGCAATTTACCACATGTCTGATGTCGCTGTAGCTGCTAATGAATGTATTGATATTATGAAGCTTCATAACTTTTAGCTTAGTTTTAATTATGGTATCAAAGTCTATCGAAGATCCGTTGGGCTATCTACTATTTGGTCTCCGCTATCGAGCAATCGGGATATCTTAAATTGGTCCTTCATCAGTCATATTTTTAATATTTCAACTACTGTAATTTCCTTGATTAATTTGTTCATGTGAATATTTGCTTGAGGCAAAACTCATCATTGTTATCCAATTGGTAGTTAGTTTCTGTATTTTTTTTTGAAACAGTAGCCAGTTCTTCATGAGAAGTTGTCTTCTCAATAATATATAGTGTTGGATGAATTTGAAGATGTCTTCTTTGATTGGGCTATTATTAATTTTTTCAAATTTAGTTTTGCATTGAAGGGATATAGTCTGATATGTGATATCATTATTCTAGAAAGCCTGCATCTTTTGTTGCTTTTTTCTGAGCCTGCTTGCTATGAAATAATGCAATAGTTCTAATGATATAAATCAATTTTATACATATACATATTATTATTATTTTACCTAGTTATATCAAAACATGAAATTTTGAACACTTATTCAAGCAACGTAGTATTCACATATTACTTCGCTACTGCCTCGACAAGAGGCTCGGAAGAGCTTTCACTCATCAAAATTTGGTGTTTCTCTTTTAGTAATTCCTCCACCAATCTTGACATCTTCTCAACAATTTCCCTCGCACTTAGCCTAAGACAAGATTCTTCCTGCAATATTACAATTAGCCAAAATACTAACATGGACAGTTGGCCTTAAAGGCTGTCATTATAAGCATAAAACTAAGATAAAAACGAGATGAGGTATGCCAACAATATGGCCGTAGAGTTGAATCATGATGACGAGAATACAGTTGCATTGCATCTTCTTTTAGAAGGTTGAAGAGTTGGGCCTCTTTGAAAATAATTAACCGCGGAACTGCTCAATTTTATTTATTTAATATGTATACTCTATTCTTAACTTTGTTAGAGAATTTAGAGTGGAAAAGAATAAGTTTTGTATTGTCACTAAGCCAAACACTTCCTTCACCTTTATACGCAGGGTTAGTTGAATAAGAATGAGGATGCTCAGTTTCATTCTCAACACAATCTGTCATACCAAAATTACCTACCTAAGCCCAAAATTGTTCATCTAAAAGATGTTCCTACTCTTTACATTTCTATGCATATAGCTTGGATTCATCAAGACAAATCATATTTTGACACCATTTCAAAAAATGAATCTGTTCCAAGAAGGCTAATTATGTTTAGATGCTGATAAATTGATTCATGGAAAAGGAGAAGATCTTATTTTGACACCATTTCAGTGTTTACTCTTTTCAATGACATGTTCTTCCTAAATTTTGGTCTGCAGTCTCCATCTCCGAAGAATATATCGACTGTAATTTCCTTGATTAATCAGTAAAGAACATAACATAGTGTTTCTATTTGGCGCATCTGCTTCTATGTTAATACCTAAAACATTAGCTCCAAGAACACTGCTTCCCCAGACCCCAGCAATATACCCTTGCTAAGATTTCACTGAGAAGTCAATTACAATTGAAAACAACGCTGGTCATGAAGCTGGCCTATCAGTAAAACACACGCCGCCAATTCTACAGCAACTGTGTGATTTCATCGTCGCTGTAGATTCAATGCTTAAGCTCCAAAGCAACTTAAGGATTATGAAGCTGCTCCCTAATACTGACCGGCTTCATAACTTTTAGTTCAGTTTTAACCATGGTATCAAAGCCAAGAATTTGTTGGACCATCTGCTATTTGGTCTCTGCTCGTGATCTCTCAGATTGGTCGTTCATCACCCATATTTTATATATTCCAACAAATGTGATTTCCTTGATTAATTATGGTCTCATTTATTGTGTTAATACCTAGTTGATTCCCTGATTGTTGCAGTTTTGTATTCTTTTGTTTGAGCCCAATTTACTTTGTCTTGTTAGTATAATCTATTTTAACAAATTTGCTTTGTTCCTTCTGTCTTCCGATGTATTTAGAGTGTGTCTCTGTCAAGTAATGCTGCTGTTTAGGAGTAGGGAGCCTGATTGTTTGCAGTCTTTCCCTTTGGCAATCACATTATATTAGAGTGAAACACATTTGAATTTTGTGTTTGACAAGCATAATTGTTTTGCACCTTACCACAACAAGTGTTTTTTTATTATCATGTATAATTTGGGAGAAACAAAGGGAAAATAAATATATTTTAGAGGAATGATAGCAACACTCACTTTTAAACATTTTCTTTAGCACTCTCAAAAAAAAATTGGGAGATTAAACGATGTTGTTGAATAATGAATCCTATTATATTCATTTTGGACGCATATTGGATTGTCATTGAGACAATATTTGGTGTTCGTTTAAATGTTGAAAGTAACAAAAAGGATATTTTTTTAAAACGGCAAAATTTATAAGAATACAACTAGAGCACAAGGAGTGCCTAGAAAGCAAGCTAGGGAAAACATTATACCCATGTCAAAACAGGTAGGGCGACACCGGACAAACAGGGAAACCGACAGACAAAATAAACAACACAGCGTATACATTGCTCACCCAAAAACAAGCAGGCGGAACAACAAAAAATAACAGCACAAAAATGCCAAAACACTAAAAACTGAGGACTACACACACCAGATGCGGCTGCAAACAGAGATCCGACAACCACCACCAAGCTACCGTTGCATGTTCAAACATTCTCCCGGATCCCAACTCTATTCATAATAAAGACAGTCTGTCTCCGTTAGATGACTAAGACTCCACTTCAAAGACAACAGTTTGATTTCATCCTCAATGTCACCAAGATGACGAGAAACATTTTTTAAAATCTTTTCATTTCTCGCCTTCCAAAATGCCAAATTTACTGATAAACCTTCCTAATCTTTAGAGTTTGCTTCCGCAAAATAACTTTCTAGATGGATAAACAGATTCAGAGAAATAATCACTGCTATCCCAAGCCCCACCTAAACACCAAGAACCACACCTTAAAAGCAAAATCACAATGGAGGAAGAGGGATCATATTTTTTATTTTTACTTTTTTGACATGAAAAGGTATCATATTTCCAAAATCAAAACATACATTTTTAGAACTAAACCATAAACAATACATGTGTAACATAATTAAAATGCAAGGTTTGTAACTTGTTCAGTGTGGCAGAGACGAAGATAGGAAGTTGCAACAGAGGTAGAAGTATGAAAAGTTCTACAAACTGAAAATTTCATTCCAGAAAATTTTGATAGCAATTTATCCTACAAACTGAATATTTACACGCCAATTATTCAATGTTAGATTCAGAGAAATGAAAAAATAGAGAACTTAAATTATAAAGACAGAGAAGGAAGTCGCAGAAGTCAGCCAATCGTGACTTATAGCATGTCAGTTTGTTAAGCACTATACCATTAACTTGGAGATGCAAAATGAAGAGATACATAATTATAAACATTTTTTCTTCTCTTGTTAATGCCGCGTCATCGATTTCAAAATTTAAACCCATCAAATTGCACATCAATTAATTTATACTATAGGGCTTGTAACAATTTAAATTGCACATCAAATTCAACCCATCATATGTGTTCACTGATGCAGTGGGTTTTCAAACACTAGGACAACTGGTTTCAATTAAAAAAGCACACCATTAAGTCCAAGAACTTGTACAAACTTTTCAACAAATTCAGATTACGAACCTTACCTGAACTCAAACAAGTAAATCATTAAGAAAAAAGAAAGCTAATCCTTCACTCAACATCTTCAATAATTTAGAGACAATATTTTGCACACTAAACAGGAAACTAAATGTGTAAAACAAATAATTTCATTTACCCTCTGAATGGACTTGTTTATCGGCCCCTCGATTTGATTTACCCTAAAAGAATGTTAATTATGTTTGATTCCTTTGCATTTTCGCTTCTGTAAATGAAATTATTTGTTTTACAGATTTTCATCCTTTAATTGATTTCTTTTATTTTATTTAAAAAAAAATTGACTCATTTATTTGACATTTAATGTTATATTTGTATATTACATTTTGATTGGTTGATATGGGTAAATACCCCGTAAACAAGAGAGGATAATGTAGAAAAAACCTTAAAGAAATGAATAAATGGCGCGTGAATGTGAATATTCATAGGAGAGAAATTGGTATCAAAATGTTCGGGAATCCATGGAATTAAGCTGAGTATACATACTATATATAAAGAGAAAGGATGAAAAGCCACATTAATAATTCTAATATTTCATTTTCATCCTTTAATTGATTCCTTTGCATTTTTACCTTATGTCAAAATTTAAAAGGTCGTTACGTCATAAGACTGGCACAAAATATTATGATCACGTAAAAGCCACATGAATAAAAAACAACGGCAACACAATAAAAATGCATGTGAGGTGTGTTACCTGTTAAGAGCGTTGTGATCATTGAATCGGATTCAGAAACGTTCATCAAAGCGATATTGAGAATAACTATAAAAAGGTTATTGAATCAGATTAGGGTTCATGATGGTTCTTATTGGGAGGAGCAGAGCAATGGTTCTTGAATATATATATTTTTAAATACTATTTTAGTTTAGAAAGGACAAGAATAACCCTTGAGGGAGAAGAGAGAAAGAGTTCAGCACAACTCAACAGAACTCTTTGGTTAAAAAACATTACCAAACAGAGTTTTTTTAGTCAAACAAGCTTATAAGCTATCCGCTATAAGCTATAAGCTAACTTTTTGGCCTTACCAAACAGACTCTATGTGAGCTCTCTATTTATAGAGAAAATTCACAGTAAGAAACTTTGCAAACAAGTTATACATTATTTGGGATTAAGTAATTCATATACTAGATCTAGTACAAAAATATCTCAATTGAGTACCAAAATATATTATATGAGTACAAAAGTATATTATATTATGTACCAAAATATATTTCGGATCAAACACTAAAATATATTAGATTGCATACCAAAATATTTCAGATTGTGTTCAAAAATAATCTAGATTGCGTTAAAAAATATTTTAGCAAAACATGAGGACTAATAAAACACTTTCTAATAATGATTAAATTAATTATTTAATTTATCATTTCAAAATAATAAAATATATGAATATATATTTTTCTTTAGTGTTTACTTCATTCACATAATTACGCACCACTTTAGAGGTACACCCCCACTATATAAACACTACTAATGTGTGTGTTCCATCCGATGTGGGACTTCCACCTTTTTAAATTCACACAACAATAGTTCTACCCAACATGAGAATTTATGTTTAGTCTTTTAACTCAATTTCCACACATATTCCAACATGCTCTAATCAAATTACAAGTAGAAATATAATGGAAGTATATGAAACAACACAAATGCGGTCTTACCTTATGTTTAGCGTTTAAAAAGGCTTGAAATGGGATGATTTAGACCATATACACTTCAAGAATCACACAATATGTGGTGGTTCAGAGTTTGGGTGGTCCTGCGATTGTAGTTTAGGGAAAATTCACAAATTGTTGGAATGGGGGAGAGTTTCTGGTTTTGCTTATATATAGATAGATATAGTTTTGATTATATAATTCAGACCATGTTTTCTTGGTTTGGATTATAGAATCTGAACTGAGAAAAATGGAAAATATAAACGTCGCATGAGAAGTCCAGAGGATGAAAAATAAAATCTCATTTTTATTTGTTAAATATTCCAACAACGAAAATATAACTCATAGAAAAGGCTATTGCAAATCCATTTTAGTATAACAAAAAATTTAAGCTTTAAAATGATATGTATCGTCAATGTAAAATAATTATACACTGACATTCAATTAAAATATATTGTTTAACCACATAACTCTACACTTGTTTGGGTAGTTAGAAGTTATTAGTGACATGCATGTATTGTGATCTCTTATTGGATGCCAATGTAAACATATTTTACACGGACGAGGCATACCCATTAAACTGAAATTTAATATTTTTGCTTATTTTTAACTCAATATATTTTTTTAATAAAATATTGATTCATAATATCATTAACATAAGGTTTTAAAAATTATTATAAATTGCAAAGAAATACAAAATAAAATTTGAACATTTTTTCTAGATGGAATAAGAGTGAAGAAAACATCAAGGAGAGACTCGGACATCCTGATTAGGTCGGCACCCCCAAGAGACTCTCATCCTTGGCCACCTATTCATAATATGTATATATAAAGAGAAAAGGTAAAACTACACAATTCACTCATTAACATAATTTCAGGTAACATTTTCATCTTTTATCTTTTTTTTCTTCTTTTGATTTAATACTTTATGAGCCCGTTTGTTATAGCTTTTTTAAGAAAAAAATCACTTATTTTAAAAAAATAATCACTTATAAGAGTATTGTATCCGTTTGTTACATATTTTAAAAAAAATCAGAATCTAAAAATAATCTAAAAATAGCTTCGAATGAGAAGTTGTTAGGAGCAGCTTAAAATAAAATAGATTTCTTTTAGAGGAGAGAGAAAATATAATTTAAAAGATTGAACTAATTTTGTAACAAAAAATCCCTTTTATATAGTTGTATCCAAACAAACTAGATTATTTGTTTAAAAAAAATGATTTTTATTACAATAAACAAACGCAAAATAGATTCTGATTTTTCATATAATCTCTAAAATATAATCTCTAAATTATTGTATATCAAAATCACTTTTATTTTAATCCGTAACAAATGGGCCCTGTATATGTTATAATCAAGTAATATTTTCGTCCCTTATCTCTTTTCTCTGATTTAATCCTTGATATATGTTATAATCAAATAACACTTTCGTCCTTTATATTACTAAACAATTCATCAAACTCATAAACAAACCTAAATTTTCATCATACAAACATAGAAACCCATATTTCATTGAAACTCATTTACTCGGTGAAAAATATGTACAAGAAGGAAGAACAAACCAAAACCATTTGAAGAAAAGGCCTAAAAGGAAACAAAAAGCGAAAAGAAAAATTACGAAAGCCACAATTAGGCAAACCAAAGTAGGTCCTGGAAGCCCATGTTTTTAGCCCAATTTAGGTGGAAACTTTCCCTATAAATCCTAGCTTCCTCATTCACAATTTCTCGTTCAGAAATGGAGCAGTTCAAGAGAAATGCGATTCTAGGAGCCAAGGAGGAGTTCTATCTTCTCTTATCTTTTAGGGTAAGTTTTTATCTTTTTGTATTTTGTCTTTGTTATCATGTGTAACTAGATATTTATAGGTTAGGGTTCTAAGATGAACCTCTACTTGTTTTGATGAATAATTAATTATTTAATTTATTGTCGTTTATTTTAGTATATTTTCTGTTCGCTATTAAGTTTTATTAAGAATAATTTATTCTGGCAAAGTGCAACTCTAGATTAGGTACTTAGGTTGTGACAGAGCCTAATATTGATGTTACTATCTGTAACACCCTAAACCCCACGTATCATTTTCTAATAAAAATATAATAATTATCAAAGCATGCAAGGGTGTTACACATCTTCATCAATTCAAAAGTACTTTATTTAGATTAAAAAAAACGTCGCAACATAATAGTTTTCAAAAACTTTAAAGTATGCATCTATTCACAATTTCAACAAAAACTGATTTCAATAGAATTCTAAAACATAGTCTAAAATAAAATAAATCCCCAATCCCTAGTGTCACAGATCAGAGCTTCGACTCGATAAAGACTCCTAAAAGCGATAAGTAAACGAGTAAGCTCCAAATGCCATCCTCAGAGACTCACTGCTACTAAACTTCTTCCTGCAAATCTGCACCATAAGGGTGCAGGTGCCCAACCTGCCACTAGAGGGTGATAATATATTCAACATAAGAGATGCATAAACACATGTATAGATTCAGATAAAAGAACGCAACAATTACATTTAGACATATATACATCGTAGACAGATAATATTCACATTTAAATATAAATTTTCATTTAATAAAAATCAAATAGGCATCAATCAACATCTTATAATAACATATAAGCATCAACGTTATTTAAGAATATCAAGTAGACATTAATAAAATACAACTCATTTCCACATAATCATATAGAAGCACATCATTGAATATCACATCTTTAAATAGTTACACATCTTAAATTATCAAATCTTTTAATTACACATCTTCAAATAGACCTATAGTTATGTATGCAATGTCTCTAACTCAACTCTATATGCATGTGGTACCAGTTTTGGATATCAGAGTTATGTTACTGATTTATCCTTCATCTTTAAATCACATCTTTAAATCAGACTGACCATGAATGCATGAACACCAAGTAATGACTCGACAATGCACATCTTTATATGACTCAACAATTACACATCTTTATATGACTCATCTTTAAATCACACATCTTCAAATAACACATATTTAAATCATACATCTTTAAATAACACATCTTTTTATAACACATCTTTAAATCACACATCTTCAAATAACACATCTTTATATATCACATCTTTAAATCATCTATCTTTATATACACATCAAAAAATGATTCACAGATTACACTCAATCAATTAACTCATCATTTACAATTCGTTAAATAACTCATCAAATATACATCGTCAAATATTTTATTATACATATATCAAAACTAATCAATTTCAAACACTTTTTAATTTTCAATAGACTATTTACGTATATATATTGTATAAACTTATAATAATAAAATAGCAACATGTAGCACACAATTATCATAAAACGTGTAAATTATTTATTTATTTTTAAACTTATTTACTAGAACCACAAAATCTTAAATGACATCATATGAATATTATTACTATATAAACTACTATAGACACATCTACAAGTTAAGTTCACGTTTGAGACCTCTACAATAATTTCCAGCCAAGTTTGGAAGCATACGTACTATATTGAAGGCATTCGAAAACACATTAAACCTCCCAAAAACACTAATTGCTCATTATCAATTATAATAATTTACTTTTGTACCTTTCCTTGTTTTGTTTATATATTTTAATTGAAGGTAATTTTATAAAATTCCTATTAGCTGTAATTGTGTTTCTATAAATCCTATTTATACTACTTCTCTTCAATTTCACTAACACTAATTTGTTTAATTCTCATTATTATAACTTAAAAGTAGATCATCTGCAACATAATTTCTTGTTCCCGGTTTTCTATTAATCGGCCACTACTTAGCTTCTTATCACCAAATCCAATTCTACAATTCAAATCCTATTCAAACCAAATACAAATTAAGTTGCTACTGATATTGTGAGCCCTTTTTAACATTATCAAGATTAATAATTGTTAAAAGTCAAAACCGAAGCATCTAATAGTAAAATGTGTCATTAATAAAGCTCACACGAGCACAGAATTAGTTTTTATTTATCAAAGTTATCAAGAACACAAACAGCCGCAAGGAACACAGCATAACCACAATTGAATCACAAATTTAACACATCAACATCATGAATTTAGAAATAATCACAGCAACAAAGTAGGCACAAATTTAACATCTCAATTCATTAAAAGATTAAGAAAACAAGAAGAAAAACATAAACCCTTCACTACCCATATGTTCATACAACCCTTACGATGAATAAAACTCCCCCCATACCTCTAGTTTTGCGAAGTTGATGATTCTCTCTTTACCTCTTTTGTCTCTTTTCTCTCCAACCCTAGTTTTTCTTTTGCCGCTTTGTTTCTCTATTTCTCGCCTTTGTCTTTAATTCTCTTCCCTATTTATAAATTCTATTTGAGTTTGTTACCAATCTTTTCAGATTACTGTATGTTCTCAAGGTTTGTTACTAATCTTTCTCTAACTACACCACCTTGCTATTCACACCTCCCTCTGCTTAAGGGGTGTGTATTGGATTAGGATTTCAAAGGATAATTTTTGCTTAAAAAAGTCTCAAAGATTTTAAAAGATTTTGTAGGATTTTAATGACTTTCATGATTTTAAAAGACTATCAGGATTTTCGATTTGGATTTCAATGGATTTACATCATAAGATTTTAAAGGATTTTATGGATTTATAAGATGGAAAATTCTATGGTGAAGTCGTGAAAATGATTTTTCTGATGAAGTTAACACTATAACATCAAAAGTGTGTGAGTAACACCCCACTGTTTGTACAGTGGCATCAAAAGTTCAGTCCCATAGTATCATCAATTCATCAGATCAACAAGACTATATTTAATCTAATTTTATCCTACCTTATTTTAAGTGTAACACCTCACAAAGTGTAACACTTAAGACTAACACATAATATCATCAAATTTGTTTGCATGTTAAAGATGCCAACGATAAAATAGTATCTGTAAGTCCAAGATGGTCCAAGCATTACTAGATGAATTACTATTGATCATTAATCAGTAATCAACAATTTAAAAATGAATCAAACATTAAAATTAAAATTAACTTTTTCAAAAAAGTCAGTTTCTTAACTGCACCGTAGAAGCTCCCTTATAAGATTTCTAAAGATTTTATGAATTTTAAGGACTAATTGAAAAGAAATGATTACAACACACTCTCTATCATAATATTCTCAATACAAAGTCTTATTTTTTATTTTATTTTTATGAGAGGTAGAGAGGGGGAAGAGAGGAGAGAGAGAGAGAAGGGAGAAAAGAGAGGAGAGAGAGAGAGAAGGGGGAAAAGAGAGGAGAGAGAGAGAAGGGAGGAGAGAGAAGGGATAAGAAAGAGATTGTAAACTTTTAAAAGAAAAACAATCTCAAGAAATCTCATGTCTTCATGAAAGACTTTTTCTTGTTAATATTTCACTAGAAAATCTTACAAAATCCATCAAAATCCAATTTATTAAACAATCCTTCGAAATTTGAATGATTTTGAATACCATGAGACTATTTTTAAGTGATGAAAAGTCTTGATTGAATACATCAAGACTTTTTTAAAATGACAAAGAGTCTTGATTGAATACCACAAAACTTTTTTTGAATTGCAAAGAGTCTTGGTTAAATACCACAAGACTTTTTCATAATTAAAAAGTCTTTTAAAATCCCTTAGAATCCTAATCCAATACATCCCCCTAAATAATTAAAACACTACTCAGTTCACTAACTACGCCTCTTCTCTACCCAATTTTACTAATCCACATCCGTTCGCACTCTACTTTCTTATTCTCTCTCAAAACTCTATTTTCTTCCTAACCATTATTTTTCCTCACTCTTTAGCCGACTAATCAACCCATCTACATTCTCCATACCTATTCTTCCAATAAATATGAATATTTAAATTTATATACCTAACAACCAATACTAGTAATAATGATAATACTAATATTATTTAATAATAATACTAATAAATTAATATTTAAAATTTGGGGTGTTACACTATCTGGATTCGTATATCTTGATATGTATATCCTTATGCTAATATCTATCTATCTAGGAAGTAAGTGATTGGTAACTAGATAAAAGATACTGAAAGCGAGTTGACCAACAAAACGAAAGATACTTAAGATAACTAAACGGGACATGACTACTATTTAAATCCAACAAAATGAATAGGGGGGATTCAGAGAATACTAACCGCTACTTACTTTTCTGCAACCAAAACAAATAACTTTCTCTGTTGCAAATTGGTAAAAATTGCAATCTCTAACCCTTAACTCTTTTATTTTATATCGTAAACTTAAAATAAGTAAGGCGAGTTGTTTGGAAGTAATGACAATCCTTGTGGATACGATACTCTACTTATCACTTTACTACTTGGTAAACAATTTGGTACACTTCTCTAACCCAACCATCAACTACCAAATTTTTACACTAAGTATAAGACATTTCAATGCCAGCATTTTCGACAAACTTTCAAGAATTTAATTTAAACTCAACTCATGATGATACCATATATTTAAGGAGAATATAATGTAACGTAACACTTCGTTTATTTGAATGGGGATGAAATTAAAACTAAATAAATTTGTTGTGTTCTATTAATTTTGGAATTTATTACATGTACTTGTATATTTTTAGTTATGATTTATTTTGGATCATAAATGAATTGTTGTTTTTAAGACAAGACATGCTTTAAAAAATGAACATAACATATTGCACGTTTGGGGTCTTAAAAAATAGCATCTTTGTGAAAATTGATGAAATCTTAACTTACCTAAAACCAACATGAGTTAGCTCACGTTGGCTTTGTACTTATGTGACTTAACTTACGTTGGCTCAACGTGACTTAAGTCACATTGATGCTACCGAACGTGACTTAAGTCACATGGGGGTTATTTTAAACAGAACATGTGGGAGTAAGAAATTTCCTTTGGGAGAAGAGTAATTTTCTAAAAAGAGTGAATAAATGAAAAAAAGAAAATGGCTCGGGCTGACCCATATCTCACATGGATCAGACCAAGCTCATTAATATTTGGCCCAATTATAAATGAGTTGAGCTGGTTTGACCCATTTATATAGTCGGGTCTCCCACACCAGACTAGGTTGGGCGAGGCCAGCCCATCAGAAGCTTCAAAGTTAAAGACTTTTCTGATCAGAATGTTGACTTTTGGGTTGACCTTTCTTCGGATCTTGTTTGAAGTCACCAATGCTTCTCTTTTGTATAAGATGCTTTCCATTGTGTTCAAAGTCTTGATATTTCAGAACCAAAACTTGACTTTTGAGAGTTATAATTTAATTCTATGATGAGGGAGATTCGGTCCTTAACGCAAGGTCGATATACATAACTACAAAAGAACTATCGAAATATTTACTTCTGGAGCTTGAAGTTTAAGCCATTTAACAAAGCAATTGATGTTCACAGTATAACTGAACCAAGAACAACAAATTAAACAAACAACACATGCTCAAACTAACCTCATAATAAAAGTAACACTAAATTCAAATAAAGGTAAGTTTCATTACAAGACATTGAGAATCCATAACATTTTATCTTTGGATAAAATATTAACTTTTCAGTAATACTTTGGTGTTGTAGTCAAACACTGATAATAAGAACATGTGAAATAATAATTTTTCCTTTGGCCCAATCCATTATTCACACGTGAAATCGAATAATTATCACATGTTTATTACCACACGTGCACTTGCAATTATGTCAACTAACAACCTTCCTTAAGATCAATTAGTTATTCACATGAGTTACAAACACACAACCTTTTATATTTCAAGATAAAGTAAGCTCCACAAAAGAGGTCACTTTAGCAACATATTGGTTCAATCAACTCATTTAAAAAAATAAATATAGATTGTACCATATTTTATTTTAAATCACTCAACCAAAATTGCAAACACATAAACCTATATTCATTGTCCTTAAAATATTCATATAAAACTACTATATGAATCAATACAAATTCTCATATTTTGTAAACAACACTCATATTTTAATATAAATTAATATTAAACCTAATCATATCACTAACTTTTAAAATATTATAGATCATTGACTTTTATATGATTATACTTATCATAATTTTTATTTTAATCAAACAAATGCAATGCACGAGTTATATACCTAGTTGCTTTATTATGTAAACCTCAGTGCAGCAACCCATAAATACAGAAAAGGTGCAACGATGAATAGGTTTCCCTGAATTGATAATAAAATGATTCACATGTGTATGATTTAATATCAACTTGAGACATATGTTGCAAAACAGCCTATGGACATAAACATACCCAATGCATATTACTTAATCTGAATTCAAAAGGAGAACCCAAAGGCAATATAAGGTGCATCACATGAACAAGCAATTCGGTAAAAAATAAAATAAAATAATAATGAATAAATAATTCCTGTATAGTGCAGCCAAAACCCCAAATATGAAACTATGAAACTGAAGTTATCAATATGTATAATAAGAATCCAAATCGACGCAAATAGGTCAAACAAGCCAAATACATATGAACTATTTTTTTTCTCCATGGTCAAATATGATTGGCTCTATACCACTTGTTAGAACAAAACTTGATTTTAAAACCTAGAATTAATCATGTTAACCATCAGGTATAACATATTAATATGCCGAAGCGTACCTCAATTCATAATCGATTATTGTTGATATGGTATGACCTTTCAGATCAACATCTCACTTAAAAACCGTTGTTATTTTCCTTGTCTTCATGTTATGATGGGATGTCAGCAAGAATAGCGGCATGATGTGTGACCTAGGGACCACGACCTCTTTATTTATACCACCCATACTAGCGTCAACTATTGGTATTTCTATTTCAGCCCATCATAAAATTAATAAAATTATCCATTAGTCTCTACATATTAAAGACCCACACCCTATTAGATGCTCACTAGCTCACTTTAACAAAATCTTATTAGTTAAATCATTTTAACTCGACTAACTTAAGTAACAGTCCCCAATACATAATTATTCACACATAAGATCAATGTTGGATTAATGATCCAACACTTAAAACAAACTTTGGAATTCAAGTAAACTTGATTAAAAGATTAGTTCAAGTACAACAAAGTAGATATATAATTCAGCTTATTGTAACACAATAGTAGAAATTGGAAGTTGGATGAATAAACACAAAGTCCTACATTAGATAGAACTAGTGTTGTGTGAATTGAAAAAAGTTAAAGTTCCATATTGTGTTTATATATTGAGTAGTGATATTTGAACAACCATTTGATACAACTTTTGTGACAACTTCTTTTTTCTCTCTTTTTGTTGGTTAAAAACAATGGAGAGAGAAAAAAGAAGAGAGAGAATAAGAAAATAATGTGAGTATGAGAGAGAAAGTTGTCACAAAGTGGTTGTACAAATATCATTTCTCTTATATATTAGGGGATTCATTCCCAATGGGTGCCCTTGGGATACCCGCATATGTGAATGGAGGTAGAGAGCGCGCGCGCACACACACACACCATGCGTGCAACGACATCAAACGGTCGGACTTAAGCTTGAGCTAAATGATATATTTCTTATATTAACTAAATTTTTTAAATTAATTAATTAATTTTAACATTATATGTTGTGACAAGTGTGGAAATTGGGACGTAAAAGACCAAACACAAAGTTTCACATTGGATGAATCACACATATTACTAGTGTTTATACGGTGGAGGGTTTTACCTATAAGGGGTACATATTTTGTGAATGGATTAAGCACTTTAACGATATATATATTAAAAAAAAGTTATTGATTGAATTTGTATTATTTAAACTCATGAACCATGAGAAAATTACAACTTGGATGTACTATTTGCATCCATTATTTCAATACTTTTCCAAGGATAGTACTTCCCCCATTTAGATCCACCAGTTTTATTAATTTTCCACTGGAGGTCATCGCAGCCATCTCGTTTTTGACTGTAAATATCAATATAATGACGATATGGACTTCCTTGCCATGTAAAGCTGCAGAAAAATAACGTGTTTATCCAAAATACATATGATGGCCGGAATGAAAATTCATACTGTTGTGAATATGCGATTGAGTGAAATCCAAGATCATCATCTTTTGATTTGCAATGAAATGTGAATTCTGTGGGAGTTGACTCTGGGTATATATCATTGATAATTGTCACATGTAAGGGATAATTGTCACAATTGATGAATGGTTTTGGCTCTATATTGTTAGCTCCAAATGCAAGTATTAAAACTAGAAGAATAAAAAATTTAAAGGTAATTGGATATGAATATGCCATAACTAGATGTTAAATACGTAGAAGGCTTAAATCAAACTTAATTTATAGAACTCTAAATAACATAGCCTATCTCTTTTGAATTTTTAAAATGCTAATTTTATTTTTATTTATGATGTTTTGACCTACAATAAGTTGACCTTGAATTTGTGAAGATATTCGTTTTTCAACTCTGTTGAATAACTATAGAGATCTATTTGGTAGGTTATTTATGTTTTTCTTAAGATGAAGAAATAAATACAGGTTGACTAATATTAAATGGTTATTCCAATTTGAATCCTAATTAACGATTTTTTATTATTATTAAGTAATTATAATTTAGATAACTATAGTGTGAAGATGAAATTTTATATATCAAAGGTCATAGAAAATTTTATAATAGCATCTAAAATATCAGTCAAAATAAGGATATTTCACCACAGTAAATAATTCCTTTAAAAAAAGTAAATAATTATATTTTTTATGAAATAATATGATAAAAGTTAAAGAAACAAATTTTTAGTCAACATAATTATATTCAATAATAATGTGTTAAATATTAGTGAAAATATAAAAAATAAAATAAAAAATAATGTTGAAACTAAGTTATATACAATTGTTACGTGTTTTGGTTGTGATAATAACACAGAATACAAAAGAAAATATATATTGTCCTTTGACATTTGCTTGAATGTGTAGAGAATAATATCATATCAAGCAAATTGAAAGACAAACAAATGACATAATACTAAAATGGATGTTCATTTGGAACAAAAGATTTGGTGCTTACCATCTGCTGATATTAAGTAAAGTATATTGTGTATATGTCGCTAAGAACAATCATTTGGTGGTTACTAGTGGAAAATAGGGTTTAAAAGATGCATTATTTAAATTAGTTATTGTATAAGTGCATTAAAACATAACTATAGTGGCATTTTTGCAACATAAATGTGAAACATTTTATGTCTTTTTTTTACGATGGACTAAAATAATGTGCGGAAAAATAGACTCTGACATTTTCACAAATAAGTTGAAAACTACAAAGAACAGATATTTTTGGATTTGGCATGTGTCGGTGTTAGACATGTTTCGTGTCAGACACAAACATGACATCGACACAAATAATTACATTAAATTATATGATTTTTTTAAATTATTAATAGTGTCGGCGTGTTAGTGTCCGTTTCGTGTCCGGTATCCGTTTCCGTATCCGTGTTTCATAGGTTGAAAAACCATATTAAATCTCACTTAAACACACTTCCATTCATCCGTTACCCTACTCTCTCTCCCCATAGAATGAAGCATCTGTTTTCTAGGCTTGTAGTTTAATAATCAGAGGGAAATGGTAGGAATAGAAAAGACTTCAAAACAAGGAGAAAAGAAAGAAAGAAATCAGGATCATTTAGGGTTTATAAGAGATGGTATTTCCAAAATCAGACCCCTTTTTCACTTTTTGATCTCCTCTCAACTAGTTATGCAATTTGAATGGTAAATGTGTATTAAAGACAATTTCATCCTCTTTTTTGCTTTGCTTTAAGAAAAATCCATTGTTGGTAACCAATTACCAATGAAGTTATTTGTATATCTCCCTATTAATTATCTCAAGTATACAAATCAATATCATAATGTTCTTCCTCACTATGTTGGTCTGGTGTATTACTGCACATAATTGAATTTAAATTGCCACTAATGCACATGGGACCATCCAATGATTATCCTTGACCAACAAAATAAACTAATATTCGAACTTTAAAAACTGATATTGGATAACTATTATTACATGTCCAAACAACTTCAATATTTAAAGAATTTAAAGCAAACTTCATAATTCAGGTAAACAGAGAGCAAATTTTTTACATGCTTCCACTTCAGCAAGAAAAAAGGTAAACTAAATTTTATCTCTTTATGATAATGATGGAAATAAGGTTCCAGACACGCAAGGTAGGCGGGAGGTGGCAAAAAATTATTTTGCTGATCTCTTTCAAAAACAAAATAATGTTTCGTTACCCGTCATAAATATTATGCGTCACTCTATATCTGCATCTGATATTGAGCTTCTTACAGCTCCTTTCATTAAGGCTGAATTTCGTGACGCAATGTTCTCTATGCACCCCGATAAATGCCCCCGACCCTGTGTTTGCCCTGATTCTTAGTAAACAAACGCTGGTTTCCGAAAACGGTTAACTTGAGAGATCAACCAGTAAATCTCGGGGCATATTGTGTTTATGTTTGATAGAAATCGCGATCGTTCTTGATGTAAACCAAAAAGTGTAAGAATCGGGACCAAACACTTGTGGAATCCTTGAAGCAGATTGCTAAGAAAAGAGGATAAATTGCAAGGAATTTAAAGGAAAAAGTAAAATTGGATAAATGAATTAAAAGTGGTACAGAGATTCATACATTGACAACTTGTATACTCGTTTCTCCTATAATGAGGATAGTTTGAGCGTGTAAGTCTTGTGTGTATGCAAATTGTGACCCGTTTTTCCTATGGAAAACTCTTACTTATACTAAGTAACTGCCTATATAGAAACCGTCAGATGTAACTGCTAAAAACTACCTAGGTATCATTTGAATTTTAAATAATATCTCTTCGATAGTAACTGCTTTTGGCTCGTCTATCTAGTACCAACTTCTCTTCGATGTTATGATTGCTTGTCGAAGCCTCTCCATCGAACGGCGAAATCTCTTCAAGTTCACGAACCCAGTTCAGCTTCTGAGTCGAACTCGATTAGACTTCTCCAAAACTTGAGTGAAACTTGATTGACTGTACTTATTATAGCCTGTCGAAAATACAGGCTAACAAATTGCCCCCCAAAAATGTCTTTTTCATTTGTATCTTCAGATAGAAGAAGAAAGAGACGTTTTTGAATCTAGTTGAACTTGTCTTCTTGTCGAGATAGGTGACATTATTGTTGTCAATATCCAAAGGCAGTTGAAAAACCTTTTTATGATGTCATCAAATCCCACTTAGTGGGTCACATTCCAAATCTTGGGAACCACCATTTCATTCATTTTTTAAATAACTGTCATTTTGAACATTGACACTTGTTGATCATCTAAGGTTACAAAAAGAGAAAAACCCTTTCCTCTTCACCTTTTCAGTTCGTTCTACACATTCCGTTCTTTTCTTTTTCTTCATCACAAAAATTTCCATTGCGTTTTTATCTAAAGAAATCTTTTCAAAGCTTCATCCAATAAAAACCTTTTACTTTGAAAGAGCTTTCATCGTCATCAACCGCTATCTTTTATTACTATGGTGAGTGACGTTAGCAATCCTTCGCGATCTCCACCGAGACGAGGACTGCAAAGATTTTCGGTTCAATATCAACCTAGAAATGGTTGGTTCACTGATGAACCGGATTTGAGAGAAGAGAACATTCAAATCTGGAAATCACAGGTGTTAGTTCCTTCTTCCACTTCATCGTGTGTATACTTCATCGTGTGTATTATTAATTTTCAGTCTCCTCTTGAGAAAATTGAAAGTGAGGAGACTGAAAAAAAAATTCCTCACAATAAGGTGGAATTACTTCTTATCTTTGCTAGAAACCTTGACAAACCCTACAACCTTCATTATTTAGAAACTAGGGTTTTCAGAACAGCCCCAAGAATCGATAAAGTTGAAGATTATATCTCGTGGCTTGATTGGATTGAAGCCCGTAAAGGTAGTTTCTGGAAAGATCTAGGCATTTTTGATCTCATCAATTGTCGAGGCAGGGCCCCAGATATCAACAACATATGGTCCTAGCTGCACTCCATTACGTCTACATTGTTAGATGTCGCAGCCATTATAGGCCTAAAGCCTAGTAGCGAAACATTTGATCCTAGCAAAAGTAAATCAATTGTTACTTTTGATTTTCTCAGGGCTACCTGTGGTCCCTATATCAAACAACAACACAAACCTCATGATGAAGAAGTTTCAAACAATGAGCACATTGCCTTCTTGACCTATTGACTATCTGATGAGTCAATAAATTAGTGTTTTTAATATGTTATTTGAGTCTATTTTATTTAGATTTGATTTAGTTTTATTTAAATATTATTTCCTTTTAGAATTATTTTACTTCAATTGCAAATTATTATATTT
>Ga0228710_1003239_pt1 | contig 25947 bp, 12 predicted proteins | sample MedpolnodulmetaG_FD_177995 | JGI IMG/M metagenome (GOLD analysis project Ga0228710, IMG submission 177995) | Root nodule microbial communities from Medicago polymorpha collected in Santa Monica, California, United States - pink nodules | ecosystem: Host-associated > Plants > Roots > Nodule...
CATCATCATTCATTTAGCATATATGCAATCACCAACAACATCACCATCACTTAACATATATGCATTCACCGACAATATCATAATCAATTAACATATATGTATTCACCAACAATATCACAATCAATCAACATATATGTATTCACCAACATCGACTTTATCATATAATTCAACAACATCATACTATTTCTCACAATTCAAGTGAGGAAAAAATACACCACACTATGATAAACATCATATTCAACACCTAGAAATCATTCACATATCTTCATATAATCATATCAAACTATCCACAAAATATTTGCCAAGTATTTGGTCTTAAAGATTATTTTCGACAAAGTTCGTCTCTCATTTTACAACTTTAAAATAATTGAAACAAATAAATCAAAACCAAGTAAACAAGATCCAATGCCTCAACTATGTATACACATAGACCACATATGAGTGCAGTAGAGTATACATGTGTGTTTCACCGGCTAACTACGACAAAACCAACAAAATCACAAAGTTACTACAAGTTCGTATCGTGTCTCTCATATTGTAAAATCAATTCATTTTCAAAACAAAACCAAGTTAGATCCACCATATCACAAGTTAAATACTCTTTAAACACCTTAATTGAACTCCTAACATTCAAGTTTTGAAGTTTGGAAACAAACCATAAGTTTTGGGTTGACTTAGAAATAGTTGCGCGGAATTTTCATAAAATTTCACCAAGACCTCCTTGGAGTGTTTTCATCATAACTCAACATGTAAAAATCATTTTCAAGTCAAACCAAAGCCACTGGAAATCTAACACAATTATCTAAAACTTTAATGTTTACACCAAAAGCCAATTCAAAACAGAAATTTGCGAAAAAGACACGAGAATGCGAAACATGGCATGCTGTCAAAGAGCAACTCGCCCCGGTGAGTAAATTCACTCACCATGGCGAGTTATGACAGATAGCTCTCGGGAAAACTCCATTTTTCACCCCAAAATTTCAATTTTGAATCCCCTAAGCCCAAATTTCATCCCAAAGGTTGTCTAAACATTTATACACATCAAAAGAGATTCAAAACCATCTAAAACTTGAACAAAAACATCATTTCAACAAAAATCACCATTTGACCCATTTTTCATAAAAGTTTTCAAGAACAACACAAATTCACTTCAAGCTCTATGGTTAAGATTACCCAAGGTTTCAATCATCAACAACAACATCTCATAACAACAACAACAACAATCAGAAGTGAATTCATCAACAATTCATCAACAACAACATTATACTTCACCAATTTTAAGCAAAAACACAAGTATACATATATACATAACTTGAGCATGTAAATTCATCATTAACAACTTAATTATCATCAAATTCACATACCCAAACATTACATCAAAACATAAGCACGAATTTCATCAATTAAAATCACAATAATCACTTTTCACAAATAAGCACTTTTGAATTTGAGAAGAAAAATAGATTATACAACAGATTATGAATGAAAACTAGCCCCCTTACCTTAAATCTTCACAATTCTAAGTTAAGGCTTCACTTTACCTCCAATCCCTTGATTCTCTACCCTCTTCTTGCACTCCTTGTTCTTCTCTCTTCAAAACCCTTTTCTTCTCTTTTAGCACCTTCTCTCTCTACCTCTCTCAAAAACTTATGAAATGATTGTGTAACCCTATTTTCTTTAATGACTAATGCTTATATTGTCGCTACACAATTGGGCTTAACCCTCTTAATGTCTTAATGAGCTCACAACACTTATAAACTAACTCTCAAAGTTTCTATCCGCTACTAACGGTTAAAAGTTATCGAATAATTACCGATTTAAAACTAATTACCACTACCGAATAGTAACTTGGTAAAAATAATGGTTCTCACTTGAAACACTAAAAATAACCCTCACCTTAAAATTACTAATTTACCCTTGCATGAAAAACGACGAAAATACCCCTGAGTCTAAAATGACTATAATACCCTTCTACACTGAAATCCACTAATCCTAACTCAAAATACACACAAAGGTAATTAATATGAGTACATATAAACACATAAAAATAAATAACAAAATAAATCTAGCGAAAAACGGGTTGTTACATTCTCCGGCGGCTTTTGGCGAACTTGGTTGCGATCTCCACGTTTGTGTGTTTCCCTTCGGCCAACTTGGTTGTGTTCTCCTGCAGCTTTGTTAGTTTTGTGTTTTGTGTTTTTTTTTGTTATGTTGTTGTTTATGAGATTGGGTGTGGCTACGGATTTGTGACCTTTTTGACAGTGGTTGGTTTCAGAAACCCGAAAGGGTCGGTGTGATTCTAAAACCCGAAGGGTCTGGTTACTAACGTATTGGACTCATCCCTCGATCTGAGTTCTTACGCGTGTTTGCTGTTGTGTTTGGTGGTATGATATTTTCGATTCACTGATATTCCAGATTTGTTAAGATCTGCAGGTTTCGAATGGTCATGTCTACCTTCACTCTGGCACTGCTCGAAAGAGCTTTTTATGCTTGTTGTTGATCATGGAGTTGTTGGCACTTGAATTTTGTTACCATGTTGGCTGTCAATCAATTCGCCATATTTAAACTCTAATTGTTCTCTGCAATGGCTCACTTTTCATACTTTTTTTGTAACTTTGTTTCGCACCCGTACGCTGGTTCGCAGGGTTATGTATGTGATTAGTGAATCTTGTTAGGATAGATTAGAGTTGATCAATTTGGACTGATTTTATCACGATGTATTCTTGTTTGGGTTATTCCTGGGTTAGGTCCATGCCCTCAATCTTTGTACCTCTTTCTTTTTATTTAATTTAATTCCTTTTTTCCTTAAAAGGAATATATATATATATTCAGATGGTGGGGAATCAGTTTTGAAGTGATGCAGGTTGACTAGTTTTTTTAAGAAAAAAAAAAGGAGAAGGCGATTGTGATGGAAAGATTTTTCTTTTTGGCATAACCCTTAGGTGAGGAGTGGTATTAAGGGAATATTTAGAATTTTGTATTGAATTTTTTTTTTTTGAAATATAGAATTTTGTATTGAATTAATCGAGTATTAGTGGTTCCATACCCAGTTATTTGGGGATCTTTATTTTTTAATCGTAAAGTGGGTTTTGAAAACTTATACTATGTGGTTTGGATGACTTGAGTGTATGTTATATGGAAAGCTCAAAATTCTATGTTTTTTTTTCAATAAAAGAAGATCATTGTTATAAATATGCTTGAATCCATTAAATTACATTCTTAATGGTGAGTTAAAATAAATATTAAAGGTTTTATGATTCACCTACATTAATGGTGGACAACAATTTTATAGTGGGTTCTTTAATTATTGTCATAGGAGCACTAGTTAAAATTTCTATATAGCATAACCCTTATTTATTTTTTGGAGAATGTTAACAAATGTTTCAAGGACAATGGTTAAGCATTCAAAACAAGTAAGTTTTAATAAAAAAGTGTAATCATTACTTTATCAAAAGTTATATCTTATATTTTCAAGACAAAAATTCTATTTATAAATTTCTTAATCATTTCCCTGAGGATATTGGTTAGCAAGACCCTTATTATTTTTGACAAAAAATTATCCTATCTATCTATCTATATATCTTTGAATTAGAAACTTGCTTCTAATGTTTGGATTGTGCATATGTGGCACCTCTATAAGACAAGGCAACTCCACTATGTCTTTAAAATTACTCTTATCTCTTTAAAGAATAGTAGTAAAATTAAGTTATTGTCAAATTCATGAGTTATAGAAGATCAACAACCATAACCAAATAACATAATCAATTTATTTATATTAAATAAGATACTTTTTTCTGCTTAATAAAACATACCTTAACATGTAAAAGATGAAGAATAAAATCCATCTTAATCCAAAATAAAGGAAAGAAATTCATTTTTTCTTTGAAGGAAGAGAGAAATTCAATTTTAAATATAATAAAGGAAAGGATTTCATGACGTCACAACATAATCAATAAGTTAATATACAAGTTTTTTTTCTTTAGAAGTTGTTTTGAGAGGTTTACAAATTTGATACATAATGTCTTTTTTTAATATTATAGAACAACAAAAGTATATATATTAATATTATTAACGCAAATAAATATATTGAAATTACAACCATACAACTAATAAATTGATTAGTTATACTTTTATTAATTATATATTTAAAAACTAACTTTATCACATTATCCTTTGAACTACTATTTTTTTCTATTCCCTAACTCATATTTCTTAACAATTCACTCACTCATTGTGTAAGTTATAGTTTGTATTGATTGATTGCTATTCTCCAATTCATCATCTTTGTGAGTATAAATATGTGATTTTTTTGCATAATGATTTTGGAATAAGTTTTGGTTTTTGACTATCATCATTTTCACCAAACAACTCTTTTGTATGGTGATCTTCTTTTCTTTTGTATTGTTTACATAGATATTGACAATTCATTGATTTTTATGGTAGGACAAGGGTTCAAAAATACTCTATTATGTATCACTAAACTTGAGTCATTCTTGAGCATATAAAGTTCCACATCCTTCTTAATCTATCTATCTATCTACTATATCTAAACTTGATTAAAAGAAATCTCATATTCTCATTCTCTATCTAAACATTTCTATCATCTCTACTAATAATTAAAAATCTCAAATAATGTCTAATAATCAAGTAAATGTACGTTAAAAAGTACTTAAGGGGAAATTACAAAACTTCTTACATTTCTTACTTCACTATATAATAGTAACCTTTTTAATTGCAGTTTTTATTTCATGTGAGTTCAGTTTTAAATTTAAATGTCAAAAAATATTTTCATAGAAAATTCCAAATAAATAAATGAATTGATTATAGTTCTATGTGAATGATTTAATGTCCACAATTGTAACAATTCCAACATAAGGTTCAGAAAACCAAAGATATATACAATCATCATATTTATAAAGTTTAACCGAAATTGTATAGCTTTAGATTCTTCATGTATATATTGTGTCTCCAGCAAGATAAATATGTTGGCTCTCTTTCTTAATGTAAAAAAAGCATCATAAAATCCTATTAAAATTCCTTAATTAATCGGTGTCAGAATTTTACTCACCTTAACTAAATAACAAATTTCTACTGTATTAGACATTTCAAAGACAAGCAAAAATATGAAAAATATAACTGTTCAATTTCTCTGAGTTGGGAAGATTTGGGGGAGGTCAATTTATTTATCCGTGGAAATAGTCGTCCTCCATTGGAAGACTAAGATATATAATATCTCTTTTTAAGTAGTATCTCTTTGTTATTTTCTATAGCATTACTTTTTATTATCTTAAAACAAAATTATTTTTATCATTTTGTTCTTACATCTATATTATGAAGATTATATCGTACAACATATCTCCTACCTCAAAGGGTGTTCAAGAACTAATATTAAGCACTATTGAAGAATCCATTATTAAGAATATTTGAAAACTCATCAAGAAGATTATGTCAAATAGCATATCTCCTATCTCAAAAAAGTTTTCATTGGAAATAAGTTAATTGTGACAGCAATGAACTAAATCCAAGAAATTATATTTTAGAAATCACATTGTTTGGAATATTTAGAAAATTGTGTTTTGTGTTATTTAAGTGTTTTTCGCAGAGAAGATAAGTTTTCTTTAGGTTATAGGACAATAGAAAGTTTTACACATATTTAAAGTTTTTTTTATAATAAATTTCACATGTGGATAAAGAAACACTTTCCCCACTATGAATTTGATTTTTTTCAATTTTAATTAAAGTAACCACATTTTATGTTTTAAATATTTAATATACTTTTTATTTATTAAATAAAAGAATTGAATTTGTATTTTTCTTTTAAACCAAAATTGAGTGTAATTAAATAAATATATATAATAGAGTGGATTATATCAAGATTGTACTTTTTTAATTAATTGTATAAATGGTGTTAAATTTTTATTATTAAGGTCAAATCTATATAGATTTTTGAGTATAACGTGTGGTTGTACAATTTAATTTAAAAACAATTCTTCGATTTAATAAATAAATAAATAATATTCAAGATTTTTAATAATCTTTGATAAAATCAAACAATAGACACATTGTGCGAAAAAATAAACACATTTGGATGAAACTTGTGCAACGCACGGGTTAAATACCTAGTTTATATTATTTGGTTTGTTTTGTTTACATGTGGACTTATTTTGTTTTTTTTTTAGCATAGGAAATTTTACTGCATTTCATTCAAAATCAATGAGTACAAAGTAGTAGGTACTTCACAAAAAACATGGGGCTAGGGACAGGGTTGTAACGGTTCGGTTTGGATCAGTTTTCAGTTAAAAAAATGTATGAACGGATGAATTGTTTGTTGGTTCGGTTTGGTTTGGATTTCACTCTTTTTCAAAAAAGGAAACCGAACCAAACAAATCGGCTTGGTTCAGTTTAGATTGGTTCGGTTGATCGGTTTATTTGAAGATAGAATTAAAAAATTCATATTTTCACAAATTTGTATTTTATGCATACAACATACTAAAATATTTCATGGAATTTGTATTTCATTTTTTTTTCATGTTCTCTATTTTCCAAACAACTTTCTATAACCAAGTTTGAAAAACGATGTGTTAGGTGTGGTTGACGGCTAAGATTTCTTTTTTAGAAGAAACGAAATAGAGTCGGAGTGATGATATGAGATGATGATGGGAGAAAGTGAATGGATTAAGGAGTATTTTATATTGGGATTAAATTGTGGGCCTAATCATAAGTGTGCGACGAGGGATAATATTAGTAAAATGGGGAGTGGGGTTACCATCGGTTCGGTTCATCGATTCCTTAGATCTCAAAATGAAAATCCGAGAACCGAACCAAACAAAGTCGGTTTAGATTGGTTTAGTGTGGTTTTGTTCCGAACCAGACAAGGTCGGATACCTTTTCGATTTGGTTCGGTTTAGACTTTCGGGTTCGTCGATTTTGTCCGAACCACATACACCCTTAGCTAGGGCGAGATAAAGCAGCTCTAGCAATGTTGTGAGCTACTTTATTAGCTTTCCTCCTAACAAACGACACTACATAGTCGGAATTACTAAGCATAGAGCTTTACATTCAGAAACTAAATCACCAATTTCATTAATTGGAGGATTGGTGGATTTTAGTAAGTCGACCAAAATCTTGATGTCTATTTCAAACATGACATGGTGAAAAGCTTTTAAGATTGCCATTTTGATGGATTCCAAAAGACCAATAGCTTCAGCTTCCAAAACAGAGACAAATGAGTAGTTGAAATCTGACTTACCAAGTAGAAAATTGCATGTGAAGTTTCTGAAACATATTTCGTAACGATTGTATGACCATTGAAGATGGCAGCGTCGACATTACATTTGATCCAACCTTGCCGAGGTTTTGTTGGACTTATTTTGTATCATAGCGTGAACTTGTTTTTAGTTTCATTGCATATTTATTTGTAAGTGTATTTTTTTTATTTAAATATGAATTTAGTCCCTATAACTATAGTGTTTCTGCTTTGACTCTTAAGTTTTTTCAATTTGGATTCAGTTCTACAGATACAAAAAATATTGTTTTTAGTCCTTGATGTCATATGTGACCCAGTATCATCATGCAACGTGACCTAATAAGTTGATGTTAAAAACTAAAAACAACAGTTTTTGAATTTGTTGGGATTAAAACCAAACAAAAAAAGCTTACAGAGATTATAATAAAAAATGTTATAATTGCATGGACTAAAACCAAATTATATTTTAAAAAGAATATTCGGCACTCCTTGTCCTTAGAAAACATTATAATAACTAGCGTTAAGACGGACACTAATATATTTGTCTTTCCGCTTTAATTTTCAAGGAACAATTAAATGGTAAAATATAATTAAGTGAAGGATAAAGTTGAAAGAAAAAGTGTTACAATAAACACAATATTTTTATATAAAGTAAAAATAAGGTTTTTTATAATATCCAATATTGTTACTATTTTTATTTTTAAGAAGTTCGATATTGTTTCTATTGTTGTGGATTGTTCATATTTTAATAAGACTTAACTAATTTCGTAAGGTGAAAGTAATGGTACCCCTGAAAATTGGTTAGGTATGTACTCATCATCCACTTATTTAATATTATGTCAAATTTCTGCATTAATTAATTTTAAAAACAAATTTTTAATGAATTTTACCTAAGGGTAGCTATACCCAACCAAACATGAGGTTACGTAAGAATTTACCAATTTTTTAAATTTTATTTTGCGATTGGAACCATGTAATTTTAAAATTATTCTCTTTTAGACCTTTGTAGGATCAATTTTCAGAATTAAAGGTATTTGTGTCCCTTATCTTTTGAACAAATTTGGCTTAACCCCTATCACATCTTCTGTTTTGTACCATCAAATGCTAAGAAGGTTAAAAGCAAAGATTTTTAAATTACAAGGTCGGGATCTAAAAGAATTACTAGGGGCTAAACTAGAATTCTCTCAAAAACTAGTTTAAATGAAGGGTAAAATATTAGAAAAATTCAACCCAAAAAAAGGATGTATCTCTTTATATATTGTTATAGATAGATATATTTCATTAGCTTTTTTTAAGATAAAAAATCTTTTATTATGCATTAAAACAAAATTATGTAATAACCAAGCAGTTGAGCTCAGGTGGTTAATGAGCTTCATCAAGGACGAATCGTTCGAGAAAATCCGAGTTTAATTTTTAGATGGAACAATTCTTGGTCAGACTATCCTTACCTCCCGACCGAACTCCAAATTACCAGGGCCCCTTTACCTTTGGAACCGGATGGTTAACGGAAAAAAAATGTAATGGAAAACTAGTTAATTTTAAAATATTACAAAAACTTCTAAATTTTTATAGTCTTTTTTCTCCCGAAATTCAAAGCTGTTAGAATATTGATTTTTTTTCATAACTTATTCAAGAATAGAAAACATGATAATTGAGAAATATTGAGAATAGATTATATAAATATGTGATCATATGTTTGCTATACAAGTTGGTTAAATTTTATTTCCGAGTTCAAAATGTTTTTGGGAATAGATAAACATTATAAAATAAAATGGTGTAATAAAGTTTCCAATGGAAATAATTTTAAGTATAATTGTCTATTAATTCTCCTATTATAAAGGTTCTTTAAAATATTTTAATAATAATTAAACATTTTTTAAACTAACTGGAAATAAAATTCTAATCCTTATATTCTCGAGAGAGTTATTTTTAACAGAAGTATATATTTTGACAATAAAGTTTCTAAATTTTTTGATGTTTAACGTAAGGGACTAAAAGTTTGAATCCAGTTAAGAGAATTGTCTTGCGTGACACGTCTCAAATAGAATTATCTATTAATAACGTACCTGAAAACGCCAAAGGAGGTCACCACATAGCTTGACTTTAAAACGGTTGTTATAAAAATTCTGACGAGCTTCTTCAACCTGTGCTCTCTCCTCCAGAGTACCTGCTTTTGGATCATACTCCCATATTTGTCTCCCTACGAAGTTGTTTGTGCTGAATATGTATGGGTCATTACCACCATCTGCTACCTTCAACCTCCACATCTTTCTTTTCCCTATTATAAAACTTAACACAAATTAAAAACTAACCAACTCTTCACCAATTCTAATTCTCAATTATCCATTTGCCATTAAAAAAATATGGGAAATGTTAACCGGTGCCTCCAGGGCACTGATTAAGGAATCAAATATAAAAAGTATTATATTGAAATTTGTGTTGTCAACTCTTATAAAGCATAAAAAGTGTTATTTTTACTTTAAAATTTCTTTTTTTGGTTTCCTTAACCAGTGCCTCGGGAGCATTGGTTAACATGATCCAAAAAATATATATAATTTTCCTTAGTCGTACGTAAATATCTTAAATGTTGTCTTGATATTCTAACGTGAGAATTAATTTGAGATAGAATAATATCTTAAATGAGATTTTGTTAGATTGAACATTATTCATGGTAATGTTGATCTGAATTCGAACCAATATATCTTATAGTAGAATGACGTAATATTGTCCCCATGTACTTTTTTATTTTTTTGAATGGCAATATTATATATATAAGGGGATTAAATCCCAAATATTACACCAAGAAAAGAAAATAAAACACCAAAAAACTTTCAAAGAAAAACCACCAGCACCCTCATAAACTTAGCTTATATGAATAGTGTGTAGGATTTAGGGTTTGTACTCTGGACAATGAACGATTAATATTTCAAGTCACTGAACTATTTAACCAAAAACATAAATGATGTAATATTTACCTATGCGTGCTTAGAGATTGATCGATACGGTGTTGAATTACTTGAACTGAATTCTGGAAACATACGTTTTAGGGTATGTGGTGATACACGAGGAAGTATTGTGTGTTTTGATTGGTGCTTTATATAGCAATAATCTAAATACGACGAAGGAGCCGTTCCCATTTAGAACTGTCAATACAACCTCAAAGTGCCAGGCTCCACAGGCTGATGATAATATCCTTTAATTATTTTTTTTGAAGGAATAATATCCTTTAATTATAGAAAGCGAAAGTTCATCTTTGTCCTTTAATTGAATTTGTTTCATTAAGTTTGACAAAAATATCATATGTTAATCTTTTAAAAATTTTAAGTTTTAAATAGGTTCTTATTATCCTTTTAAAGACCTAATTGAATCTTAAAAACTTAAAAAACTTAAATATGTGCATTAAATTAACAATTTAAAAGACTTATTTGAAACTTAAAAAAACTTAAAGATCTATTGAAAACTTTAAAAAAACTTATTTGAAACTTAATAAACTTAAAGGACTACCCTGATATTTTTGTTAAATTTAAAGGATCGAAAGAGGTATTTTGCCTTTCACTACATTGATATACAAAAATCCTTATTTGAACCTCGAATTGTTCATTTCCCCAATTTTATAAATGTGTTTTTAGTTATTAAGTTACTTGATCAAGAATATAAAAGCTTCTAGTCCGTAAATTTTCACAATTCAGATGTGTAAAATATTCACTTCAAATTTTTCAGAATTTTTACATATTTGGATGCCAATCCAAAAAAAAAAAAAGTTGTCTGAATTAATTAATCCAAAGAGTTTTAATTAGGGAGGAGTTTGAGTTGAGTTTAAACTCGGGTAAAGAAAAAAAAATTAATATAACAACTAATCATTAATATTTATCATTAAAAAAAAGATTTTCAAAATTGAAAAAAACAATCGGGGAGTTTTTAGAAATTAACTTCTTCCAATAATTAAATGAAATTGTTGTTGTATGGAAACACAATGAAAGACATTAACTTCTTCCAACTACTTTTTTATTCCAAATGCATGCTCTTAATAAATCTTATAACGACTGCATTGTCCTTTTTGACTAATCATCTATGTGTGGTTGAGAAGCTTAATTCATACTTAACTAGCAATTGAATTAGGAACATGTGTTATCCAATAAGGAGATAGAAAAGATTCGAAAAATCCTAATCATCATCATCAACTCTCATTAACCGCTACTTTTATTTTCTTGCAAAACATTAAGTCTTGCAAATTCCGTCATTTATCGTTTTTAATTAGGTTTAGTACAATTGTCGAGTTGAAAACAACAATACATGTGGACACGATAACTTACTACTTTATTATTTAAAATAATTTAGTACATTTGTCAAATTTATCGTTAGAATGCTAGGTATATTCTCTTCACCATTCACTCTTTTATTGAAAGAATTCAATGTAAGTTTTACGGTTTATAAATTGATCGTAAATAAAATAATAGGACCCATACAAATTCTACTCAATAAATAAACTAGTTCCATAGAAAGAAATGAGAGAAAAAAAAATGTTTATAACGACGATTCTCAAAGAAAAATAGGGCCGGCAAAATTTAAGTGGACCAAAAGACCGCGGAATATACATTACACTCTTATAGTGTAATCTGGGTCTTAGAAAAGTGATATTTCAATAACTATTTTGTGACAACTTTGTATTTTATACTCACATTATGTTTATATTTTTTCTCTATTATTTTGGTTTTTGTGTCAAGACCTAAATTTCTTTATATATTTTAGTTGTCACACAAGTTATCCCATAAAATGGTTATTCAAATAACATTTCTTTTAGTCCTTATATGACGTTTTTTTTCCTTGAAAATATCAACTTCAAAACAACTATCATACGTTTCTCTTTCTAACTTTCCCCGTCGAAATGGAGCACCTCCAAGCACTGTGCTAGAAAAAATGGAGCACCACCAGGCAAAAGAGATAAGGTTTCTTCACCTTCTCCTTTGATTTGTAATGCGTTCTTTACAAACTCACCTCTTTTAAATAATTATTATTAGCGGAGATATAGACACTAATGTGATCATCTATCCACCTATCTATTGCATTTATTGTATATAAAAATATTAATTTTGATATATAATATGATCAAATATTTATTTTCTGTAAAACAAATGACAAATATTGTTACTGATACGTGAAAAATACAAAACAAATATTTATCATTGATAAATAAAAAACATGAAAAAAAAATATTTATCAAAAATTAGGGATGGCAATTAGACCCAGGTACGATGGGCACCCGCAAAAAATACCAGCAATGGGCAGGGTAAAACCCCGCTTTTATGGGTATGGGCTTGGGTCCGGGTAATTACCTGCAAATTTAGATGGGTATGGGTGCGGGTAAGGGCACTATACTACACAACCGCGCAACCCGCACATACATATTTATTTAATATAATAAATATTTTATTTATTTTTGGTGTACAATTATTTAATTTATTTAGCTATTTAAGCATAAACCTAAACCTAAAAACTAATACGGTAATCATTTCATCCTTACCTTCGTAAGCTCACGAGCTACAAATTTATGATTTAAATCAATTTGATGTTATTTTAGCATGCACTTTTTTATATGTATTTTGAATGTTTTTATTTTAATTTTCGAGGAATATTTTTGATGTTTTTTTATTTGGCTAAGTACTACGATTTCTACTATTTCATGAGTTGTTTTAAAAAAAAATGGATCATAGTTTTATTTCCATTGTGATGTTTTTTTATTGTCTTTTTATAATTAAAGTGTGGGTAATGGGTACGGGTATGGACACTTAGGTGCCCATAGGGTATGGGGAAGGACACTAAAGTTGTTACCCACGAGGGTATGGACTCGGGTACGGGCATTTTTTACAAACGCGGGTATGGGGAATGGTACTATAGTACCTTACCCATTGGATACCCATTGCCATCCCTATCAAAAATGCATAAAAATATTGGCCAAATATTTGTTATAGTTGAAAGAAAAAAACATTGAAGAAAATACATAAGTAAAATGTAGCCAAGAATTATTCCAACAAGAAATCGAACTCAAATTCGTCTGAACAATCCGTCCTGGAAGGAGCCCATTAACAACTCGAGTTTAATCATTTAGTAAGGTGGTGGATGTGGAGAGGGGGGTGAGGGAGGACGTGATGCCTGTGGTGGAAAACCAACAACTGGTTATTAAGAAGCTGCTTCGAATGTATCGATCAGATGGGGATGATTTGGAATGGGCTCGTTCAGGTGTGTTGGCCACGGTGGTTAACGGAGAGGCGATCACAGTAGTTCAAAGTTGAGTTAAGGATGCTGGTTTTGTGGATTTAGATATTATTCCTATGGGTGCGGATCGAGTTTTTTTAAGAAGTACATCACTTAAGGAAACTTTGTCCGTGCTAGAGGAAGCAAAATAATTTTTTGATCTCTTTTTTGCTAATATTGTTCGTTCGGATAAAGAGGTTGTTCCCTTTCGAAGAGGTGCATGACTGAGATTGTACGGTATTCCGATTCATGCATGAAATGAGAATTTTTTTAAATTATGTGTGATGGATTGTGGGACTTATCTTCGTTCGGATGACATGTCATTGGACAGAGGAAAATTTGATTTTGCCCGCGTTCTAATTTCGACACCATCTTTAGAAATTGTTTCTTGTGTTGATAAAGTACTAATAGATGGAAAATTGGTAGAAATAAAAATCATTAAGGAATGGGGATTTAATATTGGAGAAGACACGTGCTTTTTAAAAATGATGATGATCAAAAGTCTCAGTCAGATTTTGTGGAGGAACATGGTGACCCCGAAACTTGTAAAAATGTGGATACTCTTGTTGACAAACTAGTGAAGGAGATAGAGGAGGAAGTCGTGAATTCAGCTATTGAGGTAAGGGACACTGTTAGAATGGATGAGTTACCATCATCTATACCGGCGGCCTTGTCTGTTTTGGGGTCGCAAACTCAACCAGACAAGGTTGTCGACATGGCGACAACGCAGAGTTCGCCTTTGGTTGCGGTGTTGCGTCATATGTTTAATGATGTCGAAGCTATACTAGATGATGGGATTATGTTACAAGATGCTGGTATTTCAAAAGAGGTGCACCAAATTGATTCTGATAGCAACGTGAAGGGTGGGATCAGAAAGCAAGTTGAGGTTCAGAAAGACGGTTATGTCTGGTCCCCCTTTAGCTACCAAGTTTGTGGTGTCCAGTCCATGGAGTACAGAATGGTTGAAGGATCATCATGGTGAGGCAGGTATTGTTTTTATGGCTAAAAGAAAGTTTTTTAAGGCATGAAAGAGAAAAGTGAAAAATATGCCGGAAAGAGGTGACGATACTAAACGGAGGAAAATTGGCAGTGAATTGCGTCATTCGGTTCATACTCTGAAAAGGGTGGCGTGTTTATCTAGTAAAGATAGATGTGCCGTGTTGCATACTTTGAAAGAAAAAGAGCTCGCAAGAGGAAGAATTTAGTTACATCTCAACCAGGTAGTGAAGAAACATCTCAAGGTACTTATGACAAAGCCGCTTCTTCAGCATCTGTTAACAAAGAGTGGAATCATTGGGTGGTTTTGCATGGGAAGGAGAAGGAGGTGGCTGAAGATGTGTGGGGTATAGGGAAGGCTATAGGGTTACATTTTGAAGGGGACAATCATAACATGTTTAGTGTTCTTTCACGATCAGGGAATGGGAAGAGGGAGTCAAAAAAGTGTGATGTGGGTGACATAGGGAGTTCGGCTAGTGGAGGTTATTAGGTGGTGGGGTTGTGGACGGTGGGGTGAGGGTGTGTGAGATGAGGTTGTTGTCATGGAATGTGCGGGGGCTTGGTGGGTTGGACAAACGAAAGGAAGTTAAGAAATTAGTGAGGGAGAAGATGCCTTTTGTGTTATGAATCCAAGAAACTAAATTGTAGTTGATAGATGATTTCTTATGTTCATCGATTTGGGGGCAATCGAATCATGATTACTCCTATAGTCCCTCTGTTGGGGCGTCAGGTGGTTTGCTTACTGTTTGGGATACTTCGGAGGTGGAGGTTTGGGCATCGATTTGTGGGGATCATTTCTTGTTGATTCAAGGCAAGTTTATTAAATCTAATGTTGAGTTTTATCTGTGCAATGTGTACGCTCCTTGTGATCAGAGAGCTAAACAGACTTCGTGATCCACTTTATCGGCGCGTGTGCATTCATTGGGTACTTGAAATGTGTGTTTGTGTGGGGATTTTAATTCTGTTCGGTCCACGGAAGAAAGGTGTTTGCTTTGTGAGTCTCAGGTTGTAGATGATTATGCTCTTTTCAATGAATTTATTGATGATTGTGTTTTGGTCGATTTGCCTTTGGGAGGTCGAAAATTCACGTGGTACAAGGGAGATTGGCGTTCAATGAGTAGGCTGGACAGGTTCGTGCTCTCTGAAGAGTGGTGTCTGGAAACCTCCTGGTGAACCAATCTGGCCCACAGGTCCTCGATGAGAATGGGGTTAAAGAAGGGGTAAACACATCACAACTTAGCAGAGCTTTATAAGCAATGGTGAACAAATCATTGGAGTTTGTGCTTCTATATCGAAGCAGAGCCAGACCTGTTCCTTCAGTTGGCCTATTGTTGTATGCCTCTTGAAAGTCAGTGGGGAGGAAAACTTCAGCACCTAGTTTTGTCCTAAAAGTGGCCAAAAGCCACAATTGAAACATCCAAACAGGGCCAGGAATAATAAGCTACCCCCAGGTTGGTACTCTTTTATGCTAACCACTGCTTGGTTCAAACTCTCATATAAGGACCCTAAAATAAGTTTGCTTAAAATAACATCTCTGCCCTCATGCAACTGGATAGCTAAGTTCTTGTATCCTTTGACCACTTGTATAGATCTTGTGCAAAAGATATACATGGACAACCAATAGGTCAAGAAGGCAACATGCTCTTTAACAGTAACTTCGGCACTTTCAGTTTTATGTTGTTCTTTTATAAAAATGCCATAAGCAAACCTATTGAAATCGAAGGAAAGTTCTGACTCATATCCTTCGGGATCGAAGGTTGAACTAGTAGGTTTTAGACCAGTAATGGCAGCAACATCTAACAAAGTAGGTGTAAGCATACCACATTTCAAGTGAAGGCTGCTACTCGAAGTATTCCAAAAATGAAGGGTAGCAATCAATATTTCTTTGTTATATCTTGGGCCCTGCCTAGATAATTGGATAAGGTCAAAGATTCCTATATCCTTCCAAAATTGACCTTTTTTGCCCTCTACCTTATCCAACCAACAGATGTATTCCTCATTGTTGTCGTATTTGGGTTTTATTCTCAACTTATTTTTCATAAAACCTAGGTTGTAAGGACCTTCGGAAAAAACTAAAGGTGGACATTTTTTGTGGCAAGGAAAAATGGCATTAAGTTCTTTATTGTCGCCATTGTCATCTGGAATAGGTCCTAAGTATGCATGGGGTAAATTAGGGCATGAAATAATTACCTGGGATTTCCAGATTCTTTCTCCGACTTCCTTAACTTCTGGTTCTGTAATGAATTGAGGATTACCAACTAGAAACCTCCTGTGAGAAGTTAATGAATTCTTCATTGTTTGGAAGTTGAGAAGAGTTTCCTTCTTCATTTGTCATGTTAAGAACGATTGGAACAAAGAGTTTTTAATAAATAAATAAAACTGGTTACGAGTTAGAGCTTTGAAGGTTTGGTAATGGAGTTTCTTTTTCGTAAATATCGTTGTTGAGGAAGAAGAGGGAACAATACGATTTCAATTGAGATAGAAAGTTAAAAGAGAAAGGTAAAACCCTTTTTATACACTTTTTGATCTTGACAAATGTCAACATCTTAAGTTGACAGTTTTTAATATAATAAAAACGGTAGTTCCCCATGAGTTTGACGTGGTCCACTAACTATAGTGGGGACACCATAAAGCGTTCTTTGAACTGCTTCTCCAAATGATGATGTCATAAAATTGGCTTCAATCGAAGTGAATTTTTCTTGGAAGATCAAAAACGTCTTTTTCTCCCAGTCGAAGAGGATGATCGAAAATGACATTTTTGGGGGGCAATTTGTTAGCCTACAATTTTAAAGGCCGTATTAAATGCAGTCAAAATAGGGTTGACTTTATGATCGAAAGAATCAGTGTTGTTTTCATATTTCAAATGGTCAATCGAAGAATGGATTTAGTGGAAATATCTAAGGCTTGGGTTCAGTTTGACAAGCAAAGGAGTATCGAAAGAAGCACGGTTATGTATGGAGTCAAGCAACGAATACTTCAACGAGACCAGCATTTTAAATTCAAATCGAATAGATATCTTCTATCGGTTTCTAGCAGTTATAGTTTCAAATCTTGATGTAGGTAGTTATTTTGCTATTATAAATAGTAGTTTTTCATAAGAGAAACAGGTCACAAACTAATCATACACAAAACATACACTCAAATTATCCGCATGGAAGAGAGAAACAAGTTACAAGTTGCAATGTATGAACATGTGTACCAATTTACATTCAACCAATGCAATTTAAGTTTGTTTTCTTAATTTTCTTTTCAATTTACTTGTTTATTTCAAGCAATGTCTTTTATTCTTGTTTAAAAGTAACTTCGATGGATGTGACTAGGTTAGATTCGACAATTATCTTTATATTTTTCTAAGTTCTTGAAGAACAATTGTCATACCCCAATTTTTGACGTAAGGTCCTACATTCATACACCGTTCGATCCTGAATAATCTCTGTCTTTTCAGTAAAAATTCGGCAGAGGTATTTTAAAATACCTCATTTTTGGTTCCGAGTCGGGCCCTTTTCTCTCTTTATTTTTAATCTTTATTTCTATCTTTTATTTTAAATTAATCTTAATTTTATTTTTAATTTTTATTAAATCAATATTTCTTTTTATTTTAATTACTTTTTTAAGATAAGTCCAATTGTCCAAATCTGTATAGTCACTTTTTTTATTTTTTTTATTTTTCTTTCTTATTATTATTTTTTGATAAAAATCCAAAAAAGGTGGTCCCCATCCAAAAAACAACACAGTGTGCGTTTTCTTTCTTTTTCCATCCCAATCCAATTCTCAACCTTATCAATCCAGCAATAACACTGCTTATTCTCCTCCCCTGAACTACGAGGTTTTGATCCCTCACGGGTACGTAGGCAAAGGACACTCGTCCTTCCAAACAATAAAAAATATAGATAAAATAGGTCTCCTTTTTTTTTTCTTTTTTATCACTTTAAATTCCATTTTAAAAAAGCAAGCAAGTTATAACACGAAAGTTAAATAAAATCAAGAGGTTCCTGTAGGATACTACGGACATAAAGGGTGCTAATACTTTCTCATTATGTAACTAACTCCCGAACCCTAAATCTTTTCAATATGGGGTAGTTTGAACTTTTTTCCCCTTTTCTAAAAAATTAAATGTTCAGTCGTGAAATAACTAGTGAGTCAAACGTTAACCAAATAGTCTTGATCTCCGAAAAATGACACGACAGAAATGGCGACTTCATTGGGGAACCCCTAAGAGGGTTGAGCCTAACTTGGCTTTATTTAACTATTGTGCTATAACTTGCTAAAAAACAAAAAACAAAATAAAAGATGGAAATACATGTACATATGTCTTCTTCGTCAGTGGTAAGATAAGTCTTACACCTGAGCTTGAGTGAAATATAAGATAGGACGGGGTACGATCATAGTGTCATACCAGGAGCGTCCTGCGATATGTGTGCATGTGATATAACTCCACTCAACGTAGGTCTCAAAAGTGATAAATATGTCGTCATGAGCAGTCGTGATAAGCATTATTATTTTTGAAGTCCGTCAAACATTGAGAACCTTTAGATCACCCTTAACCCATCTTGGCCTTTATAGGACGTAGTGCGGTGGCTAAACCAAGAGCAGTCTTGAATTTAGTTGATACGCGATACTACACTCAAACTAGACTTCCTTGTGAATGTTATTGGACTAGGAGCAGTCCTATGCACCGATATATTCAAAGGGGGTTGCAATTTGGGAACTTGGTAGAACCCGTGATACATGTACATTTGAAACCATAGTCCTTACCGAATGGCGCATTTGCCCTTAACTCTAACATATGGGCTTAAACCATACCATGTTCTTTAGCATAATCATGCATACATGCATTCATCCATAAATAATTTTTTTTCCCATTCATTAAATTATCGAAGGACTTAGACAAGATTTTTGTAAATATTGTTGATGAGTTCTAAAACGAGGAGTATTAAGAAGTATAGTTTCAAGAAACCAGATTTGACAAGGCTAAGGGAGCTAGGAACTCAAGTAACTAATCCAAGGAATTTTCGAGACTGTCATGGGAGATTGCTCGACCTCCAGAATGTGAAGGTTGAAGATGGAATCTTGGAGACTTTGGTACAATTCTATGACCCGCTTTATCATTGTTTTACCTTCCCCAATTACCAGCTTGTCCCCACTCTTGAAGAATATGCCTTTTGGGTTGGGTTACCGGTGTCCGAAGGAGAACCTTTCAATGGCCTTGAACTCGCCCCTAAGCCCGCAACCATTGCAACAGCTCTTCATCTTAAACCTTCGGACATAGTTCATCCTCACTTCACCATCAAAAACAACTTCCAAGGCCTAACTGCTAAATTCCTCTACCAAAATGCCTCTGACTTTGCTAAAGCCAAAAAGACCAATGCCTTTAAATCTGTCCTCGCCTTACTCATATATGGCCTTTTCTTCTTTCCCAACATGGATAACTTTATCGACCTCAATGCAATCAAAATCTTCCTCACCAAAAACCTAGTCCCTACTCTCCTTGCAGATACTTACCACTCCATCCACTATAGAAACTCCAAAAAGGGTGGAACTATTGTTTGTTGTGCACTTCTGCTATACAAATGGTTTGCTTCACACTTACCCAAATCCGTCTTCTCCAAGGCAAACACCGGAAGAGCTCTTTGGTCTCAAAGGATCATGCCTCTCACCCCAGCCGACATTGTTTGGGTCCATACAGCCGCTAACACTGAAGGAATCATTGGCAGTTGTGGAGAATTTGAGAATGTGCCCCTTATCGGTACATGAAGAGGAATTACCTACAACCCAACTCTTGCCATGCGCCAGTACGGATACCCTATGAGAGGGAAGCCAGATAGCCTTTCTTTGTCCAATGAGTTCTATCTTAACAGTGACGATCATGCAAATATAAGGATGCGGTTTGTGCAAGCTTGGCACTCTGTTCGTAAGTTTGATGGAATCCAATTAGGGAAAAAGCAGAGCTTCGCACACGAATCTTATACTCAGTGGGTTATAGATAGAGCTGTGACTTTTGGTATGCCCTTCACCTTACCAAGACTCTTATCCTCGACCATTCCAGAAATACCTTTGCCCTTACCCCCGCATACCATGAAGGAGTACCAGGGGCGTTTGTCTGACGCAGAACACGACAAATTCATGTGGAAAGGAGAGCATCAAAAAGGGATCGGGAGTATGACACTCTGACGGGCCTGCTAGAGAAAGAAGTTCGGGAAAGCTGCAAGAAAGACAAGATAATTGCCAAGAGGAAAGACTCCATCAAGCGGAAGATGCCATACTTGATCAGATTCCCGGAGGAAAGAATAGGCATATGGATCGCTTTGACGACCCACATTCAAATTTCGAGGATTAGCTTACTTCAGGAGCTTGATAGTTCCCAATTACTTTCTTTTATGTTATTTCCTAGCTTTTATTATGTACTCTAGAGTCTATCCCTTGGCTCAAGTTTTGCTAAAAAGGGAATTATCTTGTAGTACTTCAATTATTCAATGAAATTTTCAATTATGATGTTTACAATTATTTTGACAAGTCCTTCGATAAATAAAAAATGTGTCTATTTTTGCATAAACATCATGCATCATCTTGCATTTCCTAGTCTCAAGTCCGAGTCTCACCGAACTTTCTTTTCCAATAAAGGTCAAAAGTGGTCTGATGTCTTCCTTCAACTTCAGCTCACATATGCAAACACTCGCGCAAACACGAGAGATGGATCAGCTCGGACAAGAGGTCCACGAGCTTCGTGAAGAGGTGACGACAATTCGGGCCGAGGTAGAGAAGTTAACTAACTTGGTATCTTTGCTAATGGCTACGCAAGATCATCCACTATGCCCACAGAAGCCTCAACCACAGTCCCAGACAGTTGCCCCAACCCCCGTGAAATATGCGGATTTGCTTCCACAGTTGCTCGAAAAGAATCTGGTCCAGACCAAGGCGCCTCCTCCGAGACCAGTAAGATTGCTAGCATGGTATAGAGCTGACCTTTTCTGTGACTTCCATCAAGGGGCACCTGGCCATGATATTGAACATTGTAATGCAATGAAAAAGGCAATCTAGAATTTGATCCGGACCAACCGCCTAACTTTCTAAGACTTAACTTCAAATGTGCAAACCAGTCCACTACTGGATCATGGTATCTAATGTTGCAACACATGGAGTGGCTGGCTGCAATTGGTCGCTTTTGATGTTCTTTCTACTACTCATTTGTTCAAATAATTTTGTTTGTTATTTAATGCTTTTCAAAATATTTTTTCGTCCCGCCCGAGACAAAAGCGAACTTGTGCAGGGTTTTCTTGCTTTAAGTATTTTCATCATTAATAAAAAAAGTTGTTTTGATCCCGACTTTATTTTTATTTTGTGCTTCTTCTGGAAAAATGGTAATAAAAAAAAACCAAAAAAATTCTCTTTCTTCAATCATTCTTAAATATCTGCATAATCATAACTTATACTTACATGTCAAAATCAATAATCAAATCATGCATTAATAAACCCGTTGAACACTTTAACCCTGTACTCTCTCCCAACTTTGAGTTTCCTTTATCCAAAGAGGAAGAAGACGAGAATGAGGAGACTCCTGACAAGATCTCTCGCATACTGGGGCATCTTAGTTGTCAAAGCTGCAAACAAAAAGCAAGAAGATTGTCCAAAAGATGGAATTCACTTACAAAGACTGGCATGAGATGTTACTGTACATGAGTATCATGCTTCAATACACATTTCAACAGGGGCAACCCCCCTCCTTCCCTCAGTATACAACATGGAGGTCGTTGCTTCCCTTAGAGGTCGAAGTCCCGTCGATAGGAGTTCTGCCAAAGTCCAAGCTTGATTGAACTTAAAATGCATGGCGACCTTGTACAACTATGTCAAAAGAGATTGAAACAAACTTCCAACAAGTAGGTTCGTCCCCGTAAAATTCAAGAAAAAGACTTTGTGCCCAAAAAGGTACTACCTTTCCAACCAGACTCCAAGGGCAAGTGGACACCTAACTATGAAGGCTCATGTGCAATGACTCTTACAACTATGGATGATGACAAACTCACACGTCCTACGAATTCCGGTGCAGTCAAGAAATACTCTGTCAAAAAAGGGTAGCTCGATAAGTCGTAAACCTGAAAAGGCGGCTTAGGAAAAAATGAGCGTCTCGGTGGACTGAAAACCCAAAAGGGCTGCATCAGTCAGACACGATTCACTTGGGGCATCCAGTTATCAGAAGACCTCTGATTCGAAGTGTCTGCAGATCAAAGACTTGGAACAGGGGCAATTTAAAGTTGTTAGGGAGAATAGCGGTTATTGTGTTCAATGTATCTTTCCCATATACTTACCATTTTCCAAAAAATTTCAAAGATCCGTGGAGCCACGCCATTGGAAGGCTACCACCCAATTCATCAAATTTGAGCTCGTGTCCATTTATTTGGAACTCTCATTTATTCTATTTGCATAATTTCTTTTATTTTTTATGGCAATACTTGAAGCAAATTTTTTTCAAAATACAAAAATTTTTTTACATTTTTTGAAAAGTGTGAACAACAAACACACTCTTTTTGAACTCGTGAGTAGTTGAAGCGTATATCAGTTTCCGCCTTGAAGAACAATTACATTCCAAAAGAGAAACACGGCTAAGCATTATGGAGAGGACCTCTGCTTTGAGCTAGATGCAGTCATAATCCAGAAATACAAAAAAAAATCAAAAATCAAAAAGCTCGCTAAGTTGAAAACCTGAAAAGGCGACTTAGGCAATAGAGAGCGTCCCAGTGGACTGAAAACCCGAAAGGGCGGTCCAGGCAAAAATTAGGGGCATAAAAAAGGAATATACTCCCGGTGGATTGAAAACCCGAAAGGGCGATCCAGACAAAAGTTAGGGACTTTCAAAACAAAGAAAAATAAAACAAAAAAGCGTGACTGCTGAGGCGCGCCAACGGAGGAACACTCTACGTTTGGTCTACAAATGGCGACTCCTTCCAGACTTTTGGTCAATGATGGATTTTCTCCCCAGGAGGAATCAGTTGTTACCTTGTGTCAGGCTTCACCCCACCAACGACTCAATTTGATCTCAATAATATCATCTCCAAGGAAGCTTGCCGAGTGTTTGTACTGCGATGTCATTCCGCCTCCCATCTTACCTGTTTTGTCTCGTTTCATCGAGTTCACCTGTCATATGCAATTATACAGTCGTACAGTCATCTACAGTTTATACAGTCATACAAATCACATTCATTCATACATTCATACAATTATACATTCATACATTAATACTTTCACACATTAATGCCTACACAACTATACACAATATTAATTCATACATGGTTGCATCAGTCACCCAAGTTCTTGTTTGGTCGTATCCTTTCGTTTCAGTCCTCAAATTGTTTCAAGCCGCCAGTCCTAAAAAAATGGACCGCTTGAGTTTACTTTTTATCTTGTTTCAAGCCGCCAGTCCTAAAAAACGGACCGCTTGAGTTTACCCTTTAATCTTGTTACAAGCCGCCAGTCCTAAAAAACGGACCGCTTCAAGCCGCCAGTCCTAAACAACGGACCGCTTGAGTTTACCTTTTTATCTTGTTTCAAGCCGCCAGTCCTAAAAAACGGACCGCTTGAGTTTACCTTTTTATCTTGTTTCAAGCCGTCAGTCCTAAACAACGGATCGCTTGAGTTTACCTTTTTATCTTGTTTCAAGCTGCCAGTCCTAAACAACGGACCGTTTGAGTTTACCTTTTTATCTTGTTTCAAGTCGCCAGTCCTAAACAACGGACCGCTGGGGTTTACCTTTCATCATGTTTCAAACGGTCGTTTCCAACCAATGAACAGTTTGAAATCACATTTTATTTTCTCGAAAGTGTCGTCCATAATGTGTCTGGTAGAGAGGTGTCACTAAAAAGTTTTGTCTCCGTGGAATTGTCGTCCCAGACCAATACGATAGTACACAATCATTTTCCCCAATGAAACTACAGTATCCCCTAGCGGAGTCGGATCCCTCTTCTTCAACGAACTTGGGTATCCCGTTGTTCTTTCTCATTCCAGTCAAATCATCTTTGTCGTCCTGCATACATAATTACATCATGAGCATTTGTAACATCTTAAGTCAAAAATGGTGTACTTTGTATTTAAGTCTCTTCGGTCCGTCAAATCAAAGATTCCATCTTCAAATCTCCGAACGAAGAAACTTAAATAGGGGCATCTGTCATACCCCAATTTTTGACGTAAGGTCCTACATTCATACACCGTTCGATCCTGAATAATCTCTGTCTTTTCAGTAAAAATTCGGCAGAGGTATTTTAAAATACCTCATTTTTGGTTCCGAGTCGGGCCCTTTTCTCTCTTTATTTTTAATCTTTATTTCTATCTTTTATTTTAAATTAATCTTAATTTTATTTTTAATTTTTATTAAATCAATATTTCTTTTTATTTTAATTACTTTTTTAAGATAAGTCCAATTGTCCAAATCTGTATAGTCACTTTTTTTATTTTTTTTATTTTTCTTTCTTATTATTATTTTTTGATAAAAATCCAAAAAAGGTGGTCCCCATCCAAAAAACAACACAGTGTGCGTTTTCTTTCTTTTTCCATCCCAATCCAATTCTCAACCTTATCAATCCAGCAATAACACTGCTTATTCTCCTCCCCTGAACTACGAGGTTTTGATCCCTCACGGGTACGTAGGCAAAGGACACTCGTCCTTCCAAACAATAAAAAATATAGATAAAATAGGTCTCCTTTTTTTTTTCTTTTTTATCACTTTAAATTCCATTTTAAAAAAGCAAGCAAGTTATAACACGAAAGTTAAATAAAATCAAGAGGTTCCTGTAGGATACTACGGACATAAAGGGTGCTAATACTTTCTCATTATGTAACTAACTCCCGAACCCTAAATCTTTTCAATATGGGGTAGTTTGAACTTTTTTCCCCTTTTCTAAAAAATTAAATGTTCAGTCGTGAAATAACTAGTGAGTCAAACGTTAACCAAATAGTCTTGATCTCCGAAAAATGACACGACAGAAATGGCGACTTCATTGGGGAACCCCTAAGAGGGTTGAGCCTAACTTGGCTTTATTTAACTATTGTGCTATAACTTGCTAAAAAACAAAAAACAAAATAAAAGATGGAAATACATGTACATATGTCTTCTTCGTCAGTGGTAAGATAAGTCTTACACCTGAGCTTGAGTGAAATATAAGATAGGACGGGGTACGATCATAGTGTCATACCAGGAGCGTCCTGCGATATGTGTGCATGTGATATAACTCCACTCAACGTAGGTCTCAAAAGTGATAAATATGTCGTCATGAGCAGTCGTGATAAGCATTATTATTTTTGAAGTCCGTCAAACATTGAGAACCTTTAGATCACCCTTAACCCATCTTGGCCTTTATAGGACGTAGTGCGGTGGCTAAACCAAGAGCAGTCTTGAATTTGGTCGACACGCGATACTACACTCAAACTAGACTTCCTTATGAATGTCGTTGGACTAGGAGCAGTCC